>Ga0123337_10000028_pt1 | contig 310241 bp, 235 predicted proteins | sample frozenSSSSmetaG_FD_89792 | JGI IMG/M metagenome (GOLD analysis project Ga0123337, IMG submission 89792) | Glacier valley bacterial and archeal communities from Borup Fiord, Nunavut, Canada, to study Microbial Dark Matter (Phase II) -... | ecosystem: Environmental > Aquatic > Freshwater > Ice...
ACTACCGGCGACGTTCTTTTGCAGGCCTATCGGGATAGGTCTCGCCGACGGGCGTCAAAAACGAACGGAAGGCGGTTGGAAGCAAAATAAAATTTCGGCCCATAATCTAATGCGTAATACGGGTTTAAGCAAATTCACAAGCGGGAAGAACTGTCTCGTAGCGTAGTAGAATTTTCCGTACCGACCCTCAAAACGACGGTACTTTCGCTGAAGGCCTTCAAGTTTATTAACCGTCGATTCGATTTCGTACAGGGAATGATCCAATTGTTGCAAAATGGCAGGCTTATTTTGAGTAGAATGAGCAGCTCGCATGTAATAGGTGAGGTAGCTTTTTGCAATATAAATTTGCTCTGAGCAGAACTCTCCAGCGGTTTTACTAACAATCAACAATGCAAAAAGCAGGAAGATTTTCATGTCGGGATTAAGAGGGAAAGAATGAACGATTACGATGTGGAGCTTGTATCCATGTGAGTTGGCTCAACTGGCGCGTCGCCGGTTAAGCCAACAGTATTTTAAAAGTATAGCCTGTACATAAGGTTGGGTCGTATACCATTTTGCGTCGTATTTCCTACCGAACCAGGCTTGCTCGGGTCATAATATTCAGTAAGCTTGCCTTGTCTGTTGGTGACATTGTCCAGATTCAAAAACAGCTCATGCGTCGTTCTGGCCTTATTCCATTTGTAACTTACTGATACGACAAGTTTAGAAATGGGCCCCAGCGACGTTTGATATGCTTTATCATTGTCCCAGAATTGATTACTGGCCGGATCAACTGCTAAATTCCCTTTTTCGTCGCGCAAAAGAGGAATGATGTTTTTACCCCCGCTCAAAAACAATTTCGTATTCAGGCCGAGAGTCTGGTTATTTTTTCTGCCTAATTTTACGAATTCCTTTCCGAACAGGATATTCACCAGATAGTGGCCGTTATAAGGCGTGTTCCGCTGCTTACCTTCCAGGGTTTTGTAGGTCGAGCTATAAATGGAGCCATTAATTAAGTAATAATAATTGTTCTTGAAAAACTTTTCGAGCGTCAGTTCTATGCCCGTGTTTTTCCCCGTGCCTTTATTGACCAACGCTACGTAGTTGAAATCCGGACCTTCGTTGATTGTTGCAAACGTGCTGTTCTTCTTGTTTTCAACAGGGAGGTTGTACAAGTCCTGGTAATAGGTTTCAATCTTGGCTAGTAAATTTTCCGAGAAACGCTTTTCATAACTTAACACGAAATGGTGCGCTTTCAGAAGTCCCAGATCCCTGTTTGGCTCGCTGGTTGTACCGTCTTCCGCTTTGACTTTTGCAAAATAGTTGTGGGCGCTTTCCATCGTACTGTGTTTCCCGTAGCCAAACTGTATTGAATTAGTAGGGCTTAGCTGCCAGTTCAGGGCGATCCGGGGTTCCAGCGTGCTTTTGTGATTCAGCAGCACATTCATATTTTGTATGCCGGTCACAAGGGTGACAGCTTCATTGAACCGGTGTTTCCAACTGATGTAATTGCGGATCGTACCCATCATTTCCTTGAAATCCAACAGGGCAATGCGGCTCGTAACATTTTCATTTAACTCACTTTGGCTGTAATTGTAATCGAACAGCGTGTATTGGGTTCCGATCTGGATTTTGTTTTGCGCATCTATCTTATGATGGTAGGTCAATGCGCCGCGGTAGGTTGACTTGTAGAGCCGGCTTTGATAATTGGTTTGGGTATTCAAGACCGAATCTTTTTGAAATACCCCGGCGTTGTCGTATTGTTTAATAATATTTGATTCAAAAACCTGATCGCGGATTCCTTCCCTGGAATGGGCGATCGTGGTCTGAAAATAATTATTAGCACCAACAGGAAGTGTGTGGTTCAGCCCCACATTAAGAAGGAATGAGCCTTTTTGAAGGTCTTCCCTGATCCCGGGAAGCATGGAGCGGTCACCGTGTGTTTCGGCAATTTCGGGTTTGACTTCCTTTAAAAACGCGTTGCTGGACCCGCCCAGCCCGAATAGCGAAAAGGAACCCGCCTTTTTGGTTGGCAACACGATCTTAAAAGCGGCATCCTGAAAATTCGGATTTCCCTTCACTTCGCCAACGCCGAGTTTGGTTAATAGTGAAATGGTCGAGTATCGGTAATTGACCAGATATGATCCGCCATATCCTTTTTTGAATGGCCCCTCGACGGTCAGATCGGTACCCAAAACGCCCACACCCAGCACAGACTCAAATTTTTCATTATTTCCGGCTCTGAGTTTTACATCATAAATCCCAGACAACACGTCGCCATACTCGGCGGAAAAGGCTCCCGTGTAGAAATCAGAGGTTGCTAAAATATTATTGTTCAGTGTACTTATCCCGCCTCCGATAGCACCCTGGTCGGCAAAATGGTTGGGATTGGTGATTTGAATGCCTTCCAACCGCCATTGTACATATTTGGAGGAGTTACCCCTCACGATAATATCGTTATTTCCATTCGGATTGTTGGCCACCCCTGCAAAATTTGCGACTATCTCGGAAGGGTCGTTAAATCCTCCGGCATACCTGCTGGTTTCTTCCGGCGAAATGGAACGACCACTAATAATAGCCATTTCGTTGAGAGCCTGGCCTTTGACCTGGTTTGCCCGCACCGTCACTTCTGTCAATTTTACCGTGGATTCCTGCAAGGTCAAGTTCAAAAAGACTTCCTTGCCTGAGTTTACGACGATATCCGGAACCACTTTTGGCTCATAGCCGATGTAAGATATTTTTAAGCTGATACGCCCTGTGGGGACATTGCTCAATCTGAATTTTCCGTCCTGGTCGGTGAAGGTGCCAATAATTGGGTTGGACCCTAATACAAAAACGGTGGCCCCAATGAGCGGAGACTGGCTGTCCGAATCAATTAAGGTACCTCGAACGGTTTGAGATAATTCCTGACCAAAAATGGCGTAGGTGGCGATCAGGATAAAAAGCGGTACTAGGAAAATGTGTTTCATGATGTTTTTATTTATGATTTTTTTGACTGACTTGCTGGTTTCAGGAAATCTTTTGGGATAAAATGTTGGCATTTTCGTATTTGAAGATCTACTAACCGGGATCGAAGACAATGACTGAGATCAGCCGCAGATTTAGATCTCTGATTAGGTTGAGCATGCCATGCAAATGGGCTTGGTCGTTTAGTTTTCCTTCCAGAATTGTATGATTGCCGGCGTATCTGAAGGTCACGCCCTCAAAGCGATCCTGCCATTTTAGGTCGAGATGTTCCTGTATTTTTATTTCGATAAGTCCCGTCATTGTCATTGTTTTAACTGGACTCAAAAGTAGGGGTGCCCCAAATCGAAAAAACCACCCGGCCGGGTGGTTTTAAGGGTGAATTTTGAAGGAGGAACGTCCTGTAGATTAGTTTGCGGGTGGTTTCTGTTAAATCCCGAAGGGATTATTGCTCATTTAAAATTACGTCCCGGGAGCAAGGAAGCCCGAAGGGTTACAACCGAATAACTGAGTGTAAAAAACCTCAGATTCTGCTGGCACTGTTTGTAGGTCAATGGGTGTCAACTCTGGTGCGGGTTGACTAGAATAAAAAAAATAGCTTAAGGGAGGTTCCCAATATATATTCAAATCAGCCGCATTTCCTTTGCTTTTTCCACAGCTTTAATGCGGCTGTCCACTTCTAATTTTACATAGAGGTTTTTCAATCGGGTCTTAACTGTATTCAGGGAGATAAATAACTTGTCGGCTATTTCCTGGTTTGACAGGTTTTCTGCCATCAAATAAAGTGCTTCCCGATCGCGCGTAGTAAGGTTAAAATGGACGGAAGGCGAAGTTTTTCTCTTTTCAATCATGCGTTTAAGTTTATTCAAAAACGGCCCTGGGAGTTTTGCTTCGCCCGTCGCATGGTTTTTGAATATTTCCTGTAACAAAGGATTGATCTGATCCAGGTAATTGAGGTGGGACATCAGAATTTCATCGCGGGCCGCAAATTCCAAAGATTCACTCAGGCTGGACAAGGCTTTCTCTTTTTCGCCCGATGCATGGAAAATCGCTGAAATGAGAATTTTAATTTCGATCATTCGCTCGATCCGGCTTTGTGAACTGGCCATTTCATAAAGTTGGGTAAGGAGTGTGAATGCTTCTTCGAGCTTGTATTCCGCTATAAGCAGCATGGCTAACGCCAAATAGCTGTATTCGTCAACGTATGTTGCATTTTTGCCTGCCTCCAGGCCCTGCGTTTCCAGAAAAGCCCGCGATTTCCCCAATTCGTTTTGCATGATCAGGAAAATCGCTTTCCAGCCAACAAACATTGATTTCAGGAATGGATTGACCTTGTTTTTTTGCAGGATCAATTCGATTTCTTTAATCTTCATTTCCGCTCCGGTAAGGTCACCCTGACCATGAAGCACTACAGAATAAATTACCAGCACCAACACTTTGGAAGTAATATCTGCTTCGTTAATGCATAGATTATAGGCTATTTTGATGTTTTCCGAAGCGCCCTCCAAATCCGCCCAGAAGTAGCGGATAGCAGCCATATTGGCATACAAGACTGCAAAAGTCCAGTCTGATTTGGCCAGTTGTCCGTAACCGTTTTCTTTCAGGAACTGTAAGAGATCAGCGCTTCTTTTGTAAGAAACTTTGTAAAGCCCTAGCCGGCCTTCATTAAAGCCCAGGTTGATGGCAATCGTGGAAATGAGATAAATATTACCAGACTTTTTGCCAAATGCCAGTGCCTTTATTAATGCTTCGGTACTTCCATATATATTTTGATTAGCCAATTCCGCTTTCCCCACCGCATACCATCCCCAGCTAAACCAAAAGGGGTCATCCTCGGAAAGATTGTCGAGCGCGGTTTGGCAATGTTCCAGGATCATTGAGGGTTTGCCAAGGAATGAATACAGATACGCATGCGCAACTGCTATCTTACCTAAGAGCTTTTTCTGATACCGGTTGTTTCTCTCGTCTCCACGCTCTGTCGCAATCTGCTGCCTGGTAATTTGTTCGGCACGCTCTAGAAAAGGCACGGCTTTTTGAATTTGCCCCGCCGTAACCAGTACCCATCCGTAAAACAAACAAAATTCAGGGTGTTGTTTTATGACTTCCTCTGGCAGGACGTCTCCATATTTCATAATAGAAGAATGGTGGCCATTTTCCCAAAGATCCTCTATAATTACTGAAAGCAGCTGGATCGCTTTTTCATAATTCTGAGTTTGAAGCACATGTTCGATCGCCAGGGGAAACATTTGGTTTTTTTCAAACCAATCGCTGGCTTTTGCATGGAGTGTCGCGACAACATGTTTGTTCTGTAATAAAAGGCGTTGTCTCAATAAATCTGCAAAAAGGTGATGGTACCGGTACCATTTCCGCTCCGCATCCAGTGAAATAATAAACATATTATTATTTTCCAGCATTTCCAGGACCGATTGACTATCCTCCCGATCCAGAACGGCATCGCAAAGAGGTCCTGAAAGTTGTTCTAATACGGAGGTTTTAAGAAGAAATTCCTTGATTTCATCCGGTTGGATGCGCAGAACTTCTTCGATCAAATAATCCATAATATACCGGTTGTCGCCTTTGAAATTCTGGATAAAGGAACTGATATCTTCCCGGCCCTGAAGAGAAAGGCCAATGAGATGTAAGCCTGCAATCCAGCCTTCTGTCTTATGGGCCAGGGATTGTATGTCCACATCACTTAACTGTAATTTAAGTTTGCGGTTAAATAGAAAATGGATTTCGTTGGCAGAAAAACTCAGGTCTTTCAGCCTCAATTCGACCAGTTGGTTCTGACTTCTAAGTTTGGCAATGGGTAAAAACGGATCCGAACGCGTGAGAATAATCAGATGGATATTGGCAGGTAAATGTTCGGTGAAGTATGTGAAGTTGCTTATAACTTCCTGGTTATTAATTAGATGAAAGTCGTCCAGTATCAGTAAAAATTGTTTTCCCAGCGAAAATATTTCATTAATCAGGAGCTGAACAATAGATTCCTGGTTGATCTGTTTTGGAGAATGCAAGAGCCTTAGCGTATTCTCGCCCAAATCCGGAAAGAGACCTTGAATGGCGGTGACCATATAACTTAGAAATTCCGACGCGTCATTGTCGTTATGATCGATGGAATACCATGCTGCGGGTATATTTTGCTGAATGATCCAGTCACTGACAAGGGTTGTTTTTCCAAATCCCGCCGGAGCGGAAATGAGGGTTAATTTTCTTTTCAGGCCTATCGCCAATTTTTCAAAAAGCTCCGGGCGATGAACGGTCTGTGCGCCCGGCGTCGAAATATGCAATTTTGTTAGCAGCACATTGAAATCGATTAATAATTTGAAATTTTTCACACACCTACAACGTCGAAGCGCTTGGGTTTTAGGATTGGTCCAATGCTAGCGCTTTCAAAGAGAGCTCATTTTTGGCCAGGCTATGCTGACGCGGTGTGATTCATTGGTAAATGTATGCATTTAACGGGCAGGGGAAACTATTATTTTTTTTACCAATCGCTATGTAATGCTAATTAATGCACTGATTTTCAGTTGCATTTAGGTAAAATGTATTTTAACTGCGTATGGAAGTCAGGCAGTCGCTTCCGTCAGTCGGTATAGTGAAACGGGTCATTCATTCGAGGTACTCCGGGATAATTTACGTTAATCCCACACAACTACATTTCTGTCCTACACATCGTCTTAAGTGCGCAGCTACTTTTGTATCTATAAGTGCTCCTCAAAATAGCAGTGAAAATGATCTCATCGCCTTTATCACGGATTTCCTTGCGAGCGTGTTGTCCTATTTTGTTTTTATTGATCAAGAGGGCCTTTGCCAAATAAATTTAAAAACTATCAAAATCAAAAACATGAAAATTATCATTGTAGGTGCGACAGGCACCATGGGGAAGTACCTGGTTGGTGCATTTGAAAAAGATCACGAAATAATCAGAGTCGCCTCGAGTGGCGGAGATATACAGGCAGACATCACCTCACCGGAGTCGATAGAAAACATGTTTAGTCAAGTGGGTTCTTTTGATGCCCTGATATCCACGGCGGGGCCATCCTATGTTGGTCCCTGGAAAAATATGTCGGATAAGGAATTTAGAAAAGGTATCAACGGTAAGCTGATGGGGCAAGTCAATTTGGTACTTATCGGGCGCAATTACATCAAATCAAAAGGATCTTTTACCCTTATTGCCGGGGCTTTGACCAAAGATCCACAAGTGAATTTTGCGAATGCCGCAGCTGCGAATGGAGCAATTGAAGCATTTGTTCGGGCTGCTGCCATTGAGCTGGAAGATGGGGTTCGCATCAATGCAGTGAGCCCGACCGTCATTGAAGATTCTCCCCAATATTTCCCATATTTTCCTGGAGAAATTCCGGTGACCATGAAAAAATTGGAATACGGTTTTCGGAAAAGTATATTCGGTGCCAGTACCGGTCAGGTGATCATGCCATGTTAAACTTATTTTTGAGGGGGTTACGACGAAACTTGTTGCGTTTCGCTGACCGGTAAAATTCACGCTACCGTATGCGCTTTCGTAACATCTCATTGCTGGAAAGGACATCCGCACGGTGACCTCCGACACCTGTGCCCGTTACTTCGGAGCAATTCTGGCCGACGACACGCTCGTTCCCGGCGAAAATCCACATTTAGGTGTCATCGATTCTGAAAACCGGTTTGCAGGTCAACGCAAGGCTGTCGTATAGGTAGAAGCGGTATTTATTGTCGACGAGTCAGGTGTTGTTATTTTGTGAAGCGTGGTCAGTTATGGACAGGTGTTTTCATTTATTGTCAAGTGTGGTCAGGGGTTGTCAAATGTTGTTTCGTGTTGTCAGATGTAGTCATTTCTTGTTAATTTGCATGTAAAGCGGCGGCTGATGTGGGTTTATGAAGATAATCTGTTTTCCTAGACCTGACTACAAGTGACAATTGCCTGACGTGTTAACCCCTGACAATAAATGACAATTTCCTGACGTAATTACTCGTGACAACTGCCTGAGCACTACCTTTACATCATGTCTAACTAAAATCATTACTACCCATGGAAGCCCTTGTAAAAATCTTGTCCGTTGAATATGTGACCCACGATGTCAGGCGATTCAGGCTTGAAAAGCCCGCGGGTTATGTGTTCGCACCCGGACAGGCGACTGAGCTGTCAGTTGATAAAGATGGTTGGAGTGATAAAAGAAGCCCGTTTACTTTTACCTCTCTTACCGATGAACCCTATCTGGAATTCACGATCAAGATATATCCGGAACGTCATGGTGTAACAGACCAGTTAGCCATGTTGAATGTTGGCGATCAGGTCATACTTCGTGAATCCTGGGGTGCGATTGAATACAAAGGTCCTGGTTATTTCATAGCGGGCGGCGCAGGTATAACCCCTTTTCTCGCCATACTCCGGGATTTAAGTCGTTCTGGTACGCTGGCGGATAACAAACTGTTTTATTCAAACAAGACCGACGAGGATATCATTTTGGCAGAAGAGCTGAAAGGAATGCTGGGCGAAAATGCGCATTTTACGATAAGTCGGCAAAAGGACAGCAGGCACGATCAGCGAAGAATTGATGAGGAATTTTTAAAGTCAGAAATAGCAGATTTCAGCAAACACTTTTACGTCTGCGGTCCCGATCCGATGGTGCTTGCCATTGCTGAAATGTTGCAAAAACTTGGCGCAAGTGCTGATACGCTGGTGTTTGAAAAGTAGCGGGAATTGTACAATGAAATGAAGCAGACTTGACCATTGGTCATGCCACCATCCAAGGTCAACTGAAATAAATAGAAGCCATACGCAGCGTAGTGGGAGTTGACGGAAATACTAGCCAGGCTACCCGTTCTGGCTGATATCAATAAAAGAAAATTCCGTTCACCGCGTCAATGGATTAATAGAATAACAACAAGTGAATGATGAAAAATAGATTTGAGATCCCGCAGCTCTTTCTGCGCGTTGCGTTGGGAATTGGTTTTCTGCTGCCCGTGATGGACCGTTTTGGTTTACTTGGAGCAGCTGGGGAAAACGGTAACGCGTGGGGAAACTGGGAAAATTTTATTAGCTACACCAATACGCTGATGCCTTACATGAGCGCATCTGCCGCAAATGCGATGGGAGCCATAGCCACAGCCGGGGAATTGGTTTTTGGGATCGCACTAATCATTGGCTACAAAACCAGGCTTGCCTCGCTCGGTAGCTTTTTACTTACACTTGGCTTCGCTTTAAGCATGTTTTTCTTCGCAGACATAAGAGCACCTTTCAGTTACTCCGTATTTGCCGACAGCGCTGCTTCACTTTTGCTTGCTAGTATTCCTTTTTACAGATGGAGCCTGGACGCGGTTCTGTTGGGAAAAGAAAACTAATTTTACCACCAAGGCAAGAGGATAAAAGGTGGAAGCGACAGTTGTCTCAAAAACAAAGACAACAAACTTAGTGCCTTAGAGTCTTAGTGGCCAAAATGCAGGAGAGAATCACTTCAAAATCACTAATTTCAACCTTAAATCCTTTCAGAATGAAAACTTTTCAAATTACCATTTCCAACGAAGCCGATTCTCAAAAAGTAATGGACGTTCTGTACGATCTGCAAAGCCGAAATTTGATCGAAATCCATGAACCGACCGTGGCGGCCGTGTCGCCGAGCTATGAGCAAATTGAAGAAATGATAGACGAATCTGAACTCGGACCTTATTATAGCGAGGAAGAAGCAAAGGCTATTCTTCATTTGTAAACGAGCTCACTATTGGTTGGAGAAAAGCGCTCATCAGCTATGAATCATTATCAAAAATATCCGATGTCCTGAAAAAGGACCAGCGGCCTGTTAATGCAATTTCAACCGACCGTTAGTTTGTCTGATTTATTAATCTGTTGAGCAAATATATGATTTAATAAAGGGTCAAAAATTGCCTGCGTTTAATAAATCTTAAAATATTTGCCTTTACTTTCGTTTATTTTTCTTTTATTTGTTTTGTGACTTTTTGGTAAATTCAGAAGGTAGCTCAATTAGTAAATAGAAAAATGAAAGGTTCTTTTGTTTTAGCGATTGATCAGGGTACCAGCAGTACGAAAACTGTCATTTTTGACCAAAATGGTCAGGCAGTTGCACGTGGCTCAGAACCGCTCCTGACCATGTATCTGCATGATGGCTTCGTGGAGCAGAACCCGATTGACATTTATGAAAACGTACTGGCTTCTGTTGGTAAGTGTCTGGATGACTTCAAACTAAAAGGCGGGGCAGTTTCTGATATCAAATCCTGCGGAATTTCCAACCAGCGCGAGACTTTCGTGTTATGGGATGAAAATGGAAAACCCCTTCACAATGCGGTGGTGTGGCAATGTAAGCGGTCAATAGCTATTTGCGACCGGCTGAAATTTCAGGGCTTATCTGATACGGTGGCAGCGAAAACCGGGCTGCTGATCGATCCGTACTTTTCAGGTACAAAAGTGATTTGGCTTAATGAAAATAATGCAGATGTTGCCCAGGAGATATCGGCGAAAAAAGCTTTTTTTGGAACGGTCGATACCTGGCTGCTTTATAAGCTGACTGATGGCGAGAAATATCTTACAGACCATACCAATGCTTCCCGAACCCTGTTTTTTAGTCTCGAATCGCTCTCCTGGGACAGTGAACTGATCGGGCAATTTGGATTGAGTGGTTTGAATCTGCCAGAGATACAGTCTTCATCGAGTTATTTTGGGAGTACGAATTTCAACGGACTGCTTGAAAATGAGCTGCAGATTACGGCCATGATCGGCGACTCTCACGCAGCAGCTTTTGGGGAAGGTTGTTTCGCGCCTGGTATTGCCAAAGCAACGATGGGAACGGGCTGCTCAATCCTGATGAACATTGGACGCGTACCGAAGAAATCCGAAAATGGAATGGTGACTACCGTAGGATGGAGCACAGAGAGTCATGTGGAATATGCGCTCGAAGGCGTGATTGTGACCTGTGGAGCTACAATTGAATGGTTGAAAAATAGCCTTGGCTTTTTTCAGGATATCAGTGAAACGGAGGCTATGGCCAATTCGGTCTCGGACAATGGAGGTGTTTATCTGGTTCCTGCTTTTAGCGGCTTAGGTGCGCCGCATTGGGATATGAATCGTAAAGCTTCGATCACTGGTCTTACTTTTAATCACAATAAAAATCACGTTGTAAGGGCTGCGCTGGAATCTATTCCATACCAGATCATGGATGTTATTACGGCAATGGAAGTTGATTCAGAGGTTTTTCTGAAAGAATTGATGGTCGACGGCGGCTTGACTTCTAATGCTTTTGTGGTGCAGTATCTTGCTAATTTGCTTGAAAAGCCGGTTGCTAACCTGGGCCTGGCAGAAGTGTCTGCCCTTGGAGCTGCTTATCTATCGGGGTTGAAGTCGGGTGTTTTTGACAGTATTGATCAACTCAAAAAATTGAATGGTAAACGAACCGTCGTTGAACCGGAACTTGAAACAGAAGAAATAAAACGTGCCTATCTGGGTTGGCAGCAAGTTGTTGAAGGCATTAGTATCAATACCCACGAAGGCAAGAATGTGCAAAGGTGAAATGCTGTATTCTGCGTCAAGAAATACCTTTGTGTTTTCGAGTCTTTGTAGCAAAAAATAATATAGCTACAAAATATTGGCCACGAAGGCACAAAGACACAAAGTTAACGCCGAATGTTATTTTTCTTTTATTAATTTCTTTGCGCCTTTGTCGTAAAAATCAAACCTCTCAAAATGAAATTACCAAGTCTGTTTTTTGCGATTTTTTTTACGAGCGTTTTAAAATCATTTGCGGAGCCATCTGTTGAGCAATGGGGCCGTTTTGAAATCTCGCTGGCTGGTCCGCAAAGTGGCAATCCATTTGTGGACGTAACGCTGTCGGCAGAATTTTCCAGTGGAACAGACAAAGTAAAGGTGGATGGCTTTTACGATGGCGCAGGAAATTATAAGCTCCGCTTCATGCCTGAAAAAATTGGGGAATGGAAGTATAAAACAACAAGTAACAACAAAACGCTAAACGGTAAAACCGGGTCATTATCTTGTGTTTCGGCGACAGGAAGTAATCATGGGCCTGTTCGGGTGGCGGATACTTATCACTTCAAGTACGCAGATGGAAAACGGTACTATCCTTTCGGAACGACTTTATATGCGTGGACGCATCAGCCCGATGCTTTGGAAAAAATAACGCTTAATACATTGAAAAACAATGCCTTCAACAAGGTGAGAATGTGTGTGTTTCCAAAGTATTATTCCGGTGTGGAGAATGAACCGGAATTTTATCCCTACGAAAAAAAGAGTGAGACAAAGGGTACCAATGGCAAAGTCAAATTCGTCTGGGATTTTTCGAAATTTAACCCTGCTTTTTTTCAACATCTCGAAAAGCGAATTGATGACTTGAAGGATCTCGGTATCGAGGCTGATATCATCATTTTCCATCCTTACGACAAAGGGCATTGGGGTTTTGACAGCCTGGGCAAAGAAAATGATTTGAAATACATCAAATACCTGACAGCCAGGCTTTCCTCTTTCAGAAATGTGTGGTGGTCAATGGCCAACGAATTTGATTACATCAAGACAAAACCCAGGGATGTCTGGGATGTCTACACAAAGGCAGTCGTCAATTCCGATCCGTACAAACATTTGTGTTCCATTCATAATGGCAGCGTTTATTACGACAATTGGAAACCGGAATTTACTCATGTCAGTATTCAGAATGGTTCGACGGTAGAGGATTTTGGCCGTGCAACTTTGCTCCGGGACGTATTTTTTCGGCCAATGGTCTATGACGAAGTTTGTTATGAGGGTGATCTGCCGCAACGGTGGGGACATTTAAGCGGTGAAGAAATGACGGAAGCGTTTTGGCAGGGTGTTATTGCTGGAACGTACGTGACCCACGGCGAAACGTATAAGAATGCCGGTGACACCATTTTTTGGGCGAAGGGTGGGCATTTGATAGGTTCCAGTCCTAAACGGATTGGCTTTCTCAGGCAGATTGTCGAGGATGCTCCTGGTCCCCTTGAACTTGCAGATCCTTGGAAAGACCACAAAACGGCTACTGCGGACAGCAGCTATTACCTGGTTTATTTTGGCAAACAAATGCAACAGGAATGGGCTTTTAATTTACCTAGGAAGAGTGGTCCCGCACGCAACAGAAAGTATAGCGTGGAGATTATCGATACCTGGGACATGACGATACAAAAACTTCCGGATGTTTTCGAAACAGGGGAGTCAGTTGAATACAGAATTTTTGATAAAAACAGAAAGGCAATCCGTCTTCCGATGAAGCCTTATCTGGCTTTGCGGATCCGGGAGGTTAGGTAAAAGTAAGTGTTACGCCTCATTGTTTGAATAATTTGAAGGGAAATGATAGAAATTAATCAGCTATGTATCATTAGAACTGATGCATACTTAAATGGCGAATTATTTAGAAGGGGGGAGACGAAAATACCTGATGTTGATGCTGTGAAAGACACAATTTTCAATTGCAGAATAGTTTGTTAAGTATCTTATGGTCAAGTATTTATTTGTAAACAAAAAAGTTTCAATCTAATTTTCTGTTCCATCGTTGGTAAATGAGCGGCAAAAACTTCTTGTTAAGATAATGTTTTACTTCTTGCAGAAAGCTGTCAATGAAACGCCGTAATTTTATTCAAACCACTCTTGCTGCCGTGGTCGGCACTTCTGCCGCCGGTAAGCTGGAGGCAGCAACCGTCTCGGAAAATAGAAGCAGATTCTCACTGGATCAGAATAAAGTTAAAATTTACTCCGCCGAGTTTACTTCACCTGTTAAAGTATTACTGGTTTCTGATACGCATCTTTGGATGGACGATGAGCGCGGAGCGCCTTATACCCAATACAGCGGGCGAATGGCGAAGGCATATAATCAAACGACTCATTTTCAGACAGGTCAGCCAACAAATCCTAATGAATCTTTCGAAAAAATGATAGCCTTGGGGAAATCTTCGAAAGTAGATTTGCTTGCATTGCCTGGTGATCTGTTCAGTTTTCCGTCGGAGGCAGCCATCGACTGGGTAGCCCGTCAACTAAATGATTCGCAACTTCCTTTTCAATACGCCGCTGGCAATCACGACTGGCACTACGAGGGCATGGATGGGAGTCTGGTAAGTTTACGAAAGCAATGGACAGAAAGCAGATTGAAGCCGCTTTACCAAGGCGGACATCCGCTGATGACTGTCAAGGAAATCAATGGCATCCGCTTTGTAACGCTTGATAATTCCATTTACGAAATTTTGCCAGAGCAGCTTTCATTTTTCAGAGAGCAGGTGAAGGCCGGAAAGCCGCTCGTTCTTTTTGTGCACATTCCGCTCTATGCACCGGGCCGCTCGATGGGGTTTGGATGCGGAAATCCAAAGTGGGGCTGGGAAGTGGATAAAAGTTTCGAGCTTGAACGCAGGCCAAGGTGGCCCAAAACAGGACACACGTCAACCACAATGGATTTTCATAAGGAAGTATTCGCTGCCAGCAATCTGCTAGGCATTTTCGCCGGGCACACCCACAAGCAATCCCTGGACGTAGTAAACGGCATCCCGCAATTTGTTACAGCTGCGAATGCGATGGGTGGGTACATGGAGATTGAATTTTTGAAGGAGGGGTGAGGCCATAGCCTTGATAACTCGGTGAAAAGACTTCCAAAAATGTTGGATGGGTTGGCCATTGGCTTGCGTGTTGGGGTGTTTCATAATTCTTTAAAATATTTCCAATGGTCCCTGAAGTTTGATTGGTAAAATTCCTCAATCTCTGGTAGCTTGTTTCCCAAAATGTCTCAGAAATAGATCTTGTAGAGTTTATCAAACGAAAACCTTCTAAAGCGGTTATCCAAATCTTTGTATTTTCCTCCCTTTGGTTCTAAACGTTAACATTACAAGAATATCGGCTCTTGTCAATTCGGATTCTTCTTCGAGAATTTTGTTGTATCTCATATCACTGGAAAGCTAACTAAAATGTCCGGGGGCTGATTCTGGTGCTTGGGATACGCCGTAGCGATGGGAAGAAGGTGGTTTTATTTGGAAATTACCTTAAAATGGATTTGACTCAAAGCCTTCTGAACTAAAAACCGCTCTCACTCTTCCCATCCCAACATTCCAACGAACAGCACGATTTTGAATCCATTGTCAATGGCTCGAAAACCCATTTTGTGAAAGCGCGCGGGGAATGGTGGGCTGCGAAACAATTTCAGGCTGTTCGAGGAATTCAACTCTGGCTTAGAATCATCCTTTGTTCTTTCGTTTCGCCAGGAACCGAAACAAAAATGCCCGGAAGGCTATTCACCGGCCAGGACAACAGCAGCTTTTTCAAGATTGTGAGCTGTTTCTATGTAGTATTTGCCGCGAATTCTTTCCGTTCTCCTTCTAATGATAGTTAATTGTTTACGAATCGGTTATTTTTTTGTTGATAATCGGTTTACATGTTAAACAAAAATTTGCACCAAATTGTGCTTAAAAGCCGTTTGTGACAATTTTTTATTTAAATAAGACATATTTATCAGCTAAATATTTTTTATAAAACAAAATATTCCTAATTTTCGTAAAAAATAGAATATAAAAGAAAGTAAAAGAAAATTGCTGCTCTCATTTTTTCAACTGATGTCAATTTATGAAAAAAGTCTTACCAATTATCCTGGCATTTTTACTGGCAGTGCCTGCTTTAAATGCGCAAAATCTGGCCATCAAAGGCAGGGTAACAGGTGTTAGCGATGCTGACCCTTTACCTGGTGTTAGTGTTGTGATCAAAGGCACCCAGCGCGGAACCACGACCAGTGGCGACGGTTCATTCCAGATTGAAGTGTCTGATCGTTCTACTGTGTTGGTATTCAGTTTTGTAGGGTACAAATCCGTTGAAGAAACGGTAGGTAGCAAATCAGAAATATCTGTGAGACTTTCCCCGGAAAACAAATCGCTGGATGAGCTTGTGGTTGTGGGTTACGGAACGCAAAGCAAACGTGCGGTGACCGGAGCCGTTATTTCGGTGAATTACGATAAGTTTAAGGACCGTTCGTTTAGTAATGTGAGTCAGTCACTTGCCGGAACTTTACCGGGTGTCAATATCTCGCAATCGCAGGGTGCACCTGGTGCTTCACCGGTCATCAAAATAAGGGGTGTGAGTTCGATCACAGCGGGGACGAATCCTTTGATCGTTGTAGACGGTGTTCCATTGGAAAATTTCAACCTGAATATGATCAATCCGCAGGATATAGAATCTGTGGAAGTTTTAAAAGACGCATCATCTGCGGCAATTTACGGATCCAGGGGATCAAGCGGTGTAATTCTTGTTACCACCAAACTGGGGAAACCGGGCAAAGTAAATGTCAGCGCAAACGTGGAATATGGATCGCAGAAGGTAACCCGTCGTGTGAAAATGATGGATGCACAGCAGTATATCGAAACTTATATTGACGCCAAAAACAATGCCTGGCTGGCACAGGGAGGTAAAGCAAGCGATCCAAACAGTCTCCGTCCGGCAACTTTAAAAATTCCGGAAGACTTTACCACAAATCCGGGACAGTTTGGCAAGGGTACCGACTGGCAGGATGTGATGTTCAGAACGGCTCCATCTTTCAACGCTCAGATCTCAGTCTCGGGAGGTACAGAAAAGACCCAGTATATGTTCTCCGGTGCATATCTGGATCAGACTGCCGTTCTGGATGCAAATTATTATAAGCGTCTGGCGATCAGGTCGAATGTAAAAACGGCGATTAACAAAAAACTTACTGTTGGCTTAAACCTGGGCATAACGAGCATTTTTGATCGCACTGAGGGTACACAGGGGAAAAGTGATGTGATTAGCCTTGGTTTGCAAAGTGATCCACACTTCCCGGTTTACAATGAAAATGGTAACCTTGGATATCGCGACCCTAATTCCACCTGGTTTCGTTTTACCTCTTACGCAGATATGAACCTGTGGCATCCATATTCATTGACAAGAGAAGTAGATAAAGGAAGGAAAACATTCAATACACTGGCAACCGGCTTTCTTGAGTACAACATTCTCGATGATCTGAAATTCCGGACGAGTATCAGCGGAAATCTTTACAATACAAGAAATAATTTTTATTGGAACGATAAACAGAAGTATGGCTATTCCGCAGTGCTTGCTGCACAAGGCAATGCAGGAGATGGTTATATGCTGAACTGGCTGAGTGAAAATACCCTGACCTATGACAAGAAACTGGGTAATCATGCTTTTACAGGACTACTGGGTTACACAGCGCAAAAACAACGTGATGAAACGATGTATGTGGCTGCGAATAATTTCCCTAATGACTTGGTTCACACGCTCAATGCCGGAACAGTTACGGCTGGAAACACCACAGCAAGTGAGTGGTCTCTGATTTCGTATCTTGCTCGTGTTCAGTACAATTTTAAAAACAGATATTTTGTAACCGGTGCGATTCGCCGTGACGGTATGTCCCGCTTCGGGGAAGATAACAAGTGGGGGTACTTCCCTTCCGTGTCAGCGGGCTGGCTTATTTCCGACGAGGCATTTATGGCTTCTGTCCCTGCGGTAAATAACCTGAAACTAAGGGCTAGTTACGGGGTAACGGGTAATAATCAGATACCCAATTATGGAGCGATCAGTTTACTGGCATCTGCGCCTTATGTGAACGGAACGACATTGGCCAATGGCTTGAAAGTGAGCGGGCTATCCAATTCAAGTCTGAAATGGGAAAAAACGAATCAGTTCAATATCGGTGTGGATCTTGGGTTGTTTGGTAATCGCATCAATCTGTCAGCCGAATACTATAATTCCACCACCCGCGACATGTTACTTTTTGTGCCAATTCCGGATATTACTGGTTTTTCCACGCAACTGACCAACATAGGAAAGATGCGTAACCGTGGCGTTGAACTTAACATTTCCACTAAAAACCTTACAGGTGCCTTTACGTGGACAACAGATTTTAACATTTCACGCAACAGAAACAAAGTGTTACAATTAGGGCCAGGCAATGCGCCGATCCAGTTCGTGGATAACGTGGTGACGGTGAGAACGGAAGTGGGACAACCAGTATCCAATTTCTATGGTTATATTTTTGATGGGGTATTTAAAAACCAGTCAGAAATAGACGGCTATCCACATCACGCCAGCACAACTCCTGGTGACCCAAGGGCGCGTGACGTAAATGGGGATGGTAAAATAACTGATGCAGACCGTACCATTCTGGGCAATAATCAACCTGATTTTATAGCAGGTATTACCAATACGGTCTCTTACAAAGGATTTGAACTGTCATTCCTTTTTCAGGGATCTTTTGGAGGTGAAATTGCCAACAACAACGTACGGTATCTCGGAACCTGGGACAACGGCCGGAACTTCTACGAAAGTATGTTCAACTATTGGCGGTCAGAAAGCAATCCGGGTGATGGCAAACATTTTAAGCCTAATGTTAACTATCTGGGTCTTCAGAAGCAGTTTTCGTCCTATTGGGTTGAGGATGCCTCCTTTGTCAGGCTGAGAAACGTCAGGGTGTCGTACGGCTTGCCATCGAAGTTGACAAGCAAGTTGAAAATCAACAGTGCCCGGATTTATGTCAACGCGGAAAATGTGCATCTATTCAGCAAATACACAGGATACGATCCGGAAAATACTACATACGGTACGACGTCTTACAGTAGCAGTATGGAAACGTCAGGTTCTTACAGCAGTGGAAACGCTCCGGTGCCAGGCGCCTTCGCGGGTGTAGATTACGGGTCTTACCCATTACCGCGCGTAATTACAGTAGGGATTAAAGCTGATTTTTAGATTAATGCCACGAATACACGAATGACCACCAATGAGAAAAATTATTAGAGAGGAGATTCGGATACCATAATAGCAACCGAGGGATTTGCAAACCGGATCGTTAACATTAATCAATTTTACAATTCGTGCATTAGTGGCGACAAAAAACCAATCGAAGCTCAAAAAACCATACATAGAATGAAAAAGCTTATTCAATTAATAGCCTTGGTCGCCCTTTTAGCGGGATCATGGGGATGCAAGGAATCATTCCTCGAACTGGCTCCGGTATCCAATCCGAACGCCGAGAATTTTTATAAAACCAAAGCCGATTTCGATCTGGCAGCAAGTGCAGCTTACAATACGCTTTATACCGTTTACCATCCGCAGGGGCCCGTTTCCTATGCCGGGGAATTGATGAGCGATAACGTGACTATTTTCAATATTTCTGGTAACCAGGCGGATAAGTGGCAATTTCGCGATTATTCGCTTGCGCCAGCCAATACGATGGTTTATCAGTTTTGGCAGGATTTTTACAAATCGCTTTACAACATTAATATCATCCTCAGTAAAATTGAGAGTGCCACCCTTGACAATGACTATAAGGCCAAAATGACAGGGGAAATGCTTTTTCTGAGATCTCTGTATTACTATAACATGGTGCAGATCTGGGGCGATATTCCATTGGTAATCAAACCACTTACGGCAACCGAAAGCTTTGATGTACTTCGGACTCCTGCGGCAGGCGTGTATGCCCAGATCATCAAGGATCTGACCGAGGCTAAAAGCAAATTGGGAGCAACGGCAACCATATCCGGACGAGCCACCAAAGGAGCCGCACAGACACTGCTGGGAAAAACATACCTGGCTTCGGGCGACAAAACCAACGCTGCCAAAGAATTGAAGGAAGTTTATGACAGCAAACAATATGAGCTTCTTCCTACCTACGCTGCGATTTGGGATGTGAAAAATAAAAACACAAAGGAATCCATTTTCGAGATCCAGTATCTGGGAGGCGCGGCAACCAATCCGTATAGTAACTATTACCTTGAATTTTTCCCGAATTCCAACGCTCTTGGCTTTTATGGAGCAGGCATGAATCAGGTGGTTAATGACATTTGGGATGAGTACGAAAAAGGAGATGCACGAAAGGTTGTATCCATCGATACAGGTTTTGTGGATGCAAAAGGTGCTTTTACCGCAGCGAGATTTCCGAAAAAATGGACCGATAAAACAGCCCCGTTAATCAACCAGAGCATTGCGTCTAATAACAATTTTATCGTTCTGAGATATGCTGATCTCCTATTGTTGTTAACCGAGGCAACGGGTGACGTATCCTATCTGAATCAGGTGCGGAAGCGCTCTGCTTTGCCGTTGTATGGCGAAGCCGCTTATCCGGCAAAGTATTCGACAGTTGCGCTTGCTTTGGAACATGAGCGCCGTATTGAACTGGCTTTTGAGTTCCAGCGGTGGTTTGACCTGAAACGTACAAACAGGGCGATAGAGGTGCTTACTGCCAAAGGGAAAAGTGTAAATCAAGCCAAATTGTTGCTGCCGATCCCGAATATTGTAAGAGACCAGAATCCTAAAATAACACAGAATACAGGTTATTAACAGAAATTTAAAAAGCATAACAAGGAGTTGCCATGGAATGTATCGATGGCGACTTTCTTGTATTTTTGACTAAATTGGTAAGTGGAACTGGATTAGGCGTGCAAAATTTAAGAAAATGAAAGTAAAAATTGTAGCGAGTGTAAGTGTATCATTATTTCTAACTGGGGGTGGACTTTTTGCACAGGACAAAGGTCTGGTAAATACTTCCCAAAGTTCCTTTGCCAAACTTCATAGCACAGATATGAACGCTGTGACATGGACGCAGGGTTTTTGGGCAGACCGTTTTAAAGTTTGTCAGGAAACAATGGTGCCAAATATGTGGAAGATTTATACAGATCCGAAGCTGAGTCACTCATTCAGAAATTTTGAGATTGCTGCTGGCCTGGAAGAGGGAGACTTTAAAGGGCCGTCTTTCCATGATGGTGATTTTTATAAAACTTTCGAAGCCGTTGCAAGTATGTATGCGGTGACTAAGGACAAAAAGCTTGACGAAATCATGGACAAAGCGATTGCCGTCATGGCGAAAGCTCAAAGAGCCGATGGGTACATTTATACCAAGGCGATTATTGACCAAAGGAAGAAGGGGGAGGCCAAAATGTTCGATAGTCGGCTGAGTTTCGAAGCGTACAATTTCGGGCATTTGATGACTGCTGCCTGTGTGCATTATCGGGCAACCGGCAAAACAACCTTGCTGGAAGTCGCCAAAAAAGCGGCTGATTTTCTAATTGGTTTTTACAATACTGCCACACCCGAACAATCCAGAAATGCCATTTGTCCATCACATTACATGGGCTTGTCTGAACTATATCGGACAACGCACGACCAGAAATACCTGACTTTGGTCAAGCATTTAATAGCCATCAAGGGAGCCTCTGAGGGAACCGACGACAACCAGGACCGCATACCATTTTTGCAGCAAACCAAAGTGATGGGCCACGCAGTTCGTGCCAACTATCTGTACGCCGGGGTTGCAGACGTATATGCAGAAACGGGAGATGCTGCATTGCTTGATAAACTGAACCTGATGTGGGAAGATGTAACACAGCATAAAATGTATGTAACCGGCGGCTGTGGTTCACTTTATGACGGCGTTTCGCCCGATGGAACTTCGTATAAACCCGATGATGTACAAAAAATTCACCAGGCATACGGTCGAGATTATCAGTTGCCAAACTTTACGGCCCACAACGAGACCTGTGCAAATATTGGAAACGTACTTTGGAACTGGCGGATGCTGCAAATAACGGGCGATGCGAAGTATGCGGATATTGTAGAATTGGCATTGTATAACAGCGTGTTATCTGGAATAAATTTGAAAGGCGACAAGTTTTTATATACCAATCCGCTGGCTTATTCTGATGCCTTGCCATTTACACAACGTTGGGACAAAGATCGGGTTCCGTATATTTCAAAATCAAATTGTTGCCCGCCTAATACCGTTCGTACCGTTTCAGAGGTGAGTCAATATGCTTACAGCTTCTCAGATGCGGGTTTGTTTTTCAATTTATATGGAGGAAATAATCTGGATACGAAGTTTAAAAATGGGGTATTAAAGCTAACCCAAACAACTGATTATCCATGGGACGGGAAAGTGACGATTAAATTAAAAGAAGTACCAAAAGAAGCATTTTCCATGTTTTTCAGAATCCCAGGCTGGTGCAGCGATGCGAAGCTTATTGTAAATGGAAGAGTTCAGTCAACCAAATTAATATCAGGAAGCTACGCTGAAATACGAGGCAACTGGAAGGCTGGCGATCATTTTGAACTGACTTTGCCAATGCCGGTAAAATTGATAGAATCAAACCCTTTAGTAGAAGAAACAAGAAACCAGGTCGCCGTTAAAAGAGGGCCAATTGTGTATTGTCTGGAATCGATGGACTTACCGAAAGGCAGAACAATTTTCGATGTAGCAATCTCAGCTAAAAACAATTTCAAGCCTTCAAGAATTATAATAGAAAACAGCCCGATCATGGGTTTGCAAGGAGCTGCAGTGTTGGTCAACGAGTCAGATTGGGGTAAAAAATTGTACCGGGAAGTTTCGGTGGATGCGCTTAAAACGATCCCGATACGGTTAGTGCCTTATTACGCCTGGGGTAACCGCGGGCATAATGACATGTCGGTTTGGCTGCCTTTGGTGCGTTGACATTTAGTCATTTTGGCATTTATTGTCATTGGGGTGTGTATGCGGTGCGTGCTCATAACAATGAGCATTACATCCAACACATGCACAACGACAGTCCGGCTTATTCCAAACTGGGATCATATAAAAGGCATTTGGCGCTTTACGGTCCGCTCGAAAAATTTGATTACCATGACTTCATTCCCATGTTTAAAGGCGAACGCTTCAATGCGGATGAATGGGCTGATCTTTTTGTAAAAGGCAGTGCACGGTTTGCTGGACCAGTTGCAGAACATCACGACGGATTGTGGATGTGGGACAGTGACCTGACGCCATTCAATGCAAAGAATATGGGTCCTAAACGCGATGTGGTGGGCGAACTGGAAAAGTCAATTCGGAGGCGTGGGATGAAATTTTTCACCTCGCTTCACCATGAGCTCTATTACACCAATGTGAAAATGAAGCCAGGGTGGGCGGGAGCGGATCCAAAATATGCCAAGCCTGGCCTGAGTAGGGTCAACAATTAAATCTAAATATGAAAAGGCATTTTGCTATTCTTCTTGTAATTTTTATATCGAAAATTAATTTCGTTGCCGCGACAGAGGCGGCGCAAAAGGATCAGTTCACCATCATCATCCCTGATCAATCAAAACCACGGATAGACTTCGGTGTGGCAAGTTTAAAAAAAATGCTGGAATCGAAAGGACATTTTACGTCTGTTCAAAAAAATACAAACAAGTCGAATAACGACAAGATTACCATCGGCTTGCTTACAGATCCGGCTGTTCAAAAAGTGCTCAAAAATTTCAAAAATGCTGCTGAGAAAAAACCGGGTAAGGAAGGCTATCTGGTTTATTCGAACCGGAAAGAAATGGTCATTGCTGGTGCTGATGACTCAGGGATACTTTACGGTTGCTTGGAAGTTTCCGATCTGATTAAGAAATCAGGAACATTGCCGGTCGATCTGGCTCTAAGTGATCAGCCCGAAATGGTACTACGCGGTGCCTGTATCGGTATCCAGAAGCCTTATTATTTACCCGGACGTACCGTTTACGAATATCCTTACACACCAGAGAATTTTCCCTGGTTTTATGATAAAGAGCTTTGGGTCAAATACCTGGATATGCTGGTTGAAAATCGGATGAACTCTCTGTATCTCTGGAACGGCCATCCGTTCGCTTCGTTGGTTAGGCTGAAAGATTATCCTTATGCACTTGAAGTAGATGACGAAACTTTCCGGAAAAATGTGGAAATGTTTGGCTTTTTAACAAAGGAGGCAGATAAAAGAGGAATTTGGGTGATCCAGATGTTCTATAATATCATCGTTTCAAAACCATTTGCCGAAAAGCATAACATCAAAACACAAGACCGCAAGCGCCCGATCACGCCTCTAATCGCCGATTACACGCGAAAATCCATTGCCGCTTTCGTTGAAAAATATCCAAATGTGGGCCTGCTTGTCACTTTGGGTGAGGCTATGGAAGGTGATGACACAGACGTGGAGTGGTTCACTAAAACGATTATTCCCGGGGTGAAGGATGGGCTTGCAGTACTAAAAACGGATATTCAGCCGCCTATTGTTTTGCGGGGGCACGACACCAATCCACAGCTTGTGATGAAAGCTTCCTTGCCCCTTTACAAAAGTTTGTACACGATGAACAAATACAACGGCGAGGCGCTGACGACTTACCAGCCTCGGGGTCCTTGGGCCAAAATGCACCGCGAAATGAGTGAGCTGGGATCTACGCATATTGACAATGTTCACATTTTGGCTAATCTCGAACCATTTCGATACGGATCGGCGGATTTTATTCAAAAAAGCGTTCAGGCCATGCACGATGTTCATGGCGCAAACGGTCTTCATTTGTACCCGGAGGCTTCCTACTGGGACTGGCCCTTTTCGGCAGATAATGTAAAACCGCGTCAACTTCAGATCGATCGTGACTGGGTTTGGTATAAGGCCTGGGCAAGATATGCATGGAACTGTCGACGGGACAGGAAGGATGAAGTTAAGTATTGGACCAGTCAGTTAGGAGCAGATTTTGATTGCGGAGCGTATGGGAAAGATGTGTTGGAAGCTTATGAACAAGCGGGCGAAATAGCGCCCAAACTTTTACGCCGGTTCGGAATTACCAATGGAAACCGTCAAACGCTGACGCTTGGCATGACGATGAGTCAATTGGTATATCCGAAAAAGTATGGCGTTTGGCCGGAGCTTTATAACTCGGACGGTCCGGAAGGAGAAACTTTGGCAGAGTATGTTGAAAAGGAAGTAAATGGTGAAAAACACGTTGGAGAAACACCCGTTCAGATTATTGATGAAGTGGTTAAACATGGGAAATTGTCTGTGGAAGCGATCGAGCGGGCTGCTGCTCATGTGAGCAAGAATGAAAAGGAATTTGGGAGGGTCAAAAATGATATGTATTGCAATCAGGCCCTCGCCGATTTCTTTTCTGAAAAAGCAAAAGCGGCTCATTTGGTATTGAAATACACGTATTCCAAAGATATTTCAGAGCTTAAAAATGCACTTACACATCTTGAAAAAAGCGTAGCCTACTATGAGAAACTGGCAGATTTAACAAAGGACGCTTACCTCTATGCCAACAGCATGCAGACCGCTCAGCGTCGGGTTCCGGTTGGTGGGGACGGTGGTAAAAACAAAACCTGGGTCGAGCTTCTTCCCTATTATCAGAAAGAGCTGGAAAGCTTTAAGTCAAATTTGATTTCACTGGAAAAAGGAAATACGCCCCAAGAAGCTACGAGTAGTTTACAATCAGCAGTGGTTTCGCTCAATGATAAGTCGTTGACAATGTATTATTTGAAGGAAGGTCAGAAGCTGTATTCGGATCATGACGCGGTTATCTCGGAAGTTGCAGACGAATTGAAACAGCTGAAAGGAATACAGTTGAGTGCAAACGTACAGCTTGAAAAGCAAACAGTTATTGCCTTCAAAAACGTAAAGCCCGTAAAAGTTTTGGTCGGCTATTTTCAAACAAAAGAACGAGGATATCTAACGCCACCCAACCTGGAAACAGATGCCAGCGGAAACGATTACGGTCAGGCAGAGGTGAAAATTTCGTCGGCTTTGACTGCCGTTGGCTGGCCACCCTTAAACATTCATAGTTACTCATTTCCAGCTGGAGATAATACGCTTGTGCTGGGAAAAGGTAGGTTATTGCTGCTTGGTTTTATCAACGGCGATGTCGAAATAAAACCGCATGGCGCTTTATTGAAAAATGGTGGAGTGTCGAAGAATATTGATTGGTTGTTTGAGTGAAGTCATTAAGATTGGTAGGATTGTCGAGTTGCCACCAGACGTTCCTATTGAACGTTGAAATAGTTGATAATCTGAATATTTCTACCGACCCGTCATCCCTATGGAACGTTTCGTTGGCCGCATAGCAAGACAAATTCTTATTGATTTCGTTCGGTAGAGGCGATTGATAATGTTTATTTCTCCCATTCTCCGTGCAGCAAATTATTCGTCCCATGAGGACGTTTCGTCGGTAGAAATGCAAAGATCGCGGATTGTTTCTCGTTCCATAGGAACGATTGATGAAGAACATTTACGGGTGAAACATTAATAGCAATTTTTACAACTCCCTCATCCAGATATTCCTGAAACTAACCCGACTATTGTGTTCCTGCAATCTCAATGGAAGCTTGGGTTCATGGTATTCATACTTAGGATACCCCTGGTAAACCATCGGGCCTTTTAATTCCACATGGTGCAATATCAATACGTTATTGTGAAAAACAGTCATGAACGCTGGCGTTTTTAATGTTTTGTCTGTATTAAAAACAGGAGCATCAAATACGATATCGAAGGTTTGCCAGGTTTGTGGTTTGGTTGCTGCGTTTACCAGGGGAATGTGCTGCTTGTAAACGCTCCCGGCCTGGCCGTTGTAGTACAGTCGCGTTTCGTAGTTGTATGACTCATAGATCTGCAATTCGTACAAACCCATCAAAAAAACACCGCTGTTGCCACGATTTGTACTTTCGTCTTCCCTGGGATCCGGTGTTTTCCATTCAAGATGTACCTGGACATTGCCAAATTTTTGTTTTGTTTGAATGTCCGTCGCTTTCTTCACAATAGTAATGGCTTCGCCAATTGCCTCCCATTTTACAGGCGATCCATCGAGGTGTTCCCATTTATTTAGATCCTGTTTTCCGCTGTACAGAACCACAGCATCTGAAGGCGGTAATCCATAATTTTCTCCGGGCGTTACCACTGGAGGTTTAACGGACCAGTCTTCCGTTGCGGATGCCGGTGGGAGGGCTTGCTTCGTGGTCGACTGAGCGTTTGCTTTGTGTATGACTAAAAAAGCTGCCAGATAAATCAACAATAAATCCTTCATCTTTCGATTTTGAAATGGCCTTTTGAATTTGGAACAAAAGGTATTTGACCGCATAAGTTACTTTTCTACTTCACCCGCATCATACCTTTCATGACAAATGAGTTGTTTCTGATTGCAAAAGGTCAGTTATTGTTGTCAAAGGCGAAGGGTCCTTCCTTTTTTTTGTCCCTGCTTCCACTGATCCCAGAAATGATTGCGTCGGAAGAGTCGCGAAATGGTAGTCCGTTCAAGAGGATTTTTCGAAGCGTGCATTCGTCAGTGTGTTTCCACTGGAATCCACGCCTGGCGCTTTAAATTTTATACTGAGATGCTGCCACAAACCCGGTGCTTTTACGGCTTCGTTTCCAGGTTTCATCCAAAGATCCGAGACGATTACTTGGTACTTGTTTTGAAGCAGTATCCTAAATGAAGACCCCTTGGGCAGGAAAAGGTCAAATTCGAGATCAAGGTCTCTAAATTCCTGCTTAGTGACCAATTTCTTGATGCTTTTCGTTTCTGATTCAAAAATCAAAATGCCCTTCCCCTCACTGCTTTCAAGGTTTCGCGGTTTTTTTTGGTTTGACGAAACACCGCCGGCAATTTTCCAGTTTCCTTTATTTGTGTTTTGAAAAAAAGCAAGATCGTCCAGTCCTATCGAGACACTTGGCAATGAAGGGGTGTCTGACTGACCACAACCGGGTTTTGCTTATAACAGAGCACTGGCAATAAGAAGTTTTTTTAATTGAAATTTAACAAGCATAAATCAACTTGGCATAGTATTCAAAAATAGAGAATTAGTATCACAATTATAGTATAGTATTTTCAAATATTATTTATTATTTTCTTTTATTTTCGTAAATTTGCTTTTGATATTTAAATATCATCTATTTTTGGGGTCAAACGGTAAATTTTTGCGGCAGTGTACTTAGTTAATTGTTTTCCTTCTATTTTTAGGTAAAAAACGAAAGGTCAATAGCACAAAACAGAAAGCAATGCTCGCAAATCAGAGAAGGGATAAGATACTGGAGTTATTAAAAGAAGACGGGTCAGCGAAGGTCGCTAATCTTGCCAAACTGTTTAAAGTTACTGAAGTTACCATTCGACAGGATCTGGATAAGCTAGAAAAGGATGGCCTGGTGATTAAGGAACATGGAGGCGCATTTTTGAAGAATGTCGAAGACCAGGTCCGGAACTTTTCTCTTGCAAACCAGGAGAATCTTGATAAGAAAGAACGGATTGCCGCCAAATGCCTGGAATTTATCGATAACGGCGACACGATTATTCTCGACTCGGGCTCAACGACAACAGAAATCGCCAAGAAGTTAAGAGGTAGTAACAGGCATTTAACAGTAATTACCAATGCATTAAATATCGCTTTGCTATTGGGAGCGGAAACAGGAATTGAAGTGATCATGACAGGAGGCGAGTTTAAGCCACCGACATTGTCGCTGACAGGCCAGAAAGCGGCTGATTTTTTCAAAGGACTAAATGTTCAGAAATTATTTTTGGCCACAGCCGGATTGTCATTGAAGTCGGGCTTGACATATCCCAGTATCAGTGATCTCGTTGTAAAAAAGGCGATGATCGATGCTGCGGATACCACGTATCTGGTAGCTGATTCTACCAAAGTCGGGAAAAGTGCATTTGCAAGCTTAGGTGCGCTTTCCTTGATTGATTACATTATAACCGATGATGGTGTTGAGGAAAAACATAAGCAGCTTTTTCGTGACAATGAAATTGAGTTGATAATTGCCTAAGGAAGGAGTTAGAGTAGGTAAGAAGTTATAGGAGTTACGATTGAAGGAATTGAATAGAGTTAAGAATTAAGAGTTAAGAATTTAAGAATGGGCGGGCGTTGCTATTGAAACGGGTTTGGCTCTACGAGTAGGAATTTGATTCAGAGCTGAAATTCAATTTTGAAATTGACATTCTTTAATGCAGTCGAGGAAGCTTTATTCGGATGTTCCAGAGGAACATTTGGTCGGTAGTAAATATGTCAACCAGGCCAAGATAGCGTGCCGTAGGTACGCCTGGTGTGCTCCGGAATCAACATTTCGAACTGCCGTAGAAAACAAAAAAATACAGCATACCGGGCTAAAAGCGCCCGGCGCCCGGCTAATAGCCAATTGCTAAAACACATGAGCGAAAAAGGAAGTATTGGAGTCATTATTGGAAACAGAGATTTTTTTCCGGACCGGCTGGTTGCAGAGGCGAGGGTGGAGATCATCGATCTGTTTAAAAAACTGAACATCAGAGCTATCATGCTTGATGCTGCTGAAACGAAACTCGGAGGCGTGGAAACGTTTCAGGATGCCCAGAAATGTGCGGCTTTGTTTAGGCATCACAGGGACGAGATTATCGGAGTTTTGGTTGTATTACCAAATTTTGGCGATGAAAGAGGCATCGCTGAGACGTTGAAACTTGCTGACCTGAATGTGCCTGTTTTGGTACAAGGGTATCCTGATGATCTGGATAAACTGGATGTTGCCAGAAGACGTGATTCCTGGTGCGGGAAAATTTCGGCTTGTAATAACCTGTATCAGTTTGGAATAAAATATACGCTTACAACCAAGCACGTAGTTCGACCTTCCGATCCAGTGTTCATCAAAGACCTTCTTGATTTTATGGGGGTTTGCCGTGTTACGAATGGACTCCGTAAAGTCAGAATCGGAGCAATCGGGGCTCGTCCTGGTGGATTTAATACGGTTCGATACAGTGAGAAAATCCTGCAGCGCAACGGAATTTCAGTCGTGACTGTTGACCTTTCGGAAATTCTTGGAAATGCCAATAAGCTTACGCAGCATGACGCGAGTGTTCAGCAACGATTGCAAAGGATTCGCGATTATGCGCCAACGGGACTTACCCCACATGACTCCTTGATCCAGATGGCCAAGCTGGATGTCGTTCTTTCGGACTTCATGCAGGAAAATGCACTTGATGCTACCGCTATTCAATGCTGGACTTCGATACAGAAGAATTATGGCTGTAATGTGTGTACAAGCATGAGTATCATGAGTGAAAACGGATTGCCTAGTGGCTGTGAAGTGGATGTGACGGGCACATTAAGTATGTATGCTTTGCAACTTGCCTCCGGTTCTCCAAGCGCACTTGTGGACTGGAATAACAATTATGCGGAAGATGATAACAAATGCGTGCTTTTTCACTGTGGAAATTGGGCTAAATCATTCCTGCCCGATATTGAAATAAGTACTGCTCCGATACTCGGAACTACAGTAGGAGAAGAGAATACCTATGGAGCTCTGTCGGGTCGGACGCCGGCGTCGCCCCTGACTTTCGGCCGCATCAGTACCGACGATCCCAAGGGTATCATGAAAGCATATGTAGGTGAGGGAAAATTAACTGATGACACACTAAAAACCTTTGGTAACCGAGCCGTTGCAGAAATTCCAAATCTTCAGAACCTGATGAATTACATCTGTCGAAATGGTTTTGAGCATCATGTGGTAATGAATGCTTCTAAAACGGCCTCCATTTTGGAAGAAGCGTTAGGGAATTATATGGGTTGGGAAGTTCAGCTATTTGAATAACACATTTATAGTCTGATATAGTCTGAAAGACTACAATAACTCAACCCAGGGTGAAGCCCGCGGAGAGGATAATCAGTGTGAAGATCAGTCACAATCGCACATAAACCATGTCGGAACAAGAATTAGCCCACAAATCCGTAGAGTACCGAAGAAAAATACTCAAATACATATACATGGCAAAAGCCGGTCACACGGGTGGGAGCTTGTCATGTATTGATATACTCAACGTGCTTTATAACCACACACTTAAGGTAGATCCTGAAAATTTCAGTTCACCCGACCGGGACCGTTACATACAAAGTAAGGGCCACACGGTGGAAGCACTTTATGTTGTCCTGGCATCCAGAGGCTTTTTTCCTGAGTCTGACCTGGAAACGTTGTGTAAGTACAAATCGCATTACATTGGACACCCAACCAGAAAGGTACACGGCATTGAGCAGAATACTGGCGCGTTAGGACACGGGCTGTCGTTGAGCGTTGGCACTGCCATCGCGGGCAAGCTGGATAAAAAGAGCTATCGTGTTTTTACAGTTCTTGGTGATGGCGAACTGCCTGAAGGCTCAAACTGGGAAGCGGCCTTATCTGCGTCACATTACAAGCTCGATAACCTCTGTGCTATTCTCGACAAAAACTCACTTCAGATCAGTGGGAATACGACGGATATAATGAATACAGATCCCGTCGATAAGAAGTTTGAGGCATTTGGATGGGAAGTTCGTCACGTGGACGGGCATAATTTGCAGGAGCTCAAAGAGGCTTTTGACGCACTGCCTTTCGTGAAGGGTAAACCCAGTTTGGTTATCGCCAACACAGTGAAGGGAAAAGGTGTGAGTTACATGGAAAATCAGGCGAAGTGGCATCATGGCGTTCCCAGTCAACAGCAGTATGCCGATGCGATACAGGAGTTGGATTTTTTAGAGGAAACGCTTTGAGAGAAATTTAGTCTACTTGACCTAAGAATTAAAATTGATGAAATAGTGGATGCAACCGTTGAGAGTATTGTCGTAACGAACCAGGCAAATCTTGAAGTTTTTTCAAAAACGCTTCAACAGCTTGCCAGCGATGACCGGCACATTATCGTAGTTACCAGTGACTCGCGTGGTTCTGGCAAATTGGTGCCTTTTGGTCAAAAATTTCCGGAGCAGATCGTAGAAGTTGGTATTGCTGAACAAAATTTGGTGGGCGTTGCTGCAGGGCTGGCTTCAACAGGTAAAAAGGTTTTTGCCGTTTCTCCGGCCTGTTTTTTGACCGCCAGAGCTTTGGAACAGATCAAAAATGATGTTGCCTATTCCAACAATCCGGTTAATCTGGTCGGGATCAGTGCGGGCGTGAGTTATGGAGCTTTGGGATCTACCCATCACAGCCTTCACGACTTCGCCGTTCTTCGCACGATCAATAATCTGATCATTGTCTCACCTGCAGATAATTTTGAAACCGGGGCGGCGATTCGGCTGGCAGCGGAAACGGATCTTCCCATCTATTTAAGATTTGGAAAAAAAACGATGCCGCTCTTATCTGATACGGAAAAGAGTTTCGAATTTGGGAAAGGACGCGTTATTCGTGAAGGTGGCGATCTGACAATTATTGCAACCGGCGAAACGGTTTATCCTGCGTTGCAAGCTGCGGAAAAACTGAAAAAAGGATTCGGGTTGTATGCGACTGTTATCAGTATGCATACAATTAAACCATTGGATTATAATCTTTTAGAAAAATTGGCATCAACGGGAAAGCCGATAATTACAGTTGAAGAACATAGCGTTTACGGAGGATTGGGGGAAGCTTGTGCGTCCTTTTTATTGCAAAATAACCATCATAATCGTTTCAAAATTATGGGAATCCCAGATGAATATACTGTTACGGGTTCTCAACAGGAGATTATGAGCCACTATGGAATTTCGGAAGATGGGATTGCAGAAACAGCGAGGCAATTAGTTAAAGATGAAAAGGTTAAGAGCGAAAGGGTTAACGGTGAACGGGTCGGTTAAAATGACATTCGTCAGGGTTGATTTTCGATAGGCAAGTGAGGAAATGAAAAATGTCTTAGCTCAAGAGCAGCGAAGGATTCGTAGTTAAACTGAAATTAAGAAAGTTCGGGAGGTGCAGTGCACCGAAATAAATAGCCTAAAATGATTTTTCTAAAACGTCTTTTGCTCATTTTTTTGATCTTATCTTGTGTACTGTGCCAGGCCCAAAACGAGGTCGATAAACGCAGGGTATTGGTTTTGACAGACATTGAAAATGAGCCTGACGATACACAATCGATGGTGCGGTTTCTTCTTTATTGTAACCAGTGGGACGTGGAAGGGTTGATTGCCACTACGTCCATTCACCAGAAGAACAGGATTGCTCCGGACAAAATTAAGCAGCTGATCAATGCGTATGGAAAAGTCAGAAACAATCTGCTGCTGCACGAAAAGGGCTATCCGACAACAGAATATTTGTTGAGTGTCACGAAAGCAAGTATCCCAGAATTCGGGATGGACGCGGTTGGAAAAGGCAAGGATTCGGAAGGATCAGAGTGGATTATTAAGGTGATTGATCAAAAGGATGATCGCCCTGTGTGGATTCCTGTATGGGGTGGCGCAAATTGCCTCGCTCAGGCGCTTTGGAAAGTGAAGATGACACGAACGCCGGACGAGCTGAAAAAGTTTGTTTCGAAAATTCGGATGTACACCATTTCAGACCAGGACGATACGGGTCCGTGGATCAGAAAGACTTTCCCTGATCTGTTTTATGTCGGTAGTCCGGGTTACCATGCGGCGGGTGCTTATCACTATGCAACATGGTCGGGGATAAGCGGTGATAAGTTTCATGGCCGTTTTACAGGAGCCAACTTTGAAATCGTCGACAACCCCTGGCTGGATGTAAATGTCCGGAATCACGGACCGCTCGGGGCCGAATATCCGCTGACAAAGTTTATGATGGAAGGAGACACACCTTCGTTTTTAGGCTTAATTCCCAATGGTTTGAACGAACCGGAACATCCCGAATTTGGCGGTTGGGGCGGTAGATACGAATTTTACACGCCTCGCACACTAAAATATTTTTATGAACCGGAAACAAGGCCCATTTACACCGATGCGATGGACGAGGTGAAAGGTGTCGATGACAATTTCCACACAAGCAATAAAGCAACTTTGTGGAGATGGCGGGAAGCATTTCAGTACGATTTTGCCGCACGAATGGACTGGGCCATTAAACCATACAAAGATGCAAATCATCCTCCGAGCGCTTTTTTGAAGCATGAGAATACATTAAAGGTCAAAACCGGTGAAAAGGTAAATCTCAGTGCAGAAGGCTCAACGGACCCGGATGGAAATGGACTTTCGTACCAGTGGATTTATTATCCTGAGCCGGGTAGTTACAACAGTAAAGAGCCTCTTGGTATTTCTGACGTGAAATCGGCAACAACATCGTTTGTAGCACCGAAAGTGACGAAGCCGGAAACGATTCATATCATATTGGCAGTCACCGACAACGGAATGCCAGCACTGACCCGTTATCAGCGGGTGATTGTTAATGTTTTTCCCTAGTTAGGTTAACCACGGAGTTTTACCGAGTTTTTACACGGAGTTCACGAAGTAAAATTTTTAGAACTCGGTATAACTCAGTGAGGAACCCGCGTGGCGGCCGCTCCGTCAACTCCGTGGTAAATACCTTTAAGCACAAAAAACAAAATGAGATTTATAAGTAGATATTTATTGCTGTGTTTTTGCGTCTTTTTGGGACTTGGATTAATCTGTTGTAAAACAAGACAAACCGCAGATGAGCATAAGAAAATAGCCATTGTGGTGTCTACACTGAACAATCCGTGGTTTGTTTTTCTGGCTGAAAGAGCACAGGCGAAAGCAAAGGAGATGGGATACGAATCAAAGGTTTTTGACTCACAAAATAATACGGCGCTTGAAACGGATCATTTTGAGAACGCGATGGCGTCTGGCTACGATGCGATCTTGTTTAACCCAACAGATGCGGACGGCTCAATTGTCAATGTGAAAAATGCAACCGCTGCCGGTGTGCCGGTTTTTTGTATGGACCGGGAAGTGAATTCCAACGATGCGGCTACGTCACAGATATTATCTGACAGCTATTCGGGGTGTGTTTCCATCGCTAAATACTTTGTCGAAACGCTCAATAAAAAAGGTAAATACGTTGAAATTTTGGGGATGGTGGGTGACAACAATACATGGAACCGCTCGAAGGGGTTTCACAGCGTCGTGGATTATTACCCTGGTTTAAAGATGGTTGCTCAACAAAGTGCGGATTTTGACAGGAACAAAGCGATGGAAGTGCTTGAATCCATTTTACAGGCCAATCCAGACATTGATGCGGTATTTTGCGGCAATGATGCAATGGCCATGGGCGCTTATCAGGCATTGGTCGCGGCCGGGAAGGCAGACAAAGTAAAAGTATTCGGATTTGACGGGGCGGAAGATGTTGTGAAGTCAATTCGGGATGGTAAAATCATGGCAACAGGCATGCAGTTTCCGGAAGTAATGGCACAAACAGCAGCCACATTTGCCGACCAATATTTTAAAGGGAAAAGAGATTTTCCGAAGAAAATGCCGGTCGGGGTTGAATTGGTGAGGAAGGATAATGTTGAAAATTATGCGGCGTATGGAAAAAAGGAGTGAGGTTGCATGAATTGAACGGAAAGAGGTATTGGTTAGTAGCGGACTTTTCACCAAACGTTCCGATGGAACGATGGAACAGGCATCCTAATTATATTTTCTACCGACTAATTGTACCTACGGCACAAATCCGAGGTTCAGCGTTTGTATTTCTATTTAATTCATCTGCCGTATTAATTCATCTGCCGTAGGTAGATCTGGTTGGTAGAAAAGCAAGCAATAATGTTAATGGAAGCGTTCCATCGGAACGCCTGGTGATTCTAACGTCTCACTTTCCATCGCCTGATTTATTGTAATTCAATGGATTGGAAATTCGACATTTTATCGATCACGAATTTATAAAAATGAACAAAAACATTCGCTACATAATCTTTCTCGCAATAATCGCCTTTGTTGCGTATAACTCCGTTTATTTCAAAAAACTCGACGAGGTAAAAGCGGGGACGGTGTCCTTTAAAGCTTCGAAATATGCGGCTGACTTTTGGGAAAAAAAGCTTACACCTGCCCTGGCAAAGTCGATTGAAATCGGACAACTTCTTTCACTTTTGAAAACTGAGAAGGAAAAAGCGTTCACCGCGCATTCCCATGCATTGGGGATCGGTAACATCAAATATTTCCTGGTTAAGGGAATTGGAAAAGTCGAAGCCGTCGAGGAAAATCATGTTTTGGTTCAAATTGAATCGGCGTTTCAAAAACCTGAAATTAAGCTAGCTACCGAATACGTTTTTGGCAACGCCGTTCGGGATGCTTCCGGAATGATTGATATGAATGAATTTGCTAATTCGATGGATTTCAACAATGTATCCGCAGAAATCAATAAAATCATCCGTGAAAAAGTCATTCCACCTTTTAAATCGAAGGTGAAAAAGGGCGATAGCATTGAATTTGCAGGGGCAATCGAATTGAACAAGGAACATCTCAATGTGAACAATCTGGAAGTAATTCCAATCACTTTGAACATAAATACTGAATAAGATTCCGACATAAAATATACGCCAGGATCTACGAGACGGGCATTCATTCACTCATCGAACCGGCGACCCGGTCAATCATTGCAAATTGGATATACTCGTAGCGAATAACATAACCAAAAGATTTCCCGGCGTACTCGCATTGGAAGACGTGTGTCTTTCGCTGGAAGCTGGGAAGGTTACAGCTTTGATCGGAGAAAATGGCGCGGGTAAGTCGACTTTGATGAAAATTCTTTCGGGTGTTTATCAGGATTTTGAAGGGGAAATTTTATTTAAAGGTTTGCCCGTTCAGTTTGCCAGTCCACGTGAGGCCCAAAACAAAGGAATCGCGATCATTCACCAGGAACTCAATCTCATTCCGTATTTGAGCATCGCGGAAAATATCTTCCTCGGTAGAGAATTGTTGACCCAATACGGCACGATAGACAAAAACCGGATGCGGAAAAGAACGCAGGAATTGCTGGACAAATTGAAACTGAAAGTCAATCCGGACGCGCTTGTGGTGAGGTTAAAAGTAGGACAGCAACAAATCGTTGAAATAGCAAAAGCGTTGCTTACAGAAGCTGAATTGATCATCATGGATGAGCCTACATCTGCGATTACGGGCAACGAAGTTGAAGTCCTTTTTGAGATTATTGACGACTTGAAAAGGTCGAATAAAGCCATTGTTTATGTTTCACACAAGCTCGATGAACTGTTCAGAATTGCTGATAATTATGTCGTTTTAAGGGACGGGAAAACCATCGAGTCCGGTCAGCTGAAAGGGATGAGCCAGGATGTTCTTATCCAGAAAATGGTCGGAAGGAAAATAGAGGTTGTCAGAAAGAAGTCAGGCGTACAAATTCGAACTCGATTATTGGAAGTTAAAAGTCTGTTTTTGAAACATTCGGTACGAACCAAAGAAAATCTCCTCAAAGACATTTCATTTCATGTCGGTAAGGGAGAGATTGTTGGCATTTTCGGTCTGATGGGTGCGGGGAGAACAGAGTTGTTGGAAACCATTTTCGGGCTGCACGACAATGGGTTTTTCGGCGAAATTTTGATTGATGGAAAACAAGTGAAGATTAATTCACCAGCAAAAGCAATAAAATCCGGATTGGCATTAGTACCGGAAGACAGGAAAAAAGATGGCCTCGTTTTGGGCATGGATGTCAAAACAAACATTTGCCTTACCACGCTCGCTGACCTTGAAACCCTTGGAACACTTAGCGACACCATGGAAACGGCTTTGGCTGGAAAGTACATCGGGGAATTGAAAATCAAAACTTCGTCACAGGAACAACTGGCCAAAAATCTCAGCGGCGGCAATCAACAGAAAATCGTTTTGGCCAAATGGCTTGCCACCAAACCAAAACTGCTGCTGCTTGACGAACCAACACGCGGAATTGACATCAACGCAAAAGCCCAAATTTATAAGCTCATTACGCAGCTGGCCGATGACGGTTTGGGGATCATAGTTGTGTCATCGGAGCTGCCTGAAATCCTCGCCATCTCTGATCGGATTCTGGTTATGGCGGAGGGTGTGTTGACCGCAGAACTTTCAATAGTTGAAGCCACAGAAGATTCCATCCTTAAAGCAGCCATACCAAAATCAATTTACGAAAAGGAGTTATAAAGGCTATCAGGAATAAACACCAATTAGAAACATATAAAGCTGGAAGCGAAAATAGCAAACGAGCCAATGCAGCGGGAAAAGCTAAAAGCCAACAGCCAAAAGATATCAGCCAAAAAATGGATTTAGAATTATATAAAACAAAGGTTCTCAGATTTCAGTCACTCATAGCACTATTCTTATTGTGCCTTGGCCTGAGCATATTGTCCGACAAATTTTTGAGTGTTTCAAACCTTTGGAATGTAATGCGGCAAATTTCGGTCAATGTATGTATTTCAACAGGAATGACGTTGATTGTGCTGACGGCGGGAATTGACCTTTCGGTGGGTTCAATATTGGCACTTTGCGGCGCGATTACGGCGGGATTGTTGAAAAATGGCATTGAAATTCCTTCAAATAATCTGTATGTCGGATTTACAATTCTGGGTGCCATGCTCGCAGGGATTTTGACTGGTTCCACCCTCGGTGCATTCAATGGCTGGACGATTACAAGATTCAAAGTTCCGCCATTTGTATCTACGCTTGCCATGCTCACAGTTGCCAGGGGATTCACCATGTTGTGGACGCAGGGATTTCCGATCAGCGGCTTGGGCGATACATTTCTGTACTTTGGAACAGGCTGGTTTTTGGGCATTCCCGTGCCTGTCTGGATATCTGGAATTATTGTGATGATCGCTGTTTTTGTCACAAATAAAACAAGGCTCGGCAGATATATTTATGCGATCGGAGGCAATGAAAATGCAGCCAAACTTTCCGGTATCAATGTCAACAAAGTCAAAATTACGGTATATACCATTGCCGGAGCACTTGCAGCCATTGGGGGTTTACTTGTAACGTCACGACTGGACTCTGCGCAGCCGAATTCGGGTATCGGGTACGAACTTGATTCGATTGCCGCTGTCGTGATTGGTGGCACCTCTCTTTCTGGTGGTAGGGGAAGTATCATGGGGACTGTACAAGGTGCGATCATCATTGGGGTTTTGAATAATGGTCTGGTACTTCTAAATGTATCGCCGTTCTGGCAGCAGGTGGTGAAAGGTTTGGTGATTCTCCTCGCCGTAATTATCGACAAATCAAATTCAAAGAATGACTGAGTTTGCCTGAAAGAGTCACATTTAGTAATTATAGTTTAGAACCCGGATCGATCATCCGGGTTCTTTTGGTTTAGGGCAACCCGTGTTCGGACTTTACACTGGACGGAAAGTAGAATAAGTCATGACTCGCATCCATGGATATGTTCTATGCTATTACTTAAAAGGTCTGGAACACAAATTGTAGATGGGTTTTAAAATTAATTCAATCAACTATATGAAAACCGAAACCGGCTCTGAGCCAAAATTCAAAACAAAAACCTCTGCAAAAGCCGAACCGGCTTTAAACGAGCTGTTTCTTGATGGTCTGCGTGACATTTACTGGGCAGAGAATCACCTCGTAAAATCACTCCCCAAAATGATCGAAGCTGCCAGCTCTGAAAAGTTGAGTGAGGCAATTAAGCACCACCTGAGCGAAACAACAGAGCATGTTTCACGTCTTGAACAGATTTTTGAATTGCTTGATGAAAAAGCAATTGCAAAAAAATGTGACGCCATGGAAGGCCTTGCCAAGGAAGGAGAGGGGATCATCGAAGGTACCGATCAAGGAACAGCAACCCGGGATGTGGGTATTATTCTCGCCTCACAAAAGGTTGAGCACTATGAAATTGCCACCTACGGTGGCCTCACACAGCTGGCAAAGACACTCGGGTTTGATGATGTTGCTGGAATTCTTGCAGAAACGCTTTCAGAAGAAAAAAATGCGGATGCGTTGCTGACGGAAATCGCTGAAAATGATGTCAATTATAAAGCTTCACAAGAGGCTTGAACACAACTTCTTAAATATTTTATAATGGCAACGAAAAAGGATTTGTCCAAAGCCGCGAACCAACAAGAAAACGATAAAACCGACAGCCTGGCTTCCCACACAACCGAGGCTTCATCTCAGTTCATGACAACGAATCATGGGTTGCGTATCAATGATGATCAGAATTCACTTAAGGCTGGTGAAAGGGGGCTACGCTTCTTGAGGATTTTATTCTCCGGGAAAAGATCACCCACTTCGACCACGAGCGTATTCCCGAGCGTATTGTGCATGCACGTGGCTCGGGCGCACATGGGGTATTTAAGGTTTACGAATCCCAGGCACATCTCACAAAGGCGGGCTTTTTAAATGACCCATCACTGGAAACACCTGTCTTTGTGAGGTTTTCCACTGTGGCTGGTTCACGTGGCTCAACCGATCTTGCGAGAGACGTAAGAGGCTTTGCCGTAAAGTTTTATACGCAGGAAGGGAATTTTGATCTGGTGGGAAATAATATGCCCGTTTTCTTTATTCAGGATGCCATGAAATTCCCGGATCTCATTCATGCGGTAAAGCCGGAGCCCGATAATGAGATGCCGCAGGCAGCTTCCGCCCACGATACTTTCTGGGATTTTATCTCGCTTGTTCCTGAATCGGCCCATATGATCATGTGGGCAATGAGCGACAGGGCCCTTCCCCGCAGTTACCGGATGATGGAAGGATTTGGTGTACATACTTTTCGGTTTATTAATGAGCAGGGCGTTTCTAGTTTTGTTAAGTTCCATTGGAAACCATTGCTCGGCGTGCATGCCGTTGCGTGGGATGAAGCACAGATTATCTCTGGAAAAGACCCTGATTTCCATCGCCGGGATCTATGGGATGCGATTGAGAGCGGAAATTTTCCCGAGTGGGAATTTGGTGTGCAGATCGTTGCAGAACAAGACGAATTCAAGTATGAATTTGATCTGCTCGACCCGACAAAACTGATACCCGAAGAGCTGGTGCCCGTTCAGAGAATTGGAAAACTTACTTTGAACCGAAATCCGGATAATTTCTTTACGGAAACAGAGCAGGTTGCATTTCATTTAGGTCATCTGGTGCCTGGAATTGATTTTACCAATGATCCGCTTTTACAGGGCAGGCTATTCTCGTACACGGATACACAGCTATCAAGGCTTGGGGGACCCAATTTTCAGGAGATTCCGATCAACAGGCCTTTGCACGATGTGCACAACAACCAACGGGACGGTCACATGCGGCAGGTCATCAACAAGGGCAAATCCAGTTATGGGCCCAATACGGTCGGTGGAAATTTTCCTGCGCAGGCAAAAGCATCTGAAGGTGGATTTACATCCTATCCCGAGCGGATTGACGCAAGGAAGGTACGTGCGCGAAGCCGTAGTTTTTTCGATCATTTCAGCCAGGCTAGGCTTTTCTTAAACAGCCAGTCCGAGCCTGAAAAAAACCACCTGGTTGATGCGTTGAGTTTTGAGCTCGGCAAGGTTAAAACGATGGAAATTCGGGATCGTATGCTGGGTATCCTCTCTTTGATTGACAATAATCTTGCAGCAGGAGTGGCTTTTGCTTTGAGAATTCCCGTACCACAGGATCCCGCATTGCCAATCAATCACAGCATTCCTGCGGATGGCGATCCAGCTGATTATGACTCACTTATTTTCGAAGGTTCGATAACAAAATCAGAGGCGCTGAGTATGGCATCTACGGCCAAAGACACAATCGCTACCAGGAAAATTGCTTTTCTTGTTGCAGATGGAGTGGATGAAAAGTCTGTCTCAGCGGTAAAGAAGGCGCTCGAAAGCAAAGGTGCTGTCGTGAGCATTATAGCGCCACGATCGAATTATGTGATCTCGCAAAACGACGAGCAGATTCCGGTTACAGAGAGTTTTCTCACCGCCGCTTCGGTTTTGTATGATGCTGTATATGTTCCTGGTGGTACAAACAGCGTTGCCAGTGTGGAAGCTGATGCCGATGCAATACACTTTTTAAATCAGGCGTTCAAACACTGCAAGGCCATCGCGGCGGATAACAGTGCGATGCAAGTACTTGAAGCGACCTATTTCAGTGCGAAAATACCCTCGGAGTTTTCTGATGAGGTTGTGATTCGGGAAGGTGTCGTAGTCAGCGAAAATCCTGATGAACTCGCCGCAAAATTTGCACTAGCCATCGCTCAGCACAGGTTTTGGGAAAGAGAAAAACCCAGGAAAGTGCCGGCCTGAGTTTTCTGAATTATAAAAAAGCGTGCTTCTGAATCTATCTGATTTCGAAGCACGCTTTTTTATTAAATGTTACAGTGGACATTAATTTGTTACAGGCGACGAGATCATCTCTACCGCCTGCAGATTACCCTGCTGTATCGCGAGGTCAATTACCGACATACCGCGGCTGTCTACAAGTGTGCTATCCGCACCGCGCTCAAGCAGCAGTTTTACGAGTTGGTTACGACCGAACATCGCAGCAAACATCATAGCGGTTCCGCCATTTCCATGCTGCATGTTCAAATCAGCCCCATGCTCAATAAGAAGATTCGCTATGTCTTCATAGCCCTTGAACGCAACCCCCATTAAGGCGGTATTACCCCCGAAATCGGCATCATTGACGTCTGCTCCGGCTTTCAAAAGTAGTTCGGCGGCTTCGTAATGATTGTTATAGCACGCGATGATAAGTGGGGTGTAACCTTTTTCGTCTTTTGCGTTCAGGTCTGCCTTCATTTTGATCAGCTCATTTAGTACTGCAATATTTCCGAGCCTCGCAGCTTGGATGGTCACGTTATCAGGATAAATCATATTAAATGTGATTAGATTGTTTCTGAAAGGAGACTTAAAAAATTATTCCATGAAACTTAGGGAGATAAAATCTTCCTCAGTTTACACGGGCATAGCTGTTGAGCTTTAAGAGGTTGTCTATGGCATCGCCCATGGTATTGTTGAAATATGTGAAAACAGATTTCCCCTCACTAATCCACTCATTGACCAGCCCGGCATAGTCTGCAATAAAGTCGTCACCATAGTGCCCCCTGTAATTTCCCTCCGGCCCATGAAAACGAAGGTATCTGAAATTTACATCTGAATTGCGGGCCGGAGTGGCAGAGCCTGGCTTATCATGTATTACAATTTCAAATCCGAAGCGTTCCATCAGTTCATAAATCTGGTCGTCATACCAGGATGCGTGACGAAACTCAAAAGCAATCTTCCATTCGTTTTCCAGATCAGCCTCTCTTATGGCAAAACAGAGCTTTTCAAGCTGAAAAGCAGCGGCGATTTTTAGGCTCGGAGGAAACTGGACCAGTACACAGCCCTTCTTTTGACCGGCGTGGTTGATGATCTGAAAAAACCTGTCAACATCATCGACCTTGAAAGCGAGTGCTTTGCTATGTGTAATCTCCCTCCAGAGCTTAAAGGTAAACTTAAAATGTTCGGGCACTTCATTCATCCAGTTGGCAATTGTACCAGCCAGCGGAAGCTTGTAAAACGTACTATTAATTTCAATGCTGTTAAACAATGATCCGTAATATGCCAACCTGCTGCTGTTCTGATATGCCGGGGGGTAGAAAGCTTTGTTTTTGACTGGCAATATCAGCCCGCTGGTCCCGGAGTAAAATGCTCGTTGGTTAAGTACGTCCATGATTTTTATTTTAGCTCTCGTTCCGGTCAAGTCAGATATTTCGCCTTCTCTTGTGTAGTTAGTTTGGTGATTTGTTCGGCCGGGTCTCCTTTGTTCTGTGTCAATATCCCTGTTAATTTTGAAAAGTATTTTTATGAGAAGTTCATTTGCTTTGCTCAAGCAATCCGTCTGTGAGCCTTTGCCACTGTAGTTTTGACAGCCCAAGAATACCGACCGTCCCGATTACAGCATTACGAATGAGGTCAACGGCTTTGTCAGAGTCGTTGTTGGGTTTTAGATTTTTGTCATAAACCGATGCAGTTACCCTTCGATTATTGATTGACACTGCAAAAATGCTTGTTGATTGGCCGGAATAGAAATGAGCGGTAATGTCGCTCTTGGTCAAAGGGTTCGAAGAAGGTCTCACCTGTATTGCTACACCTTTGGTATTTTGATGGGCATATTCGACAACCCGCTCAACCTGGACCCAGTCAAATCCTCCCCCTTGTTGCGTTCCCGGCCCTGGGATGTTGATTCTAAAGTGACACCCCTCAGAAACCGGACCATCAATGATGTTGCCATGCTGATCGGTAAGCTGAAAATGTGCCAAAGAATTTCCAGCTAAATGATGCCATTGGTTTACGTCCATGAGTCGCATCCTTGCAACTTGAAAAATCACTTCTGCGACGCCAGCATCGCCAGGTTCTGCTATCGTTTCCGCATTGACAATAGCGCCATCCTGCTGGTTTGAGAAGATATCATTGCTTGCTAGTTCTTCCATGATTGGGTTTTCTCGAAATGGTCATTTGTAAGTATGAAGTTGTCTTTCAAACAGTGTGCCAGGTGTTTTCAGTTCTCAGTGTGTGTCCTTCAATTTTACAAGAATGATCGGTTTTAGATACCAATGCAGGTACTGGGTGAGACCTTGTGCCCACGAATTCATTTTTCTGGGTTAGATGGTTTCCCGACTTGACTATCCAGGAAGGTCTTCATGCCGGCTAGAACGGATATAATTAGTACTATGCGTATGTTAGAATTACTTTTGTATTGTATATTTACTTGTTAGTAAAATATATTTGATAGTGGCTAATCAATTTGGATTCGTGATTTTAGATAATTAAGGATCAATCCGTAAAATGTCATCAGTCACATGTTTATGCTGATTGCAATTTGAATAGAATTTTCTCGTATAACCCTACCTGTAAGCAAAGCGATGCTGCCAAAAAAGAATAATAGCAGGGCTCTACATTGTTTTATCTTTGCCGTTCTGCTACACGTGATACCGTTAGTCGGTTATGCACAGGGTAAGCCAATTCATTTTAAGCATGAGTCTTCCGAAACGGGCCTATCCAACAACAATGTGAAATGCATTTTCCAGGATCAAAAAGGCTTTATCTGGATCGGAACAATGGGAGGACTAAACCGATTTGACGGACGTGAATACGAAATCTACAAAAATGACGAAAGGGATAAAACGAGCCTGAGCAACAACCATATAAACAGCCTTGCCGAAGATAAAAGCGGGAATATCTGGATCGCAACGGGCGGAGGAGGGTTGAATAGGTTTGACAAGAACGAAAATCGTTTTTACGCTTACCTGCATGATGACATAGATAAACAAAGCGTCGGAGATAACTATATTAATTCAATAGCCTTCGATTTGGATGGTAATCTCTGGCTGGCAACTCCCGCCGGCCTTGACCTGTTTGACCCGATCAATCACAGGGTCATCGTTCATTACAAACATAATGCTGCAAGCAAGGGAAGTCTGAGCGACAATAATGTAAACACCGTTTATGTCGATCGGCAGGGGAATGTGTGGGCTGGAACTTCCGCAGGTGTCAACCTTTTTGATAAAAAAGCCAATCAGTTCAAAAACATTGTCTCCGGTAATTCGGATAGATCTCTGTCCTCCAACGACGTCAGGTGCATTTTTCAGGATAGTAAAAGTAACCTCTGGATAGGCACATTCGGTGGCGGGTTGAACCTCTACCAGCCTCTTGAACGCACCTTCATGCATTTTGTCAATGATCCTTCAAAGCCGAATTCGATTTCCCATAACAACATTATGAGTATCAATGAGGTGAATGGGGTTTTGTACATAGGAACCGAGAATGGAGGGCTGAACGTGCTCAACAGGAATCATATGACCTTTATTTCCTACGTCCACGATGATATCGACCAAAGTAGCCTTGCGGGTAATTCGGTCGATTGTATTTTTAAAGACAGACAGGATAACTTATGGTTAGGCATTTACAGTGCCGGGATCAGCTTGTACAAAAGCAGCAACAATTTTGAGCACTATCAACATGGCTCCTCTCAAAATAGCCTTTCACACAATTTCGTGCTTTGCTTTGCAGAGGATGCCAACAGAAATATCTGGATTGGTACTGACGGCGGTGGATTGAACCTTTTTAATCCGTTGACAGGCACGTTTACTTCTTATCAGCACCAGAAGTCGGGGCAGAGTATTTCGGGAAATTATATTTTAACAATTGTAGAAGACGGTAATCAAAAGCTGTGGATCGGTACCTGGGGCGATGGACTCAATATTTTTGATCCCATTACCCGAAAATTTACCACGTTGAAACACAGCAAGTCTAACCCAAATAGCCTGTATAGTGACAATATCTACACGATTGCCAGAACACCGGACAATAAAATGTGGCTGAGTACCTATGGAGAAGGCATTGATGTTTATGATCCGTTAAAAAAGCTCTTCAGACATTATAAGAATGTTCCGGGTGATCCAAAAAGTCTGTGCAACAATGTGGTAAACTGCTTGTATACGGACCGGAGCGGTAGATTGTGGATTGGAACTGAGGATGGCAAACTCTCATTTTATGAACCTGCGACAGACACTTTTAACACAAAAACGATTTCAGAAAATAACCGGTTAACTGATAACCCGGTAATCAGTATGATCGAGGACCGAAAGGGTATTTTGTGGATTTGCACCCTGAAAGGTTTGATTCGTTTCGATCCAGTGACGTCAGATTATAAAACGTATACGACAAGTGAAGGCTTGATCAATAATGTTGTACAGGCGATCAGGGAGGATAATATGGGCATGCTCTGGATCAGCACAAGTGGGGGTATTTCCATGTTCAACCCAAAATTAAAGACGTTCCGGAATTTTTCGGCAGATCAGGGCTTGCAATCCAATGAATTCAAACAGAAGTCGGCCTTTAAGGACGTGAATGGGAACTTGTACTTCGGTGGTGTTAATGGCTTTAACAAGTTTGATCCACGACTTTTGGTTCCGTCGGGGCTACAATATCCAATCGTGTTGACGCAGTTCAGAATATTCAATAAAATCATCAAGCCAGCAACCAGTTCCAACGATTCGCCTTTGACAAGGGACATTTCAGAAGCTACGTCAATCACGCTTTCCTATGATCAGTCATTTGTGTCATTTGCGTATGCGGCTCTGGACTATACAACCACTAAAAAGAATTATGCATACAAGCTTGAGGGATTTGACAAAGAATGGAACTATGTGGGAGAAGTAAACAACGCGGTCTATACGAATCTGCCACCCGGGAGCTACATTTTTAAGGTAAAAGCAAAAAATATATCGGGAGGATGGACAAGAGCGTCAGGCAATTTAAGTGTAGTGATATTACCGCCGTTCTGGTCAACCTGGTGGTTTAGGGTATTGGCTGTATTTATTGCAGCTATGCTCGTTTACGCCTTTTATAAACGAAGGATTCGTTCGATAATCATTCAAAAAGCAGAGCTGGAAAAGCTGGTTAAGCAACGAACAGAAGTTGTGCAGAACCAGGCAACAGAATTGCAGACGCAGTCGGAATATCTACAGTCATTGAATGAGGAGTTACAGGCGCAGTCTGAGGAGTTGAAATCTCAGGCTGAGGAGCTATTCAAACAGCACGAGCTGCAGCAGCTGGCAAGGGAGGAAGCCGAAAGAGCTAATCAGGCCAAGAGTATATTTCTGGCTACAATGAGCCATGAAATAAGGACACCGATGAATGGTGTTATTGGTATGACTGCGTTATTATCCGAGACAGAATTGACCGATGAACAACGGGATTTCACCAAAACCATCGCCACCTGCGGAGAGACGCTTGTGAACGTGATTAATGATATTCTTGATTTCTCCAAAATCGAATCCGGCAAAATTGATCTTGAACAGCAGGAGTTTGACCTGCGCGTTACGATCGAAGAGGTCATGGACCTATTTGGCCTTCAGGCTGCAAAAAAACACATCGATCTGGTATATGATATTGAGGATGATTTGCCTCTGTGCATCGTAGGGGATCATTTACGATTGAAGCAAATCTTGTCAAATCTGATTAATAACGCCATCAAATTTACTGCCAAAGGGGAGGTTTTTGTACATGTTTGTAAACTAACAGAACCTGTCCTCGACGAAATAGAAATCTGTTTTAAAATAAAAGATACGGGAATTGGAATTCCCGAGGATAAGCTTTCAAATCTTTTCAAATCTTTCTCTCAGGTCGATTCGTCAATAAACCGTCGATATGGTGGCACTGGGTTGGGTTTGGTGATCAGCGAACGTTTGATCAAATTAATGAACGGAAATATTCGGGTTGACAGCGTGTTCGGAAAAGGGTCATCATTTCAGTTTAATATCAGGACCAAATTTAGCGACCGGAATCCTGAAAGGGCGGCGCAAATTTCTAATGTGGCGTTGATCGAAGGAAAGAAAGTTTTGGTAGTGGACGATAACCAAACCAATCTGTTCATCTTGAAAAGCTACCTGGAGAACTGGAAACTTTTTCCGTTTTTAGCATCGTCGGCGCGGGAAGCACTGGAAATTTTGTCCAATGAGAATGGAATTGAACTTGTTGTTACCGATATGGAAATGCCGGAAGCGGACGGCGCAACCCTGGCCAAGGCCATAAAAATTGAAACGAATCAACTGCCGATATTTTTATTGAGCTCTGCGGGAGATGATGCGAAAATAAAGTATCCTGGATTATTCGCCGGAATTCTCACCAAGCCGGTAAAAAAAAGCCATTTGTTTAGAGGTATCTACGCCATATTAACAAGCCAAAAATATTCTTTAACGGAATCTAGCCCTGAAACAAAGATTCTTAGCGACGATTTTTCCTCAATATATCCGCTCAGGATACTCGTTGCGGAGGACAACCCTATGAACCAAAAACTTATCCGACATATATTGACCCGGATGGGTTATAATATAAATGTCGTAGATAATGGCATTGCTGTTCTGGAAGCACTTTCCGAAAGTTCCTATGATATTATACTGATGGACGTTCAAATGCCGGAAATGGATGGGCTGGAAGCGACAACAATTATCAGGGAGCAGTATGGGCATTTGCCGTACATTGCGGCGCTTACTGCTAACGCGATGCACGAGGACAAAATGAGCTGCCTGAGTGTGGGCATGGATGACTACATCGCCAAGCCATTGAAGCTGGAAGTGATACAGTCGGTGCTTATAAGGGCGTTTCAAAATGCGAGCGTGATGCACAAGCAGCCTGTGATTTAGCAGATTATATGCGTATGTCGCCAAAATATTTGATCTGGAAGTTTTTGTGCTGAAAAAGTGTAATACTTTTTTGCAAGTACTAAACATATGGTAATTTGTAGGATCGAAAACAACGGCGAAACCCTTCTCGCAACATTGCAGCAGGAAAAATGCACTGTTCCAATAATTTATTTACTCAATATACAGGATTTCTTATGACTGCTTTAATGAATGCCATCAATAAAAACAACACTTCACTCGTACGCCAACTCATTCAAAATGGTGTGGATGTGAGCGAACTGGATGGGAGTCGGGATGCTCCATTGGTCATTGCTGCTTATAAGGGATATAGTGAAATAGTCAAATTGCTCTTGGAAGCCGGCGCTGATGTAACTGCCGTTGACCCAGGGATGAAGGCCACGGCTTTACACGCTGCTGCTTATGCTGGCCGAACTGAGGCTGCAAAACTCCTGATCGAATACAAGATCGACATCAACAAGCAAGGCCCCTACAATGGCTATACTGCTTTACATGATGCGATTTGGGAAGACAACGTGGAAGTTGTCAAGTTGCTGCTTGAAGCTAATTCAGATTTAACATTACTTTCGAATGATGGTAAAACACCTCTGGATTTTGCTAAATCTAAAAATCGAAGGGAAATTGTAGCGCTGATTCAGGCAAAATTGGCGAAGTAGTCACTTAAAAACGCTTCGCGTGGCAAACCGATATCAAAAAAGCGATACATGCTTTAAAATGGTCCGCGCCGATATTTCCTACCTGTATGCGGGATCCATTAAAAATAGCTACCTGCCAAAAATAGTACCTGAGATATTAAAGACAAAAGGCGTTATTGTCGATCTTAGATGCTATCCAAGCGATTTTTTGGTATATACTTTTGCCAACGATTTATTACCGGGCCCCAAAGAATTTGTTAAGTTTTCTGCTGCAAGCATTGGTGAGCCCGGTCTTTTTAAATTTCTTCCGCCAGTAAAAACGGGAAAAGTGAACGGCGATTATTTTAAAGGGAAGGTGGTGATATTAATCAACGAAAACACACAGAGCTCCGCAGAAGACACGATGGCGTTTAGAACGGCTCCCAAAGTGAAAGTGATTGGCAGTACCACGGCAGCTGCCGACGGCGATGTTTCAGCGATTTTTTTACCGGGGAATATCGGGACCTACGTCAGCGGTCTGGGCGTGTATTACCCGGATGGCAAAGGTACGCAGCGGGTTGGCATCGTACAGGATATTGAAGTAAAGCCAACCATCAAAGGGATATCAGAGGGGCGGGACGAATTGGTGGAAAAGGCGATCGAGATTATTGATGAGAATTGAGTGGATGGCTGTACTGCTTTTACCCACTTGCCGCGCGCATTTCGCACTTCATGAAACCGCCATCACCTCATATCGCTGCCCGTTTAGCACGGTCTTGACACAGGTTGAAAATTCGGAAGGAGCACTGGTGTTTGAAAGGTATCCACTTACATCTCACATCACTCATCTCACTTTTCACATTCAAAACGAAGCTCTTCCTCAATTAAACGACTGCCTGAATTCCAGAGGAGAAAAGTTGGTTTTTGTCTTGAATAACTTGCTGAAAGATTGCGGATGTTCAAAACCCAGCTCGTAGGCAATTTCGCTGACCGATAAATCAGTAGTTGATAATTTTCCCTTTGCTTGCTCAATCAACTTGTCGTGTATATGCTGCTGTGTGCTCTGGCCTGTAAGTACTTTAAGCAATCCACTCAGGTAATTGGGTGAGACATTCAGTGCTTCTGAGACATATTGAACAGTAGGCAATCCGTTTTTTGCCATTGAATCACTATTGAAATAAGCAGCAAGGACATCTTCCACCCGACCCAGTATTTGATGATTGCTTATTTTTCGTGTAAAAAACTGGCGTTGATAAAACCTTTCAGAATAGGTCAACAGTAATTTCAAATGAGCGATAATGACGCTCTGACTAAATTTGTCAATGTTTGAGTGATATTCCTGCTGAATATTTTCCATGATCCCCCCGATGGTGATTTCTTCTTTCTCAGAAAGAAACAGTGCCTCATTTACCGAGTAGTCGAAATATTCGTATTGCCGGATTGTTTTGGCCAGCGGCGTGTTCCATAAAAAGTCGGGATGAACCAATAACATCCATCCCGTCTGGTTTAACGCTGCGTCTTCTTGTATTTCAATTTTCAAGAGCTGCCTCGGTGACATGAAGAACATGATGCCTTCATCGAAATCGAAATACTGCTGGCCGTATTTCATCTTGGCAGTGAAATTTCTTTTTAGCGCTATGGAATAAAAATCCTTGATTATACCTGCTTCATTAGCGGGCAATCGATTCATCGTTTCCAGGTTTATGACACTGATCAGCGGATGTTCAGGTTTAGGTAATCCCCTAAACTGATGAAATTCGCTGATGGTCTTAAATCGATGAGGGTGTGTGTTGGACATAATACAAGGTAATCATTTTAGTTAAACGCGGCTGCAAATTCCTTTGCGAATTCCGCCAGCTTTACTTTACCCATAGCGGCAGGTTTGTTTTGGTAATAATCTTCTGCTAATAAGCCACTGTGAAGACTTGCGTACATTTCAACCAATCCTGCTGCAATTCGTGTATTCATTCCAATGGCCTCCAAGCCGGCCAGCGTTTGTTCGTCTGACATAAGTATCCATTTTAAATCGGGCTTTCCAATCGCTATACCCAAAGTGCTTGCCGTTTCGTCGCCGGTAACTTCTTCACTTGCGACATATCGTACTTTTCTGCCAACGAACGGGCTAATCATTTCTTCCGCTATCGCAGCAGCAATATCTATGGGAGACACCCAGGGTATAACATCTTCGGCGCCGTAATTTGCTGCAATAAAGCCCGCTGTTTTTATCATCTCCACATAGCCGTATAGGTTGTAGAAGAAAGATGTCGGGCGCATATGGGTGATGGACACCTCAGACGGAAGCTCGTTTAGAATATGTTCCACATCGTGAGCACCAAGCAGTATCCCCGACCCTTTATCCAAATGGGCCCCAATCGTGCTCAGATTAACCACTTGTTTTATACCGGATAGTTCAATGGCTTTTGCATAGTTCCGGCCGAGTCGGTTGTAGTAGGCCAGCAAGTCAAGGCTTTGATCAAAGTAGTTGTTCGGTGGCACCATACAATACACAGCTTCTGCACCCTCAAAACTGGCTGTAAGAAAATCGACATCTTCCAGCGAACCAATGGCAGCGGAGGCACCTAGTGCCTCAATGTCTTTTTGTTTTTCGGGATTGCTGCTGATCACCGTTACAGCATTTCCTTCTTGTACTAGCTTCTGAGCCAGCGGCTTACTTATGTGTCCTAAGGAACCTGTTAATATAATTTTCATCTCCGTTCTATTTATTTGATGTTGCAAAGTTCCGCAGCAGCAACTGAATGGATGTAGCCGGATCTACTGTTGTTGTAGTCGAAAAGGGATCATTATTTCATTTAGAGTAAGTCATTGAAAATTATTTCGGACTAATCGCATGAACTGAAGAGCTGAACATTGTCCTGAGGCAGCTATTTTGGATCAATACCAAAGGTTGTGAATCAACTTGGATTAAGCATATAACTTAGTCGGTAAAGGAAGATTTCAACACTACGAACCCCGGATTGGCAGACTTTTTCATTCCATTTTACGAGCCGGGTTAATCCGTAAATCCGTTGGTGAAGATATTACTGAGCTCTTAGATCATATGCTTTTTAAAGGTATGGGAAGCGTTCGGAATCTTTTAGGCGCTTTCGTTTTGATTATTGGTGCAGGTATGGCTTATTTTTTAAGTATCTTATCTGCAAACATAATATCTATTTATTCAGGTGATGGATGTCCGGCCAGGTCACGTCAGTCGGAGAAATCCGCTCAATGCGCATCAATTCTAGGTTTACGTTCGTTTTTCATTATTTTGCGACACACTTAAGATCTACATAAGTTGCCGCAACCGGTTTACTGACTTATTCATATACATTATGGGCGGAATCGCCGGAATAATACGGTTTGACGGACAGGATATTAACCCCGCCGAAACTGACTCCATTATCAGGGTGCTGAAACATAGAGGCAACCTAGCCACCTGCCCTTTAAAAAATGGCATTTTCCTGGCTTTTGGCGGTAGGGTTGAAACATCGGTCGTGACGTCCACCATCGCGGTTGTCGACGCAGATGTGTCTTTCGGGAAATTTCCACATCAATCTTTTTCTAATCATTACGCCCAGGTCGGCCCGGCATCTTTCAACAGTTTGGATACAGATTTTGCTTTGACTTTATGGGATGAGGGGAAGCAAAACCTATATTGTGCGCGGGACATCGTCGGAGTTAAGCCACTCTATTATATCCACAAGCCCGGTAGCTTTTTTGCTTTTGCATCGGAAATTAAAGCGTTAACTGTTCTCAGAGAGGTGCACGTACGGCCAAACAGGCATCAGTTTAGAGAATATCTTAGCTGGGATAAGAGCAATCTGCCTTATGGTGCGCAAACGTTTTACGAAGACATATATAACGTCTTGCCGGGTCATTATTTGAAAGTTAGTGCGGAAAAAACGGAAGAGACGGCTTACTGGAAGCCCGATTTTGGCCGATTTCATGGACTGGAAGGCGTTGAAGCCTATGCGTCGTTGTTCAAAGATTTTTTTACAGATGCCATTGCGAAAAGGATTCAAGGCAAATTAAAAATAGGGGCACATCTAAGCGGTGGACTGGATTCCTCGTCAGTAACCAGCATAGCACAGTCACTGCTCATTCCAAACGGTAAGCCTTCCTTGTCTACTTTTAAGATCGACACGGAGCAGCCGCTGGCAGAAGAACAGGACTACGTACAGGATGTTGTTAATCAATGGCATACGAATCATTTCAAACTTAAGCCATTGCCGGATATACTTGATTCGGTCCATGAAATAAATAGGATTTTCGATCGGCCAGAGCATTTCATTATACCTTCTAGTTTTCATTTAAGTGTTTCGGCCAAAGCGAAACGCCTCGGCTGCGATATGATTCTGACCGGACATGGCGGAGATAATGTGGCGACGTCCGGTTTTAGTTTAATCGATGATCTGGTAAATGCCGGCGACTGGAATTCGTTACTGATGGTCAACAGGCAATATTTTGATTTTAATAAGCAAAGTTTTTTTGATCACGAGCGAGGCAGGTTTCATCTTTTGAGTAAACCGGGATATGAAAAATACGTTTTGTCTCTGATTACCAGCGATCTCCGAAACCGGTATGGCAAAGAGACGCTGACTTCATTGTGGTCAAGACTCATTGAACATAAACAGCGGTTTGGCGTTTCGGGGACCTCGATGATTACTTACCTCACTGAAAGGGTACTGAATAAGTTATCCGGCTTCCGGCCCATCGATAACGCTCTGAGTGAAGATTTCAAACGTGAGATTCGGCCCAAAGATCAACGATCAACCGGGGCACTTTTAGATGCTATTCTGGCAGAAACCGGAACGTATGCCGGCGACGTTCTCAATCACAACAATGTTATTTTCAATGAACAGATGAATCACATTGGCGCTTACTACGGTCATGATTATTCACACCCATTTTTTGACAAAAATGTAATCGAGCTATGCCTCGCTACACCCAAAGCGTTATCTTTTGATTATGGCCGTGGACGTGGCTTGATCCGGCATGGTATGCAGCATGTATTGCCACCGTCCGTTAGCAACCGAAGCACCAAAGCCAACTTCGTGGAGTATGGAACGCTGTCTGCCCAGCAATTGTACGATGCGACACGGGAGCAGCTTTCTTCCTCCGGACATCCGATCTGGGAGGTTGTCGATCGAAAGGTGTTTTTAAGGATCGTATCCATCGTTTTTAGCCAGCGCATACCTGGCGTTTTGAAGACCCGATATAACTGGCAGTTGTCCCGCATCATTTATCTTGCTATTTGGTTGAATTCGATTGGAGACTACAACCTCAGATAAATCCTGTGCGCCAAGCGAAGTTATTCTACTATTTTTAAAATCGAAAAAGTTTTAGAGATTTTTATCTTTTGTGTTTCTACCGAATTTCGAGTAGAAAAAAACCGAAAAAATTCGATAGATTTACAATAAAAGTTCCACCTAACACCAGAGATATGGGCAGCACTAGTAGGAGTTTGAAAAAAGAATACGCAAAGCCAAAGCTGATCAGAAAAGGCACGGTTCGTAGCCTGACCAAAGGCAGTGGCGGTTCCAATACAGATGGATTAGGAGGGAACAAGGCACCCAACTGAGGTTGTCGTTCCTGGAAGAAAATTAAATTACAAAAAGGAGCGGGGTTCGGCTCCTTTTTGTAATTTAATTCGACTGGACTTGTAGAGAAAAATCCAAGGAGAACATGATAGTTGTATTCCAAGTTCATTTTATGAGATTCTCGCTGCATTAAACACTACCAAACTTTGTCAAAAAGAACGCTAAGCCATTGCTGATTTAGAAAACGGCCTCCGAATGAAGGGTGGCATATCAAATACCGATTTCACCTGCCTGTGCTCGGCCCTGCACTGTTTTATCGTCTCCCATGGGCCAGAGCCAATAGCCTTTCAGCTAACCACCGTCTGCTCGTCCTTCCTTGCGACATTGAAATATTTTTTTCGGGCATCTTCAAATAGAAAGAAAATTAAAAAGAGGTGCCTGTAAATTTCGACTTTTTCATTATCCTCGGATGCATCTTCCAGCATGCTTTTCAGTCCTTCAAAATCTAAATTTTTAATTTCAGGAAATTGTGAGGCTATTTTCAAAAGCTCGGCGCGGTATTGTAATAGCGACCTAACTTGTTGCCTGGCGTCATCGAAGGTTTGCTCACCATTTTGATATTTTCTGATGGGATTGCAGAAAAAGGCGGAGCATATCCCCGGGCGTGGTCTTGCGTAGATGGTACAGCAGCCGGAAAAATAACTACAAGGTAACTTGAAAAATATTTGGTTGTTTAAATCGAAGGCATTAAGTCCCAAATCATTTGCTAGTATTCTGTCTTCTTCGCCAAAAACAGTCGCTCTTTTAAACAAGGTGCCATCACAGCACATTCCACAACTCACACATAAGTCGGAAATCTCATTTTCATTGTTCAAAATATCTGGATTCATAACGGTGAGATCTTTAAAAACTGTATTGTACAATCTTACACATAATGGTTGATAACTGCAATTGTGCCAATGTCTGCAGTTTACGCACCTCTTTCACTGACTACCCAAACGCCTCAGACCGCGGATTACTGAAAATGTAATTTGCTGGTTGTTGAATACAAGCCTACAATAGGTTTTTATGAGTTAGATAAAAATATGATTATTCTAATAACCTAAAATTTTTAATTTCATCATGTTTTTTTGACTTGCCATGGAATAAAAAAGATCCGCAGTTGGTGTGGTAGAGCAAATTATTAATACTATGCAAAAGTATAATAACTTGTTTTACAAAATACTATGAAATTTTTGTATGCTATACGTTTATATTTTATCATTAGTAAGCGACTAATTTTTATGACTAAGTAGTACTAATTGGCGTCGCGGCCCCGCTATTTGTAACCAAACTAATTTACATATTTTTTCAGATTAAATTGCATTTTAGTGAGAATGTTTTTATTACATTCGGTTGTTAATATTAACCTCTATTTTGAAAATTGATATGAAAAAAATCAAACTATTACTCGCCTTCGTCACGCTTTGTTTTGCGGCTCGACAATCCTCTTTTGCACAATGTGAGTTTTCGAATTCTAGTGTTGAACTTAATAGTGTCAACCAATCAGGTGGGGTCGGAAACGAAGTTTGTACGGTCAATTTGAATTTGAAATTCACGATTGACAGAAACAATGGTAACAAGTATACCTATATACACCTCTGGAAAGCATCGCAACATCCGACAATTACCTATGGTAACAGCGACAAAGGACCACACGCTTCGGAATTGGGGCCTGTCCTTGCGACGATTGCAATCGATTGGGGTTTAAATAATGTAGCGACTCTGATCAATACATATTCACCTGACCCTACAATCATTTTCCCATTATTTACAGGTGTGGCAATATCACAAAGCATCAGTGGAAGTCTGTATACCGTTACGATTGATAATCTGTCGTTTGCGATTCCCGGAGCCTGCGCGGATATTCCGCCTCTAAAAGCGGATGTTTGGGGGACGCAGTCGGATGCTAAAAATGCGCCCATTCACTGTGGCTATTCCGGCTATAATCTGATCATTGATGATCCCAGGGTTTCCGGCGCTATAAACTGTAATGGACTCGCAGGCCCAAGAACCTACAATCTGGATATCATCACGACCAGTGTAGCCAGTTTTGATATTGTTTACAAACTCTACCTGGATGATGATACATTTATCTCGCCGGGTGGAACTCAGTTTTCACCTACATTAGACCATTTGTTTTATACCAGCCCAACCACGTCAATCTCAGCGGGGTCGCCTATCGATATTAATGCTGCCGCCTACGCGTATGCTACCGGGGAAAGTGAACGATCGATTTGGGTTGTCGTTACTGGCCCAAGCCTGCCGAATACGATCATTGCGGAGCTCTTAAATTTTTGCGACTCGCCCTTGCCCGTTAAGCTCGCTCAGTTTAGGGGAGATCTGCTTGGTGAGGCCATCGCGCTTTCGTGGGTAACGACACAGGAGTCGGGTAGCAGCCGGTTCGACATTGAGCGCAGTGCAAGCGGCAAAGAGTTTGCAACCATTGGCAGCGTAAATGCCTCAGGAAATTCCGGATCTACGCAAAATTATAGTTTCTTAGATAAGTCGCCTTTTCAGGGAATCAATTATTATCGTTTGAAACAACTGGACAAGGATGGTGGCTTTGAACGCTCTCGAATCATAACCGTCGCGAATAGCGAAAGCATTCTGACCTTTGAGTTGATGGGTAATCCAGTCCAGAACCGCGAGATCAGGTTTATGCTGAAAAATGAAGACCCTCGTAATATAAGTTTGTTAGACCTGAACGGCAGAGCGCAGAAATTTACCCTTTCAAAAGAAGGGAATATTTATTCGGTCAAGCCAGTGAATTATCTTTCGCAGGGCCTGTATTTACTTTCTTTGAGGAGCAATAAGGCGACCCAAAGCAAGAAAGTGTTGGTTCCCTGATCTTTTGAAGTTGAAACATCTTTCACTAAGAATAAAGAGCCCTCTTCTCAAAAGGGGACTCTTTGTGTGCATACTTATATAATATTGCGAAGCCAACCAAAAATATATCAGTAAATAAGCTTGTTGTAAATTGGTTTTCGATTGAGCACCTTTACGCTTTCCTTAAAAAGAAAACCGACATGTCAGCTTCAACCGTCATTTTAGCAATTACTGCAACCACAACGTCTCTGATTGCAGGGCTGTTTTACGCATACTCCTGTTCAGTCAATGCCGGATTGTCGGGTTTGTCGGATTCAGCATATATCCCTGCGATGCAATCGATCAACAAAGCTATTATTAATCCGCTCTTCTTTTTGAGCTTTATGGGTACACTTTTACTGTTGCCCGTCAGTACATACTTACATTATGGCGATCCGAAGTCAGCCCGCTTTTTGCTTTTATTGGGCGCTACAACGCTGTATTGCATCGGGTCGTTCGGAGTCACCATGTTTGGGAATGTGCCGTTGAATGATGCGCTGGCGAATTTTAACGTTGAATCTGCATCATCGGCGGAAATCACATTGCAAAGAGCGAAATTTGAAGGTCCCTGGAATCGCCTGCACACGATTCGTACGATTGCATCCATACTGTCTTTGGTGATGGTGATCGTCGCATGTTTGTCCGAAACTGCCGTCTTCGAAAAAGAGATAGCAAAGTAAAATACTGGTGATCCACCGGAGCCCGACACGGTTATGCCGAAGCGGGCAGCGTACAGCTTTTTCATAAATCGTTTCTTATCTGACGGTTGCAAACCCGTTACAGCGGTTCCAAATGTTCCTCTGGCTATGTCCGCTATGCCCGATTTCTATTTTCAGGCCACCCTCGCAACTTCCGTTTCCTTTTTTGCAACCTCCGTATTGGTCTTCACCATACCCCGGCCTATACTTTTGTACCTCGACTCACAGGCAGGAACCTACTTTTAAATTTTCTGCCATACCCCGTGAACGTCAGTTGCTATTTAAGTTATGGACAAAATATTTATTACCGCATCGGATGGTTTCAGGCTGAGCGCATTGTACGGAACGCCCGACTCTAAAAGTATCGGCACGATTGTGCTGAGTTCTGCAACAGGTGTGAAAAAGGAGTTTTACGCCAACTTTGCTTCGTTCCTCGTCAATGAGGGCTACACCGTTTTGTTGTTTGATTACCGTGGTATCGGCGGGTCTGCGCCCAGTGACCTGCGAACCATGGATGCCTACATGCACGAGTGGGGTACGAAAGACATGAACGCAGCGCTTCATTATCTGGTAAATGACATGGGGTTAAGCGGCATTATCTGGCTCGGTCATAGTGTTGGCGCACAGCTTATTGGTTTTTTGGACAATCCCCAGCACATTACCAAAGTCATCTCAATTAATTCAGCGCTCGGTTACTGGGGGTATTTTCCTTTTCCTATGAAATGGCTGATTTGGATCCTATGGTATTTCATTGGCCCGTTGATGATCAAAATATATGGTTATGGCGTGATGACAAAGATAGGGTGGGGTGAAAACCTCCCACGGAATATGCTTATGGAGTGGAGAGCCTGGTGTCTGGACAAAACGTATTTTAGAAAATGCCTTCGACAATTATTACGATCAGACAAGTTTTCAAAGTTTACGATACCAATTACCGCTGTTTATACGAGCGACGACTTTATTGCGAATGATAAAACGGTGGCGCTGATGATGAATTTCTTTCCCAATTCACCTCAGAAAATTATGAAATTGTCGGTGCGTGAACATACGAAAGACAGGGTTGGGCACACAGGACTGTTTCGCAAAAAGTTCAGAGAAAATCTCTGGCCAGTGATTATGGACGTTATTGAGAAGTAAACACATAGATGGTGCAAATGAAGATTTGAATCCAGGATTGAGCTTAATCTTTTGCGAACGACGGTATTTGGCAGTGCCAATCAAGATGGCTGCATGCCATAGGTCAAATCGTTTTGATCAGATTTGTCGTATGTCTTCTAAAGATTGTTCAACAAAAGCTTCATCTATGCATTCAACAACCGCGTCAAGAATAAGATCAGTTTCTATAAATATCAGGAAAATAAGGGAATACCGTAATTACACACAGGAGTATCTGGCTTTAAAATTAGGGATAACCCAAAACGCGTACAGCAAAATTGAACTAGCCTACACCAAAATCACACTGGACCGTTTATTCCAAATTGCCGAGATTTTAGAAGTTGATATTGAAGTGATTCTTAATAAAAATTCAGACGAGATCATTCTTTTGAATAGATAAATGAGGGCCTTGCGTCTCTCTACTGGATTTGTATCTGCCGCTCAGGTTACTAAAATAGTTTTGTATTGCCTCATTAAAAAGCAATTCAAGGGTTGTTTTCAGCGCACACTCCTCGGGACGTGTGATTCTTTTTTTTTCTCAATATTTTTATCCTGAAATAAAGCACTTCTGAAGCGTCTGCCGGGAGGGGCAGGAACGGGTGTATACCACGCACCTAATTTGATTACAGCCTTGGCAGACGCATTCCACGGCCCCTTAAATTGATTTCAGGGCTCTGGCATTTCTTACTCTTTTTGGTTGTAATGTATTCCATGCGTGTTTAAGCAAAATCGGATTTGTTATTAATAATTCGTGCATTAAAAAAAACAATGACAAACATAAACCCCTTTTACGCGGCCTGAGGGTACATTTTATTTCCTTTTTGCTGATTTGGGAGTAGCATTATTTTGTAAAATGGTGAATCGACAGATCAATTATTTAGTGAAGGTGAAAAAAGGCTTTGAATCTGAACTTTCACTGAGAACGTAGGTCAATCAAATCACTCAATAAAAATAGCCTTATTCTACAAAATTATGGAGCAAAACTTACAGAAAAATGCTGGCCCAATGCTGGATGTGGTCAACAGACGTTTCTTTCTGAGATCTGCCGGCGTTGCAGCTTCCACAGGTGCCCTGATCATGGGTTGCACAGTAGCAGATCACAATCTTGATCCAGGTGTAAATCTGGGTACCGGCGACGTAGGGATTCTAAATTACGCCTATGCGCTGGAACAGCTTGAAGCCGCATTTTACATTCAGGTGCTGAAAACTCCGTACGCGGGGATGACGACTGAGGAAAAGACAATTCTGACGGACATCATGTATCACGAAATTATCCACCGTGAATTTTTCAGAAGAGCCCTTGGCGGCGCAGCCATCAAAGGGCTGACACCAAACTTTGCTGACATTAAGTTCAATGACCGTATGAGTGTGTTGACTTACGCACAGGTATTTGAGGATACGGGAGTTTCAGCTTACAATGGTGCAGGTAATTTGATCAAAACGCCTAAGTATTTGCTTGCAGCGGGAAAGATCGTTTCAGTTGAAGCACGTCATGCATCGGCGATAAGGGATTTGTTGAAACCCAACACTGATTATTTTTCCGACGACATGATCACCCCTGGAGGGCTGGACAAAGCGACTCCTCCATCAATGGTGTTGGCAGCAGTGCAGCCTTTCGTGATGGACAAGATCGACGGCAGTGGTTTACCTTCATAATTCTGTACCTTAAAAACTGAAACAAAATGAATTTTCTTAATATACTTAATAGTCTTGAAAAAATTGACGGAGATATTGTCGGGCGTATCGAACACACGTCCCGCCGTCATTTCATGAATCGGATAAGCACAAAACTTGCAACCGTAGCTGCACCTACTTTGTTTGCATCCGTACTAAGCAAAGCTTATGCCCAGTCCACAGATGGTATTGCGGTGTTGAATTATGCGCTCACCCTTGAGTACCTAGAGGACGAATTTTACAAAATGGGAAATGTGACCTATAAGGGGTTGGTTCCTGATATGTACAAGCCTGTTTTTGACCAGATCGGTAAGCACGAAAGCCAGCACGTAGCATTACTTGAAGGTGCGCTTGGAGCTAAAAAGATTACCAAACCGGCATTTAATTTTACAAAGAATTATCCGACAGCCTTTACAAGCTTCGACACTTTTGTGTTTCTTTCTCATGCGTTTGAGGATACCGGTGTTCGCGCTTACAAGGGAAGGGCTGCTGATCTCTTAAAAATGGAAGACCTTCCCTTTCTTAAGGTTGCCCTGCAAATTCACTCAGTTGAAGCGCGTCATGCCTCTATTTCGAGAAGAATTTTGGCCAAGATCAGGAACAAGCCAGAAATTAAAGGTTGGATTACCAACGATGAAGGTTCGCCTGCACCAGTTTACACTGGTTCTAACAGTGAAGCGAATTTTATACAGTTGGATATTAATCTACTTGATTTTACGAATGTTGGAATTCCAGAGAGTGCGCTATTTAAAGCGTCAACTGAGGCTTTTGACGAAATTTTAACACCAACCGAAGTATTGGAGATTGCAGGATTGTTCTTGTAATGGTTGCATATTTCGGATTGATATGAGCGAAAGGGCGGCAGTGATGCCGCTTTTTCGTTTTCTAGATCCTCAAGTGGGAAAGACCAAACGTACCGCCGGAGATTTTGAGAGCTCCTTAGGACCTTTTAAGTTTACCGCTCATGGTGGTAAAAAATACCTGACAATTAACCCTTTTCAGGCCCGGAACTTGCCCAGATCAGTTCTGGGAAATCCTGAACCCTTTTCCCCCGAGTCATTCTCATAAATCTTCGCTGCTCTTTAAACCCGTTGGCTTTTGCCCAGTTCGTTGCTGATTTGTTTTCGACTGGAATGTCGACGTATGCCCTCACTTCACTGAAATCTGATGCAATCGTGTCCATCAACTTACGGCCAACATTGGGCGATAGCGCCATGGCCGGTCCAATTTGTACAGCCGTGTTGCCCTTCCGGGAGCCCGTGTATCCAACCAACCTGTCTGCCTCATTGACTTCGTAATAAACTGGACTGCCATTTTCGCTGACTAAATCATTTATAAAGAATTTCCTGTTCGTTCCGGTTATTTTTTGATCCAGGCTTATTAACTCCGTAGTTACACGATCTTCAACGGAAATAGGGAATATGTTTTCTAAGCCATATTTTTCGCTAACCGGAATTTTGCAGTAACGTACCACCTCATAATCAGCCATAAACCCCAGTTTTCTGTATAATGGCTCTCCCAAAGAGGTGGCGTCGAGGCGTATGGTTTCTACTTGCCGGCGATCCAGGTATTCAATCGCATGCTCGACCATTTGCTTCCCTATTCCCTGTCCCCGTACCGTTTTGTCAACCAGCACCATGGCGATCCAGGCGATGGTGTCAAACCGGCATGTAGTAGTTGTCGCGACTGGCAAATGATCAAGTTCTGCCACAAAACAACCCATTGGCTCCAATTCCATGGCACGCATCCAGTCCGCATCCACTTGATTCCAGCCAGCTTCCTGCACCAGATGTCTGCACAAAGCTAGGTCGGTAGCGGTCATTTTTCTGATGATTAAGCGAGCATTGGGCAGCATTTTTCCGGGATAAAAGGGTCAAAGGTTAAAAGGAAAAATGCGTTGGGTCCTACGTGAAAATAATTGACAAATAAATGAATGTGCGAAATGGGCTGCATCGCAGTGTGAAAAGCTGTCCATGTAAATCCTGTAAATCATGTAAATCCTTTCATACTACATCTTTAAAATTGAAGGATACTGACAGACAGAAACCTCTTTCGCCGTACCTTTCTTGGTCAAAATGTACTAAAACGGGCAGTTATTAAGTCTGTATACCTTTTGTACACCCCATTTGCAGCCTTATCCACCTTTTGTATACCTCTCAAAATTGTGGGCTGGGCCGATCCATCCTAGGTTTGCATCACCATCCGGAACCGGGAAAAGTGGAAGGGATTTTCTTTCCTATTCGGCAATGAAACAACTTCCCAACAGGTTCACTCTGGTGAAATCAAACTTTAATATTAATTGATTACAAAATGGCAAATGTTAAAACACTTACGGACGAATGGGCCGTCAAAGATTTGGAAGACGGATCTTCTCTTACAATTACAGTAATGAATTGCACGGAGTTGGGGAATCAATCTGTTCCAGGTATTCAAGTCATTTACATGGGACATATCATCAATTTCGAGCCAAATGTCGTTGAACGCTGGGCGTACCAGGCTACGAAGGCGGATGTAACAGATTATTTGCTGACCGACTATTCTTGGATGGTACATGAGGACCAGTTTGTCAAGAACTATCTCGTACTCGGGACACCCCTCAAAGCGAAAGTGGAAGTGAAAACACGTAGCTCAAAAGTGATAAGCAAAGAATACGAACTTCCATTTGACGTATAAACCAAGATCAATATGTCAGTTATTAAAATTGTTGCCGGTATCAACTGGGTTCTTATCAGCATTTACGGTGGTTTTGTAGCGTGGGCGCTTCTACAGGTGAGTAAACCGAGTCATGAGATGCCAGGAGTGGAGTCAATCATCAAGGGTTTCGCTGTTTTTCTGCTGCTTGCTTTAATCGGTATGAACGTTGCATCCTATCAATGGATGAAGATTATGGCGCTTGTTATGGTGGTGATAGCGCTTTTGGTAATAAAAAGTATTGCCCAGAACTGATGGTACGAAAACTTATTGTTTTATCTCAAAGTAAAAGCAATCAGGCAATTGATCAGGAAGAACCAACGAATTCCGGAATGGTAATTCGGGAACCTCGTGCGATTAAAATCATTAGAATTAGCAAAATTTTCAAAATCAATACCGTGCAAAATAACATTATAGTCATTGTGCTTGCGGCTTTGCTGTCTTTGCAAGCCAACGGGCAACCTAAGAAAACAGTTACCAATTATCTGGGAATCGAGGGGCCAATTTCGCTTCAGAAAAATACTTTTCAGTTGGTTTGGTCATCGCATCCGGATCCATCTCTGTACAAACAGGAATACCTGACAGCAGGAGATGCATTTCCCAAATACAAATCGATGATTACGGTCGATTTCGTTGTTACAGGATCTACCGTGGATCAAGCCGTAGCAACGAAGATTCGTGAGTTGGAACAGTTGAAATCCACCTACGACGTCAATTTTGAAGTAATTGGTAACCCTGCTACCGGGGAAAAAATAGTAGATTGCCTTATTGGACAAACGGCTACGAATGACCAGAACAGTTTGATCGAACGGGATGTATTTCGGTTTAAACCTGTGAAAGCGAAATCGGGGCAGACGGGCATTTTTTTATATGCGGTCAGCACACGAAAATATGGAGCTGAGATCAAGCCGTTCCTGACAAAACTGAAAATGGAAAAACAGATTCTGGTTCGTGAAGTTGCCAAACTGCCAATTCCCGAATTAAATATTTCGTTAAAATAACAGTTGAGAAAATTGTCTTGAACCGTTTAGTAAAATGGCAAAAGCAAGAATTTGAAACGCAAGTCTATTTTATGGTAAAATAGCGATCTTCGCCGGCATGGTTACCGGTTCGGGATGCACTCACCTAAGTACGTCATGAAATTTCTTTCGCTTCTTTTACTAATTTGTACCGCAAGGTTTACACCAGCCGTTGCGCAACGAGATGTCCCCCAAAGGTCACTTAATGACTACGTGGAGTTCCTGGATCGGTCGGCAGACGAAATAACCTCCCGGTTCAATATGGTTCGGGCGTATCAGTCAGATTTAAATCTTTACCGAAAGAAGCCTGATTTTCTTTTGCGCCTGCCGTCATCTGGTCCACTGGAAGAGTTTTATTATCGAAAGGCTGAGGAAGCGAAAGGATTAGCACCGGGCGAAAAACAAGAACTGAATGCAGGTGCGAATACAATTTGGGAAATCCTCAGTCAACTGGATCAGACCGGGAAAGCACTGGAAACCTATGTTCGTCTTAAAGATTACCAGGGCGATAAGCTCAAACAGTCCGATGTGCTCATAGCGAAACTGCAATCGCTTTTCAGACAATTCCGAAGTGAAAAGCTGGTTTTTTATAAAAAAATTCAAAGGATATACATCCGCTACCAACCCAACCTGCCAACAGACCCTTATCTGAATGCAGCGAAGGAAATGGAGCGGGTGCTTACCATTCAGCAGCAATTACTCGATTCATTGCCGTATTATTTGGATGAAGAGGGCAGGTTCAACTGGCCCGTAGCTCAGGTACAGCAGAGTATGGTGTCTGACGAAAAGATGCTTCCTGATTTTGGAAAGGGTATGGGGAAGATTTCTTATCCGGCGTCTGACCTGATTCCGTCGTTCAAATCTGCCATCCAGGCAATTCAGGATGTAAAACGCCATGCAGTGGACGACCATAATTTCGCCGCTCAACAATCTGCCCGGCACGGAAATGAGGTGTATTTATCATTAATGAATTACTATAACAACGATTTACTGGCAACGCATAAATCTTTTGTAAGTTACAGTCAATCAGCCCGACAGTTACTCAACTATCCTGCATTCAGTCCTGTATTCGCAATTGCACCTCGTATCACGCCTATGCAAGCTGCCTCTACGACTCCACCATTTCAGGACAAACCCATCGTGAATTTTAGCACAAAACGGGTATCTTCTCCCGCAAGTGCGGAGATGCTCCGAACCTTAAACGCATACGTTGATTTCATTAATGAGTCGTTGCGCCAGATGCATTTGATTCAGATCCTGCTCCGAAATTACCAGCAATCCGCTGAGTATTACCGCGATCCAGCACGTGGTCAGCGGCGGGCGGGCCTTACTTATGGACATGACGACTTTAAAGTGCCGCTTTCGGCATACCAGTTGCTTAAAACTGCCGGCCCATCCGTTCCACAAACATATCGGGCGCCATTGAGCGATCAGGCCGAAGTACTGCTGAACATGCTGAGGGAAATGGACGGGTTGAGCACTGAATTGGGAGCTTACACGACGCAAAAACAATATTTACAGGACAAACTGCTTCGTTCGGACGCGATTCTGGATCGTTACGCATATTTATTTGACCTTTTTGATCGGAAAAAGGAACAGCTTTATAATGACATACGCCGTATTCATGAAAGTTACCCCAATGCCAATCCTTCCGGCTCCTGGAACGTGGCTGGCAATGCACTGATCAAAACGCTTGACGGTGACAAGGAAATTATGTTTGGTATCAAAAGCTTTCTGAGGGAGGAAACGCGCAGTCTCCCACTTACTGGTAAACTCGAGGCAGACGCCCGTCAACTGGTCGCTGACGAGTATCAAAATATGAAGGGATTGCAACGATATGGCCGCAGCAATGGATTGTGCCCATATACCCCTTATGAGGACCTCGCAGCAAATTCGACCCGGTTTGCCGAGAAGGCTCAGAAAATCAGATCAATGACCTCGGGCTCTACGACGCATCCTTACGAATCGTTTTACTATTTCTACAACAATGAGCTTGTGTACCCCTACAACAAGTTCGTTGAACTGGCCAATTCCGGGTTGCTCAAAGCGGTGAACCAGCCAGATATGTTTGTCTTTCGGCGACAGTTGCCGGTGAAATTCCCCGATCCGCCAAAAGGAAAACCAGAGAAAGAGCACATTGAAAATGAGTTCATTCAGAGACCAAACACAGAACATCGGAACACTGCTGATTTACCTGCAAAAAAATCGGATAAGCCGGTCCAGACAGAAGCCGGTAATGCTACCCGATTGGAACGTGACACGGTTTACGTTGAGCGCGTCCGTGTAGATACCGTTTATCTGGATCGCACGAAGACTGAACATCAAGTGAGTAGATCGCTCAACGGATTTGCGGCCAACAATATGGTGCTCCTGCTGGATGTGTCAGCGTCAATGGATTCTCCATTAAAAATGCCGCTATTGAAGCGGTCCATCAAATCGTTGCTTACCCTGCTTCGGGCCGAGGATCAAATATCCATTGTGGTTTATTCGGGGAAAGCACGTGTGGTGTTGAAACCTACGTCCGGTTCAAAAGCAACAGAAATCGCCCGGATGATCGATTTGCTGCAGTCTTCGGGAGATACAGATGGCAATGAAGGAATTAAGCTTGCGTATAAAGTGGCTAACAAACAATATCTCCGGGGAGGAAACAACCGGATTGTCCTGGCCACCGACGGCGAATTTCCAGTCAGTGACGAAGTACTTCAAATGATCGACCAGAATGCACGCCAGGATGTTAATCTGACTGTTTTTACCTTTGGTAGAAATCAGATCAGTGGTAAAAAACTAAGAAAACTTAGTGAACTGGGGCAAGGAACTTATGCCCATGTAACAGAGGAAAGCGCAGACTTGCAATTGATTTTGGAAGCCCAGGCCAAAAAGCAGGTTGAGAAGTAGAAGATCTGTCAGGATTATGCTTTAGTTGCGCATTCTGAGACATTTTAATTTGATCATATACGTTTTTTGTAGTACATTTCAGTAAAATGCTTGTATATAACACTTTACAAGAAATAAATACATTTTTTCCTCGGAATGTAAACTACTGATGATGTTGACTAAACTCTATTTCTGTTGTTTATTGATTATTTCTTCCAACTTGCTACACGCACAAACGGCGGATGAATACTATGAGTCGGGCAACAAAAAGCTGGATGGGCAAGACTACAAAGGCGCAGTTGCCGATTTTTCAACTGCGATCAAACTTAAACCATCCTTTGCTGATGCCTTTTACAATAGGGGTATTTGCCGCGTCAACTTGAATGAGCCTGAAGCTGCTCTTAAAGATTATACCAAAGCGATTGATATCAAACCAGGTTTTGCCGACGCTTACTACAATAGGGGTACTGTTTATGAAGACATGACACGCTATTCCGAAGCCATAGCAGACTATTCCAAAACGATAAAAATTCAGCCCGACTATACAAGCGCATATTACAACCGCGCGGGTGTATATGACGAACTCGGAAAATCAGAGCAGGCAATACTGGATTATAACAAAACCATCAGTCTGAAACCAGATCATGCCAACGCATACTATAACCGTGGCTTTTCGTTTTTCGGCTTGAAGCATTACCAGGAGGCAATTATGGACTATTCCAAAGCCATCAGTATTGAACCTGATCACGCTTACGCCTACATTGGCAGGGGTAATGCACACAATGCTTTGAAACACTATGAGGAAGCGATTAAGGATTTTTCTACGGCTATTAGTCTGAAACCAGAATATGCAGGCGCCTATTACAGCAGAGGAAAAAGCCATTATAAATTGAATCAGGTCGACTCGTCACTTGAAGATTATACCAAAGCAATCGGACTTAATCCTGACAACAGCGTTTACTACCACGACCGTGGAGTTGCCTATTTTAAGATGGGCAAATTTCAGGAGGCAAGCCTGGATTATGAAAAAGCAATCAGCCTAAACCCGGACTTTGAAATCGCAAAAATTGATCTGAAGGCGTCGCTGGCGAAGCTTGGGGTCAAGTGATTGATGATGTGTAAGGGTTTAATATAATGAATTTGCGGCCCCATCACAGAGGTAATCTGAAGCTTCGAAATTGCCTTAATTTCTTGAGTAATTCGCCATCTGAATTTGCCTATTTTTGCTCAAACAACTTGATCGTAAAGTCAAGCAAGGCAGTGTCTCCTAATTTGCCGTGCCCGGGGATAACGACCTGGGTATCGGGGTACTTTGATTTCAGTTTGGTTACTGTTGCTGGCCAGGCGTTTACATTGGCATCTTCGAGGTTGCCCTTTCCTGCATTTATTTCTTTGATCAGGCACCCGCCAAACATTACTTTTTCGCTTGGAAAATAGCCGATGATATTGTCTCTGGTGTGGCCTTCCCCGTTGAATTCAGCGATGACTTTTTTGCTACCCACTTGAAATTCCTTCAAGTTGTCAAATCCGTTTTGAGGGACTTTGAAGTTTCTGGATTTTGCCGAAGCAATTGTTTGGTTAGTCGCATAGGAGGGGATGCCACGCTTGTGAAACTCGGCCAGTCCACCGACACAATCCTCATGAAAATGGGTCGGAATGATCGCTATTACTTTCGATTTGAGGCTGTCTCTAACCCAGCCGATAAGTTCGGCAGAAGTGGAATCATCGATGGGTGTATCAAAAATAACGGCTTCTCCCTTGTCAAAAACCACCATCCCATTACAGGAAACTCTACCGAATGTAGGCGAATTCAGGTATGTGATGTGCTGGTAAACATGGTCTTTTAGCTTCTGAATCACGATCGTTTTGGACGTAAAACTTTTATCGGATATTTTGGCTGACTTACATCCACAAAAAAGTATAGCGAGGCTTAGCAAAAGATACGGTCGGATCATAACTGTGTATGCCAGGATTTTTGATTGGTGAGTGAATTAGATTCTTTCAATGATGCGGCCAGTTTTTTATGGAAATGGATGCCGAGAAAATATTTGGACCATAAAAGTAGGGGGATTCTGTGAAAAAAAGCCGTGTAGTCCGCAGTTTTTGCACTGATTTCATTCAACGAGAAATCCGAAATGGTTTTCGTAGCCGGCAGGCATAACCTGATATAGGTCTCTGATCCTGTTGTTTGTTGAGACCAGATAGACTTTGGAATCATAAGTTGAGTTGCCAAGCATGCAAACACCTTTTGGAAGTCGCTCGTTTGTACTAAGCTCTGACAGGAAGGGATAAATTTCAAATACGCCCCTTTTTTTGACGATGTAACGGACGTCCAATTCCCAATACCCGCCCACCCTTGCACAGTCAAATGAATAGGTGCTTCGTTGCTGACCAACCGCCACAATGGTTTCAAAATACTGATTGAAGATTTTGTGAATGCTTGTATCCATTGCAAATATGGACGAACTCGGGCTGGAGATCGCGGTTTGCAATGGCAACCACAGGTTTACCTTTCCGTTTACGGAGATCTTTTTTTTGCTTAACGAGTCAAACACGTTCAGGTCGAATCTCATTTTTGCAAACACGGTATCGCCAACATGCATCTCCTTTTTGGATGTACTGATGTGAACTTGCTGATCACCGAGTTTATACTTTTGGGGGATATATTCCTGGCAGGCTGTCGGGAATATATCCAGCAAGTTGCAGGATTGCGAAAGGATGATTGGAACGAATAGAAGCGCTAAAAAGATTTTTTTCATGGCTAATTTTGCTTTTGGGGAAAACATTGGATTGGCGCATAGCTATTGCAAAAAACCAATTTCCTATGTTTTCGGACGAATTCATAAAGGTCACTCCTTTGGTTGGCTTCTGCCGTTGCGCCCCGACATTATCTTGCCTTATTCATCGACAACAAATCACCTTGTCGCACGACAAGACTGCAAGTTGCTCATGTTCCCGGATCTTTGTCCAGGAAGTAAACTAGTGGTAGATAAACGGACTCAGTAGAAGATCTGAGGCTCACTTTCCCGTATATAAAAAGTGCTTGATCGCTTTCTAATGTCAGCTGATTGGCTTATTGTGCATCCACTTGCTGAAGGCTTGCTTGCACCAGTGAAAATCTAAGTTGGATCTTATCCGTCTCTTACGCTCATAATTTCGTACCTTACAACAATTGGTACATTGCTGATCAAACGAAAATACGCTAATCCGATCCAGTCACCCGTAAACAAACGGGTATGGTCTATCAAGGCATTTTTTATGATTTTCTTTCGTCAGATCGAATTCCCAGGTTTAAAAACGAATCCCTGTCTGGTTTAGCCGCACTTCCCGGACCCATTCTTCGAAACTTAATTATTCTTTCGCTTCTTTCTCCCTCAGGACAGTTATTCGAAATTGTGCTAATGACTGTGATTTAAGCCTTTTTTTGGTCAGCTTCTTTTAATTGATTAAGATTATGAAGCCTGCGACGACGAGTGTTTTCGATATATTATCACGGTTACGTGTGAATTTCCAGAGAGTGGGAATCGATAAAAATGATGATTACGAAGAGCCCATCCGCTCTGAATTATACAGCTCCGACCAGATGGACCGCCATGGTCAGGTTGTTGCAGGGTCACACAAGCTACTGGAAAAAAAATCCTCCGACAAGTTGCTGAAAAGGTTGGGTGACAATGAAAAAACTTTGCTGGAAGTTCGTAACCTGCTGGTGGAGAGCATCAGGGCTGGCAAGACGATTACACCGGGAGGTGAATGGCTTCTTGATAATTTTTATCTGATCGAGGAGCAAGTGGTCATTGCCCGTAAACACCTACCTAAGGGATATAGCGAGGGACTGCCGCTTCTGGCGGAAGGTATTTCTTCTGGTATGCCCCGAGTGTATGATATTGTGCTTGAGATTATTTCCCACAGTGACGGACGTGTAGATGTCAAAGGCCTCAGTAGTTTCATTGCCGCCTACCAAACAGTCACTGTTCTCACCCTTGGTGAACTTTGGGCAATCCCGATTATGCTTCGCCTTGCAGTGATTGAAAACCTCAGAAGGGTTTGCAGAAAAATTGCACTCGATATGGTTGATCACAATCTCGCTGATTTCTGGGCGGATAAGATGATGACCACCGTTAAAGATGAGCCCGAAAACCTGATTCTGACGATTGCAGATATGGCCAGATCCAAACCGGTTTTGGTTAGCCCTTTTGTTGCCGGCTTAACAAGGAAATTGCAGGGAAAGGGTCCCGCCCTGGCGTTGCCACTTAGTTGGATGGAGCAGCAGCTAGCGGCAGCGGGTATCAGTAGTAATGATCTTGTAAGGCAGGAAAACCAGAAGCAGGCGGCAGACCAGGTCTCTGTTCGGAATAGTATTGGCACATTACGGTTTTTGGGTGCAACAGACTGGCGGGATTTTGTGGAGGCGCTGAGCAGCGTGGAGCATATATTAAGGCAGGATTCGTCAGGAACCTATCCATTGATGGACTTTGCCACGCGTGACAGGTACCGGCACGTCGTGGAAGGTATTTCCAAGGCATCGCTATTGTCAGAATCAGAGGTTGCCGCTATTGCCCTCAGATTAGCTGAACAGCACCAGTCAGCCGATCTTAAATCAAACCGGCGTGAGCATGTCGGCTATTATCTGATCGATAAGGGGCTCCGAGAAACGGAGAGGCTGGCGGCGAGGAAACATACGATCAGGCAGAAGCTGATTCGGGTCATTAGCCAGGCGCCAGTGCTTATTTATCTGCTTTCGATTGTGATAATCACGGGTGCATTGGCTTGCTGGATGTTTTACATTGCCAGTAATGAGGCGGTGACCAGCTGGTATCTTTTGGCCCTGATCGGTTTGTTGTCGGTCTCCGGATCGGGGCAGCTCGCAATTTCATTGGTTAACTGGTTTTCAACGATCTGGGTCAAACCCAGGCTGCTGCCAAGGATGGATTTCTCAGCAGGTATTCCTGATGACTGTCGGACTTTGGTCGTTATTCCAACGCTTATTTCAAGTAAAGCCTACATTGAAGAACTTGTTGAGACGCTTGAAATAAGGTTTCTGGCAAACAAAGAGTCAAATCTTCATTTTGGGTTACTAACCGACTTTCTCGATTCCGAAACACAGATCAGGCTGGAAGACGATGATCTGCTGAAATTTGCCGGGGAGATGATTGAAGGGTTAAATCAACGATATTCAGGACAGGACGAAGATATTTTCTTTCTTTTCCACCGCCCACGAACGTGGAATGAGCGAGAGAGAAAGTGGATGGGGTACGAACGCAAGAGGGGTAAACTTTCAGCGCTCAATGCGTTTATACGCGGTCGCGGCAAAGGAGAATTCTCACGGGTCAAAGGTCGCACAGAGGTTTTAACGAAGGTAAAATATGTAATTACCCTGGATTCGGATACGCAGCTTCCGAGGGATGCCGTCTGGAAATTTGTTGCTACGATGGCGCATCCGCTTAATCATGCCGTTTATGACGAGGGAAAAAGGAGGGTGACTGAGGGTTACGGTATTTTACAGCCGCGCTTGGCCTCTTCGATGCCTACAAAAGCCGTTTCATTGTACTTACGGATGCAGGGAGACGTTTCAGGTATTGATCCGTACACCCGGGTTTCTTCCGATGTTTACCAGGATCTTTTTAACGAAGGGTCCTTTATCGGAAAGGGAATTTACGATGTTGATGTTTTTGAAAAAGCGCTCGACCGTGTGTTTCAGGAAAATCGTATCCTCAGTCATGATTTGCTGGAAGGGTGTTATACCCGTTCAGGGCTTATCAGTGACGTGTTGCTTTATGAAGAAAATCCTTCGGCATACCTGGCGGATGTCAAAAGACATCACCGCTGGATCCGTGGTGACTGGCAAATCGGTGCCTGGATGCTGCCTTTTGTAACGAATGGTAGTGGGCGTTTAACCCGAAATAAACTGTCAGCATTGTCGCGCTGGAAAATTTTCGACAATCTTCGCAGGAGCTTGCTGCCGCTTTCTCTGACTATGGTTCTGATTATGGGCTGGTCGGTTTTGCCATTTTCGTGGTTCTGGACGCTTGCTGTTACTGTGATCATACTATTACCAGTGCTTATAGCAGCCGGCTGGCAACTTGTAAACAAGCCCAAAGACGTGAATTTTGGGGCCCATTTTTCTGAGGTGGGGTTATCTGTCCGTGATATCCTGATCAGGTTTATGTTTGGTATCGCCGTATTGCCTTATGAAGCGTTTATATACACGGATGCAGTTCTTCGGACCAATTGGAGGATGATTGTGTCAGGTAGAAAACTTCTCGAATGGACGCCTTCTGCCACTGTTTCTAAAAGTAGTGCTGGCGATCTCTGGTCTTCATACCGCCTGATGTGGATCGCCCCTTTCCTTGCGCTGCTGTCCGCAGGATTTTTAGGTTACAGCAATGTGGTTGCCCTGCTTATTGCCTCGCCTATGCTGCTTCTCTGGGCGTTCGCACCTGCATTGGCGTGGAGATTGAGCACCCAGGAAAAAGATGAAAGCCTGGATTTACCAGCGCAGCAAATACTCTTTTTGCACAAAACGGCGCGTAAAACCTGGACGTACTTTGAACAATTTGTCACGGAATCTGAAAACTGGATGCCCCCGGATAATTTTCAGCAGGAACCAACTCCCGTCATTGCACACCGTACATCGCCAACCAATCTGGGCCTGGCCTTGCTCGCGAACTTAACTGCCTATGATTTTGGGTACATCGGTGCCGGTGAGTTATTATCGAGAAGTAATAACACCTTACAGTCCATGCTTAAACTGGAACGGTATCAGGGTCACTTTTACAATTGGTATGATACGCTGACGCTGTTGCCCATGCAACCGAAATATGTGTCGACGGTTGACAGTGGTAACCTGGTTGGGCATTTACTGACACTAAAACAAGGACTTTTAGCTATATCATACACATCTGTATTCGATCAAAATATATTTCAGGGCCTTCGAACGACCGCCAGTATTCTCCTTGAATTTCCAGAGGGAGCCCATACCAAAGTTGTGAAGAAAATACTGGAATTTTTGGTTGACACCGATCCCCATGTTAATTCAATAGGACTGATAAAAAATCAGTTGGACTATATTGACTCGATGACAAAAGAATTGTTGACAGATGACCGGGACCCAGCTGTGCGACGGTGGTCGGAAAAACTTTCTCAGCAACTTAAAAATGTTACGGAAGATTTGTCTCTGATCACTCCCTGGGTTGATATCCTTCCGGTTCCAGGGCATTTTACCGAACTCCATTTTCTGGATCAAATCCCAACATTATTGGATGTTCGGGATATGAATGACGTATTCCTGAAACTTATCGGCAAGTATAAAGTTGATGCCAATCCGGACGAGCATATTTGGCTAAGCAGGCTGGGAATTTTACTTCAACAAGGGACTGCGCTGGCGACGGAAAGAATTGCTTTGGTTGAATTGATGGCTGATCAGTGTGAGGAAATGTCGACGGTTGAGTATGGCTTTTTGTTTGACAAATCCACCAGTCTGCTTCGGATCGGTTATAACGTCGATGAGCAAAGAAAGGATGATAGTTTTTATGATCTGCTTGCCTCGGAAGCCCGTTTGGGCATTTTCGCCGGGATCGCACAAGGGAAACTTCCCCAAGAAAGCTGGTTTGCGCTGGGTCGATTACTAACGAATTCAGGAGGTGACCCCATATTGCTATCATGGAGCGGTTCCATGTTTGAGTATCTGATGCCACAACTGGTCATGCCGTCTTATGAGAATACTTTGCTGTTCCAAACCAACAAAGCAACCGTAAAAAGGCAAATTGAATATGGTTTACAGAGGGGGATTCCCTGGGGAATCTCTGAGTCGGCATACAATACGGTAGATGCCAGCATGAATTATCAGTATAAGGCATTTGGTGTGCCTGGCTTGGGACTAAAACGTGGTTTAGAAGAGGATCTGGTTATTGCTCCGTATGCTTCCATGCTCGCGCTGATGGTGTCCCCAGCGAAAGCCTGCGCCAATCTCGAATTGCTGGCAGAGGAGGGTTTTGAAGGAGATTACGGATTTTTTGAGGCAATTGATTACACCCCGAGCCGTCTGCCAAGAGGCAAACCGAGCAGTATTTTGCATTCCTTTATGGTGCACCACCAGGGAATGGGATTTCTGTCACTATCCTATTTGCTACTGGACAAACCCATGCAGCGCAGGTTTGTAGCGGAGCTTCGCTTTCAGGCCACGCTGCTTCTATTGCAGGAACGTGTTCCAAGGGCTACCTTATTTTATGCTCATACTGCTGACCTGATCGAAACGAAAACCACGATCTCTGACTCACAGATCAGGATTGTGCCAACAGCCAATACGGTCATACCCGAGATCCAGCTTTTGAGTAATGGGCGATATCAGGTGATGGTCACCAATTCGGGTGGGGGGTACAGTCGCTGGAAGGACATTGCAGTGACCCGTTGGAGAGAGGATACAACAACTGACAATACAGGGATTTTCTGTTATATCAAAGATGTAAATAGTGGTAAATTTTGGTCCAATACCCATCATCCGACCGCTAAGCTCGCCAGTGGCTATGAAGCAATATTTTCACTCGGTCATGCTGAGTTTGGAAGGCATGATCATGAGATTGATACAAAAACTGAAATTGTAATATCTCCCGAGGATGATACGGAGATGAGAAGACTTAGGATAACAAATAAGTCCTTGTTTGTTAAGACCTTGGAAATAACCAGTTATGCGGAAATCGTGCTGGCTGGCCAGGCTTCCGACGAATCACATCCGGCATTTAGTAATCTGTTTGTACAGACAGAAATTATTCAAGAACATAATGCGGTGTTTTGTACCAGAAGGGCGAGGTCAAAGGAAGAAACGCCACCCTGGATGTTTCACATGATGGATGTCCACGGAACGATAGCGGAAAGAGTGTCCTACGAAACAGACCGGATGCGATTTATTGGCAGGGGTAAAACGCTCGCGCACCCACAGGCAATGGATGATGAGGTGCTCTCTGGTAGTCAGGGATCTGTCCTGGATCCGATCGTTTCCATCCGACGACGGATTACTATCAAGCCAAATCAAACAGCAACGGTTGATCTGATCTACGGAATGAGCGAAACCCGTGCTGACTGCGAAAGTCTGATGCATAAATACAGAGATCGGTATTTGAAAAAACGAGCTTTCGAGCTTTCATGGACGCATAGCCAGGTGTTGTTGCGGCAGATTAACGCGTCCGAGGCCGACGCGCAATTGTACGATAAGCTTGCTGCTTCGGTGATCTATTCCAATCCTGCTTTACGTGCGGAAGCTTCGGTGATCATCAGTAATTTTCGTGGCCAGTCCGGTTTATGGAGCCATTCTGTCTCAGGAGATTTGCCCATTGTATTGCTGCATATTTATGATCCTGAAAGTGTAGAGCTGGTGCGTCAGCTGGTACAGGCACATGCCTACTGGCGATTGAAGGGGTTGGCAGTTGACCTGGTTATCTGGAATGAAGACTACGGTTCTTACAGGCAGGTTCTTCAGGACCAGATTCTTGGGCTTATTTCTTCAGAGGTGGGTAACAATGTTCAATACAGCAAACCAGGTAATATTTTTGTCAAATCTGCTGATCAGATTTCGGCGGAGGACCGGCAGCTGTTTGAAAGTGTAGCGCGGGTTATTATCAATGATAACAAAGGCACATTGTCGGAGCAGGTCAACAAACATGTCGCAGAAAAAATAATGCCGCCAACGCTGGTGTCGATCCCGATTATGGTGGCTGACATACCCAGTTTGCTGGCTATGCCTGATAATCTTTTGTTTAATAATGGTACCGGCGGGTTTACAGCTGACGGAAAGGAATATAAGATCCTGACTGACAGGAATAAAAAGACTCCGGCTCCCTGGGTGAACATCGTCGCCAATCCTGAGTTTGGTTCTGTGATTTCTGAAACCGGATCAGCCTACACGTGGGCGATCAATGCTCATGAATACAGACTTACGCCATGGAGTAATGACCCGGTCAGTGATATTGGTGGTGAGGCGTTTTATCTTCGGGACGAAGAAACGGGTGAATTCTGGTCGCCATCGCCTTTCCCGGTAGCCGGAACGACGCCCTACATCACGACACATGGCTTTGGTTATACCATTTTTGAGCACTCTGAACAAGGTATTTTCTCAGAAATGTCAATTTCGGTAGATAAGGCATTGCCCGTCAAATTTGTGGTGATCAAAATCAAGAACCAGTCCGGCAGGAATCGTAAATTTTCGGCGACCGGCTTTATGCAAATGATCCTTGGGGACATCCACTCCAAAACGAATATGCATGTGATTTCGGAACAGGACGTAGAAACCGGTGCGTTACTTGTCAGAAACAGATATAACACTGCTTTTGCAGAGCGGGTTTTGTTTTTCCACGTCGCCGGATCACACCAGAGTTTTACCGCCGACCGCACTGAATTCATCGGAAGGAATAGAAGCCTCAAAGATCCTCAGGCTATGTACAGGAAGAAACTTTCAGGAAGGAGCGGTGCAGGACTTGACCCTTGTGCAGCCTTACAGCTTCGCTTCGATTTACTTGATGGCGGTGAAAAGGAAATCGTTTTTCTGATTGGAAGCGGAGAAAATACGTTTGCTGCACAGATGATGATTCGAAAGTTTACGGAAAAAGAAGGGGTCGCAACGGCATTGCAGGAAGTGAAACAATACTGGCGCGAAGTCATTGAAAAGGTGCAGATTACAACGCCTGATCTGTCTTTAAATGTGCTTGCTAATGGCTGGTTGACTTACCAGACCATGGCCTGTCGAATTTTTGCCCGGAGCGGGTTTTACCAGTCCGGAGGTGCATTTGGTTTTCGGGATCAGCTGCAGGACGTGTTGGCTTTGCTGCATAGCCGTCCCGAACTGGCCCGGGAGCAAATATTGTTGAGTGCTTCACGACAGTTTACCGAAGGCGATGTCCAGCATTGGTGGCACCCTCCGGAAGGTCGGGGGGTACGAACCCATTGTTCGGATGACCTGCTCTGGTTGCCATTTGTTGTGTCGAGATATGTAGCCGCTACCGGCGACAAGGCTATTTTGAAAACTCCGGTGGGCTTCCTGGAGAGCAGGCTATTACATGCTGGAGAGGATTCGTTGTACGATCTCCCGGTGTCGGGGGGTGTTAGCGACACACTTTATAACCATTGTATCCGCGCTATTAAACACAGCCTGCATTTTGGCGAGCATGGCTTGCCGCTGATTGGCTCGGGAGATTGGAATGATGGCATGGATCAGGTTGGCAATCTGGGAAAGGGCGAGAGTGTATGGCTTGCTTTTTTCCTGTATGACGTGCTCCTGCGGTTTGAGGAAGTGGCAAATGTGAATGGCGATTCCTTGTTTGCCTTTATCTGTAAAAACGAGGCGTTGACTCTTAAAAATAACATTGAAGCGAGTGCCTGGGACGGAGCATGGTATAAACGCGCCTGGTTTGACGATGGCTCACCATTGGGGTCAAAAGAAAATGAAGAGTGCCAGATCGATGCCATTGCACAAAGCTGGTCGGTCTTGTCAGGTGCGGGTGAGCCGTCAAGGAAGGTGACTGCCATGGCTTCTTTGGATAAATATCTGGTCAAAAGAGATTTGAAACTGATTCAATTATTGGATCCTCCCTTCAACGGTGCGGGGCCAAATCCCGGATATATTCGGGGATATGTTCCTGGCGTACGCGAGAACGGCGGGCAATATTCGCATGCAGCGATCTGGGCGTTGATGGGTTTTGCGGCTTTGGGAGAGCGGGAGAAGGTTTATGAATTGTTTAGTATGGTTAATCCTTTGAATCACAGTTCAAATCAGGAGGCAATTCAAAAATACAAGGTGGAACCGTATGTTATGGCGGCCGATGTTTATGCCAACGAATCGCACGAGGGCAGGGGAGGATGGACCTGGTACACAGGTTCCGCGGGCTGGATGTACCAGTTTATAACGGGTTCGCTACTTGGAATGGAATTGAGAGCCAATAAGTTGGTTTTCAAGCCATGCTTCCCACTTGACTGGCCAAGCGTATCCATTGTATACCAGTTTGGTAGATCCACTTACAGGATTAATGTATTTCAATTGACAGAAGTGGGTGGTTCCTGGTGGAAAGTGGGAGATGAGCAATCAGAAGGCAATGAGGTAAGTCTGGTGGACGACGGAGAGGAGCATTGGGTAGAGGTGCATGTGGGTGCGGTGAAAGCTGTTTTGACGCCTTGATTTTTAATAGGTGGTAGGTTTTTGAAACACCTTAGGGACCGAAGATAGCCTAAGCTTTGGAGACCCTTCGGTGTTTTTTTGTGTCTTTTGTGGTAAGTTTTTTGAACTTGAGATATTTTTTTGAACCACAAAATGAGCCAGAAATAATCAAATTTTTGGAGAGCCATCATTGCTTTTTTGTGTCTTTTTGTGGTTCAGATATTCGTGAGCGAATAATACCCGTACGAGCTAAACGAAGAAGTGCCCTTTTGACATTTGACAAAGGGTTGTCTAAAAATAATCCTGAATGTGAAAAAGGAGTTTGTATTCGAAAGTTGTAAGTAAAAAACTCTTCGCAGAATCAAGGGGCCTGCTACTAACTCTGTCCGATTATCAAAAGAATATCTTTACGTAATTTCTGATACTCGGAAGGTTTGGTAATAAAATGAGCAGCGCCGAGGTTGTGTGTGTCGTCTTTGTCTTTTTGAGATGTCGATGTCGTAAGAATGATCACAGGAATCTGTTTCAGCATATCATCCGCTTTGACCTCTGCCAAAAACCTTCTGCCATCCATCAGATGCATATTCAGGTCAAGAAAAATAAAATCAGGCAGCGGTTTCATAATTGTCCTGAGTTTTCTCAATGCATCTTCACCATTGTTTGCAGCAACACACAGGTACGACGAATCGATTTCGCTGACTGCTTCGCGAAAAAATTCACAGTCATCCAAATCGTCATCAACAACCATGAAAGTGAGCGGGATTATCATTTTACTTTTGGGTTTCGGGCAAGTTACGCATCTTATCTCAGACATAGCCGATTACTGTGAAACATAAAACAAAATGATCGATTTGGGTGTAATTGCTTATCTTTATGTTTCTCCACAACGATGGTATCTTCAAAAAGCAATACAAAATTACCGGAAGCCGCAACTCAAAATTTCCCTGTGGTTGGAATAGGTGCCTCGGCCGGTGGTCTTGATGCTTTCAGACGATTGATCAAAGCAATTCCCGAAAATTCGGGTATGGCCTATGTCCTTGTCCAGCATCTGGATCCATCTCACGAAAGTATTTTGTCCGAAATCCTTGCAAAGATTGCCCTAATTCCGGTCAACGAAATCACGGATGATATTCATCTCGCTCCTGATCAAATTTATGTGATTCCGGCAAACAAGATTCTAACGACATTTGACGGGGTGCTAAGGCTCACACCCCGAGGAAGTTCAAAATCCAATCTGTCCATTGATGTGTTTTTTATATCCCTAGCGACGGTTCATAAGGAGCTGGCCGTTGGCGTTTTACTTTCAGGTTTGGGTTCTGACGGCACGCAGGGGTTGAAAGCTATCAAGGAAAACGGCGGAATTACCCTTGCTCAGGACCAGGAATCTGCCGCTTATAATGACATGCCCCAAAGTGCCGTAGATTTTGGCGTCGTGGATTTTGTGTTGGCACCCGAAAATGTCCCGAGCAAACTCCTGGAAATTTTAAAGCTAAAAAATGAAAGTCAAGTTGCAGATATACAGGAGCTTAATGAGGGGGTTGTGTTTAAGCAAATCCTTTCATTACTACTTCAAAAAAAAGGCGTTGACTTTACATACTACAAGCAAACCACGGTGAGAAGGCGTATTGAGCGGCGGATGGCCATTTTAAATTTGAAACAAGCCAAGGAATATTTAAAGGTGCTGACTGGCAACAAGACTGAGCAGTACGCATTGTTTCAGGACTTACTTATTCCAGTCACTTCGTTTTTTCGCGACCCCAATACTTTTGACTACCTCTGTGAGCATGTCATACCGGCGTTGTTCGCCAATAAAACAACTGAAGAGCCTGTTCGTATCTGGATCGCTGGATGTTCCACCGGACAGGAGGTCTTTACGGTGGCGATTTGCCTGACAGAGTTTCTGGAAAATAATCCTTCTGACAGGCACATTCAAATTTTTGGCTCAGATATCTCTGAAATCGCGATCGCCAAAGCCCGAGCTGCAAAGTATTCAAAATCCGAAGTCCAAATGCTTCCGGATTCCACAAAAGCTAAATATTTTACCGAGGCTAATGGCATTTATGTCGTGAATAAGGAGATTCGCGATATGTGTGTATTTGCTGTTCAGAATTTTCTAAAGGATCCTCCCTTTGCAAAAATAGATCTTCTGAGCTGTCGCAACGTGTTGATTTACATGGATAGTTTCCTGCAAAAAAAAGCACTCAGTACTTTTCATTATGCGCTCAAAAAAAGTGGGTTTCTACTTTTAGGCAAATCAGAAACGCCGAGCGTAGTCGCTGAGTCTTTCAATAGTATTGCCCGCAACCATAAAATTTACGGTCGCAATTCAGTACCCGGACGCTTTATGCATGACGAAGTTGAGAACAAGGAAAAAGGCATATTCAAAAAAAATAGCCTGAATGTTAAAAAGGACGTTCCTTTAACCGGTTTTAGGAAAATTGCCGAGGATATACTCATTGCTAAATTCACTCCACCAGGCGTTATTGTAAACGAACAAATGGATATTGTTCACATTCACGGTGTGGTAACGCCGTTTCTTGCGCCATCCCCAGGTAAGCCTACTTTTAATTTGTTCAAAATGGCCCGAGAGGGTTTGGGTTTCGAGCTCCGAAACGCTTTGCACAAAGCTAAAACCAGCAATACCCCGGTTGTGAAAGAAGGCATTCCTACCAGCATCAGCGGGAAACAACAGTTGGTGACTATTGAAATAATTCCATTAACCAACACAGTAGAACTACATTATTTAATTGTATTCAAAAGTACAGGAAACATCGAGCTGACACCAAATGAGTTGGTCGGAGGTAGCTCTGAGGTGGAACTGAATGAAGCATTAGAAAGGATACTGGCAGTTGAGAAAGAACTGGCACAGGCCAGAGAAGACATGCGCAGTATTACGGACGAGCAGGAAGCGGCAAATGAGGAATTGCAAAGTGCGAGTGAAGAACTTCAGAGTAGCGGGGAAGAAATGCAAAGCCTGAATGAAGAACTCGAAACTTCGAGAGAAGAACTGCAATCAAGCAATGAGGAGCTGGTGATTCTCAACCAGGAGCTTCTCGAAAAGCAAGACCAGCTTAACTCTGCGCGACTTTATTCTGAGGCAATTGTCACTACCATTCGCGAACCACTCATCATTCTGGATAAGGCCTTACGGGTGAAAACGGCTAATACCTCTTTTTACAAAAAGTTTAACTTTACGGAGCAGGAAACAGAGGATAAGCTCTTTTACGAATTACAGGATAATCTGTGGGACGACCATTTGTTGCGGTCGCTGCTTGAAAAGATCCTTCCTCAAAAAACCCGGCTGGAAGACTTTGAGATCATCATGAATTTCCCTTCACTGGGAGCGCGTACGATGCTGTTAAATGCGCGGCAGATTGTAAATGAGAATACCGCTGAAAAGCTGATACTGCTTGCCATTGAGGATATTACGGAAAGAAAGGTAACGGAGCAGAGTTTGAAAAGCTTTTCCGATGAGCTGGAATCAAAAGTAAGGGAACGGACCGCCGATTTGCTGCAGACCAACATGCAGCTGGAACAGTTTGCACATGCTGCAAGTCATGATCTACAGGAGCCATTGCGAAAAATAGTGACTTTTGCTAATCGTTTGCAGGCAAAACATAACGATGAATTGTCCGAGGAAGTAAACGCGTATCTCAAGAAGATCGAGGGAGCGTCCACGCGGATGAGCAGGCTTATACAAGATCTGCTAAACTATTCGTCGCTGATTAATCATGAAAAATTATTTTCTCCGACCGATCTGGATGAAACTTTGATAGATATTCTCAATGACTTTGAGTTGTTGATTGAACAAAAGGGCGCTGTAATAACCATAGACACTTTGCCTATTATCGAAGCCATTCCGGTGCAAATGAATCAGCTTTTTTTCAACCTGATGAGCAATGCTCTGAAATTCTCGCTCGATGGTGTTCCTCCTGTAATCCATATTTCTGTCCGAATGTTGCCCGAAAAGGATTTGGCGAAACGGAAAAACTTGATTCAGGGAATTCCTTACTGTGAAATCACTTTCAAAGACAATGGTATTGGCTTTGACCAAAAATATGAACTTCAGATTTTTACCATTTTTCAGAGACTAAACCGCCCCAGCGAGTATCAGGGAACCGGGATCGGCTTGGCACTCACTAAAAAAATTGTAGAAAATCATCATGGAGAAATCTATGTCAATGCTAAGAAAAATGATGGTGCTGCTTTTCACATTATTCTTCCTTTGCAGCAGTCCAGGCAGGAGTAGGTAAAGTAGGTTTTCGACGGGAACATGTAGTCAGTAAAAGAACGTGTTTATTGATATGGGTGGTCGGCATACTTTCTACAGGGACAATGCCCGTAGCGCACAAATCCATGCAATCAAAGTGAGTGCGATGCGCAGGTAGTTTAACCTGGTCCAGAGCGTCACCAGATATGTTATACCGGCCGGTTCCAAAAGATCAGCTTTTTGTAACCTGATCGCTATTGGAATAAAAAAGGAGAATGTGCCGATGCGCTCGATGAGTACGATACCTGCCGCTGTTAGCCACCAACTATGTATTGGCTGCTGCGAATGGAACGCAAGAACCAGGTTGGCAAGGGTAAGGAGCGTGAGCGGCAGGGTAGTTACAAAAGCCCAGAATTTTCTGCCCGTATCGATTTCTTGCATGGCGGTTGTATTTACTCCATAGCCGGTCGCTCCCGACTTCGTAAACCACAATGGAATGACAATGATCGTCTCGTAGACTCCCGCTCCAAATGCAACGCCAAGATTGATGATATAGAGAAATAGCAGAATTTCGGGTGTACTCATGGCTGTCTTTTGAACCGGGTTGAATCGATTTGTAGACTCAAAACTAAAGATTAATGTCGCGTTGTTCCTTCCAAAGGGAATAAACTGAGAAAAGACAGGGATAGATGGACATGTTGAGGCGTTGAAATGATGAGTTGGGAATAACAGGGATCCATTGAGGCGGCGGCCTGTAATAAAATCAGCTGTTATCCGGAAGTTTTTTAATTTTAGCTAACTCGTATATTTAGGATGATTTTCTGAATCCCAAAACCATGTCTGCAAACAACGATCAGTTTTATACAAGGTTGCCGGCAAATCATATTTCACTGAGCGAACTTCTTGTCGAGGAGCATTTATTTTATGCGGTTCCGTCAAACTGGCACGTCATTGTCACCGATATCAAAGATTCCACGATGGCCGTGCTCACGGGTCTTCATGAGACAGTAAACCTGATTGCAACAGGGAGTATTGTTTCGGTTTTAAATATCGCCTACGAATCAAATATCACCATACCCTTCTTCTTTGGAGGCGATGGCGCTACTTTCATCGTGCCTCCTTCGATGATCGATAAAGCGATGTGTGCATTGCTGCTTTTCAAGGAAAATACGTTTCAAAATTTTAGTCTTGAGCTTCGTACCGGTTCCGTTACAGTCGAAGAAATTTATGCTAACGGTCATGAACTGCAAATTAGTAAATTCAAAAGCTCAGAGATTCTTTTTATTCCAGTGATATTGGGTGACGGATTGGGTTTTGCCGAGAAATTGGTGAAAGGGGAGGGTTATTTATTTTCCGCGCCTGCTTCGATCGATGTGCTGCTGAACCTTACCGGAATGCAATGCAGATGGGACAAAATTGCACCTCCTGGCAACGGGAATGAGATCGTGACTTTATTGGCAGTTGCGGGTAACGGCGTAAGGCAGTCCGGTGCGTATAAGAAGGTGATCGATTTAATCGACGATATATATGGTACACCTGGAACAAGGCAGCCTATATCGGTATCCAAGCTCAGGCAGAAAACTAGTTTCCGGCGGATGCAACTCGAATTACGTACGAGGCTCAACAATTATTGGGCTTTCGGAATATTCAGGAGCTGGTTTAATTTCGTTTTGACTTATTTCTACTTTAAAACCGAGAAAGGAAAATCCTATCTGAATCGCCTGGTTAGCATGTCAGACACGCTTGTTATGGACGGAAGGATCAATACCGTTATTTCGGGAACGGAAACACAGCGGCTGATGCTTCAAAAGGCAATGGACAGGTTGGAGCTGGAGGGGCAAATTATTTACGGCTTGCACGTGAGCCGGGAATCGGTCATGTCCTGTTATGTACGGGATCTCGAAGATGGTCACATTCATTTTGTCGATGGATCAGAGGGCGGGTATACCAAGGCAGCCGGGATTTTGAAAAATAAATTGAGGAAATCAGCTTGAAGTCACGGGCCGGGAGTTGAATTATCACTGCATTTGTATCGTCATGAGCCGTTCGCATCCAGCCAATATTTTCTTTTGTTCTGGTTATTTATGAGCAATTAGTTAAATATATCTACACATTGATATAAAAAAGATAATATTGGGGGCTTTCCTTTCTGACTCAGATATTTTAGATAACTTGTACTTTACGTTTTGCCATCCGGACTGGAGTTCTCGGTCCGCTGCGTTCAATTTGTCCGGAATCAATCCATTGCGGTTATTTTTTTAGGTTTCGACGGTTTCAGATCGCCTTTCGATATTGAGAATGTCGAACCCACTTTGTATCTCACAGCGCGTAACTGACTTTTTTCACTCGGGATTTCATGAGACCTGTTAATACAGACTTAACTTTCTTTGGTATTTTTTTAATTAAATTTGCCGTTATTATAAAAACATATATTTAATTTGGTAGATATGGAAGTAGTTATTTAATTATTAGGGGAATCTTCCATTGTTCGAAATAAGTTTTATTATCTTTAATAGGTTGATGCTCTGTATTTACGAAACTCATTGTCAATCGCAATCAGATCATTGATCACCTGGCTAAACCCTTTGACTCACCTATTAATCAGTACCTATGATCTAAAAAAATCTTCGATAGAGACAAGATAAATACCTACCTGCTCTTACGGAAGCGTCCCTAGTGACGAAAACATGTGCTCATTTTGAAAAGTCAAATTTGTCCCACTCGTATGAATAAACTCTACAACTTTATGTATGTAAATCCCAAAAGTAAGATGTCCTGGCGGGCATTCTTTCAGATCTCCCTAACACAAGTTCTTCTCTTTGCCGTTTTCTGTCATTTTTCTTTCGCAGGCAACGCAAACCTTGTCAAACTCCCTGATACCGATGTCATCGGAAAAATCAAGGATAGCCGCACGGATCTACCGATCCCGGGTGTAAACGTAGTCATCAAGGGTACAACCCGTGGAACAACTACCGATGCAAGTGGAAATTATAAAATTGCCGTAGCTGGCAGCGAAGACATCATCATTTTTTCTTTCATAGGATACGCATCCAAAGAAGAAAAAGTAGGATCCAGGACAGAGATCAACGTAGGACTGGCCGAAGATCTTCAGCAGCTTAGCGAGGTTGTTGTAACCGCACTTGGTATCAAGCGCGAAGAACGCTCCCTCGGATACGCTGTTCAAAAAGTGAGCGGAGCTACTTTGCAGACTGTAAAAGGTCTTAACGTGGCGACTTCCATGACAGGACGTATTGCGGGTCTGTGGGTAAAGAACAGCACCGAATTCAATGAGGCGCCTACACTTAGCTTACGTGGTGAAACGCCGTTACTTGTAATCGATGGTGTGCCATACGGCAATATGAACCTGGGAAGTATACCTCAGGACAACATCGAAAGTATTGATGTACTGAAAGGGCCAACCGCAGCTGCTCTTTACGGATCTCGCGGTGGAAGTGGTGCTATCATTGTGACGACAAAAAGAGGATCAGGAACGAAAGGCCTGACGGTGAGTGTCAACTCCAACAATATGTTTAACGCTGGCTTTCTGATGCTTCCCGAAAATCAGAAAAGCTACAGCGCTGGCTTGGGTGGCGTATATGATCCCACGGATTATGTATGGGGCGCAAAACTGGACATCGGTCAAATGGCCATGCAGTGGAACCCATTAACCAAAACGATCGAGAACACAGCGCTGACTTCCCGCGGACGGAATAATTTTAAAGACTTCCTGGTACCGGGGATGATCAGCAACAACAACATCAGTGTTAGCTCCACGGGTGAAAACGGAAGTCTGCGGGTATCATTGAACCATATCTACAACAAAGGACAATTCCCTAACCTGAAATCAAATACGATCAATTTCTCACTCAGCGGTGACATGAAATTGGGTGAAAAGCTGACTCTTTCCAGTCAGGTTGGATACAACCGGGTTACTGCGCCGCAGATTTCTGGTGCAGGTTACAGCGCACAGGGATACATCTATAACATCATTATGTGGATGGGTCCTGAATATGACCTGAGCCAATACAAAGACTACTGGCTTACAAAAGATCTTCAGCAAAACTGGCACTACAAGGCATGGTATGATAACCCATACATGATGGCCTATGAAAAACTGAATGGAATTGTGCAGAATAAGATGAACAGCAGCCTTACATTGACTTATGAGCTGTTTCCTGGCGCTAAATTGATGGTTAGACCTGGTTTTGACTTATATCAAAATGACGAAACGAAACGTAACCCGCCGAATATTCTTTCAACACGTGGTTGGGATGCTGCCGGTCTTTATTCTTTGAGTAAGAGAACAGGGTACAGTTTCAACGGAGATGCGTTTTTCACTTATAACAAAACCCTTGGCCACTTCTCTGTTGACGCTCTCGCCGGTGGAACGATCTACAAGTATGATCACAGGGAACTTTACAGCGCTACACGCGGAGGTATTTTGATTCCAGGCTACTATTCTCTGAATAATTCCGTGGAAAGACCTGATGTCGCAGTCAATCGTTTTGCGGATGGAATGTATGGCAAAAAGCAGGTAAACAGCTTGTTGGGAAAAGCTACCCTTTCTTATCAGAACCGTATTTTTATTGATGTTACCGGACGCAACGACTGGAGTTCAACGATGCCGAAGAGTTCCCGGTCGTATTTTTATCCATCTATCGGTGGTAGTGTAGTTGTGAGCGAGTTTATCAAAGCCCTTCCTACTTTCCTCGATTTCTGGAAAGTAAGAGGCTCCTGGACGCTGGCCAAGTCTGATTTGGGCGTTTATTCGACCAATCAAACTTACAGTACGTCAACAGCGGCCTGGGATGCATTGAATGCTGCCGCTTACCCAACCACGATCCTAGGAGGATCCGTAAAACCTGAAACCAACCGTACCTGGGAAATTGGAACATCGATCTATTTCCTGAAAAAGAGATTCAGGTTTGATGCTGCGTATTTCAATAAGTACAATTATAATATTCAGCGGAGTGCAAACGTCTCGTCTGCCTCTGGTTTCAATACGACACTGATCAATATTGATGAAACCTATGTTCGCAAAGGCGTTGAGCTGACTTTGGATGCGACCGTTTTGAAAAAAGGCAACCTCCAGTGGGACGCTTCTTTGAACTGGTCATACAATCACCGCTACTACAAAACGCTTGATCCTGTTTATTCAGCGAAGAATTTATGGACAACAGAGGGTGGTCGTTATGACACCTACACAGGAAAGATCTGGCTTAAAGATCCACAGGGCAATGTCATCCACCGTGCAAACGGATTGCCGCTTGCCAGTGACTATAACTACCTGTACGGCTACAACGATCCTAAATTTATCTGGGGATTCTCTAACAATATCCGCTGGAACAATTTCCGCTTCGGTGTTAATTTTGACGGACGTATCGGTGGCTACTTGTACAACTATTCTTCATACAAAATGTGGGATACCGGCTCGCACCCCGATTCGGATAATCAATACAGATATGATGAGGTGGTCAACAAAAACAAATCTTACGTAGGAACTGGTGTAGTGGTGAGTTCTGGCGAGGTTAAATTTGACAGTTATGGAAACATCACAAGTGACACAAGGCAGTATGCCAAAAACGAAACAAAGGTTTCGTACCAGGATTATGCCCGGTCGTACGGAGATGGAACACGTGGAAAAACCAACGCTACGTTCTTCAAACTACGTGAGGTGTCTATCGGTTATACCATTCCGGGAGGAATCGCCAAAGTGCTTGGTGCCCGTTCCATTATGGTTTCCTTGACTGGACAAAATGTTTGGATGTGGACAAAAGAATTCCGTTTCGCAGATCCTGACAAAGCTGACGATACGCAGTTAACAGCACCGTCTGTGAGGTATCTGGGAGCCAACATTCAACTGACATTTTAATTGAATATCAAATGGAATTACTGATGAGAACATTTTCAAAAAAATATATAGCGATCGCGCTAACGTTTTCCTTGCTGACAGGTTGTTCGAAATTTGATGAATTGAACACCAATCCCGACGCGGCTGTTAATGCCAGTTCTGCGATGTTGGCGGCCAACCTCATTCTCAATACGACGAACGGAACCATCAATAGCCAAAAGGGTTTTCTGTCGCCTCACTTTCTGAGCAAGTCGGTGATATACACTGAATTCGCGGAAGATCTGCAATACAATTATCTCGGCAGGTTTAACTACGATGCGGTTCCGACGCTTACGAATGTTGAAAAAATGATCGCCAATGCACCTTCTCCGGCGCTCAAAAATTCGTACTCAGGTCTCGGTAAATTCATCAGGTCATTCAGGTTTTTTGACCTGACCATGCGACTTGGCGATATACCCTACAGTGATGCTTTGAAAGGTGAATCCAATGTTACCGCACCTAAGTATGATACTCAGAAGCAAGTATTTGCAGGTATTCTTACTGAACTTGAGGAAGCAGATAAATTGTTTGCCGCTGGTGTGAAATTCGACGGCGATCCGGTCTATGCCGGCGATATTACGAAATGGCGTAAAATGGTTAACACGTTTGAGCTCATGGTTTTGATCAATCTTTACAAAAAAACCGGTGAGGCGGATTTGAAAGTGGTTGACAGGTTCAAGGAAATTGTTTCGTCAAAACCCATTTTTGCCAGCAATGCCGATAATTTCCAGATGGTTTATTCCGATAAAGCCAACCAAAGGTATCCGTTTTTCAAGCTTGGGAATCCTTCGGTGATCTATCCAATGGTGTCAGAAACGCTGATCAGCAAATTAAAAGCGCTGGATGACCGTCGGTTATTTTACTATGCGAATCCATCGGCAGTAAAAGTTGCGGCTGGTTCGGCGATCAGTGACCCGGCTGCGTACATCGGTACAGATCCTTCTATGATCTATTCTGCAATCAGCAAGATTTTTGGAACAAAGGATTATTCGGGACTGAACAGTCGTTACACGGAATTGTACAATACGGAGCCTGTGTACCTGCTGAGCTATTCGATGATGAAATTTATCCTTGCCGAGGCGGCGCTTCGTGGCTGGATAACTACTGCGACTGCTTCTGCTTATTATTCAGAGGGCATCACCGCAGCCATGCAGTTTACCATGAATAATACCCCTGACAATTCCTTGTATCACCACAATATGAAGATGACGGACGCATATATCGCTGATTATGTGGCTTCTGCAAAGGTTAAACTGGCAGGGACAACCGAAGAGCAACTGAGCCAGATCATCACTCAGAAATACCTGAGTACCTATTTGCACGCTCCATACAACGCTTACTTCGAAAACCGCCGTACAGGGTATCCTGTTTTCCCGATCAATCCTGCATCAAATGGGAACACACCGGCTACGAAGATGCCGATCCGTTGGCTATATCCGCAAAAGGAACTGGATTACAACACTGCTAATGTGAGCGCTGCGATAGCCAGTCAGTTTGGAGGAAGTGACGATGTGAACCTGCAGATGTATATTTTGAAATAGCAATCAGCCATCGGCATTTAGCTGTAGGCTTTACAGACTACGAACTAAAAAGAGCGGCGGTGTCAAACCTGCTGCTCTTTTTAGTTATATTCACGAACTACATCTTGTCTGAGCGGTTATCGTAAAATTATTTTTTGAATGCGGATGGCCGACAGCCGAAGTTCAAAGTCATTATTTATCCTATTATTTTAAATGAGCGAACCAAATTTTCAAAAAGGTACGGCCTCCGTTTGGGCCGGAGAAACAGAAAGATTTTTAAAAGGAGCCACCACGGCCCCGATCGTTAACAGCGTTGCATTTGCATATGAAGATCTTGATGAGTGGTACGATGTCGCAACGGGGAAAGCAGAAGGACACATTTACAGCCGTAATACCAATCCCACGGTCCATGTACTGGAGGAAAAAATTCGCATATTAGAAAGCGCCGAAGCGGCTACATCGTTTGCAACCGGAATGGGTGCAATCAGTAACACGCTTTTTGCCTTGCTTGGCCCGGGAAAAAGGGTCGTGTCAATAAAAGATACCTACGGAGGCGCCAGCCGGCTTTTTCTCGACTTTTTACCAGCCTATGGTATTTTGGTAACGCTTTGTGAAACAATTGATCACGAGGAGATCGAAGCTGAAATTGCAAAAGGATGTGACCTCGTTTATCTGGAAACCCCTACCAATCCTACACTAAAAGTTGTAGACATCAAGCGCCTTGCCGCTGCCGCCCACCAGGTTGGTGCGGTGGTGGTCGTTGACAATACCTTTGCAACTCCGATTAATCAAAATCCTTTGAAACTGGGTGCTGATCTTGTCATTCACAGCGCGACCAAATTTCTCTGCGGGCATTCAGATGCAATGGGAGGATTACTTTGTGGTCAGGCTGATTTGGTGAAAAAAGTATATCAATTCCGCGAAATCAACGGAGCTAGCCTGCAGGCTGATCCTGCTTACATGATTCTTCGCGGAATGAAAACGCTTGAACTTCGTATCGAGCGCCAAAATGCATCAGCTTTGAAAATAGCCAAACACCTTAAAGCGCACCCGGCCATCGAAGATGTATTTTATCCTGGACTGGACAGTCATCCGGGACATGATATTGCGCTGGAACAGATGTCGGGTTATGGCGGTGTAATGAGCTTTGCACTCAAAGGTAATTATGATACGGTGAGAGCGTTTTTGCCAAAATTGAAACTTGTACACCTGGCTGCCAGCCTCGGATCGGTGAGTACCCTGGCCGGGCCTCCAAGAACCACAAGCCATGTAGAGTTAACGGAAGCACAACGCGCTTTGCTCGGTATTCCGGAAAGTCTTATCCGATATTCAGTTGGGATAGAAAACGTGAGTGACCTGATCGCCGATTTGGAACAGGCGCTGGAAAGTATCCAGACAATCAGTGTTGTTTAATGCAGGAATTGTCAATTTCAGTTATTGAAAAATCATCGAAAATGAAGAAAAGAATTCTATTTAAAGGGCTTACGATCGTATTTTTCATTTTTGTTTACGGCGCCGGATTTGGCCAGATGGCTTCTTCGGGCCTGGGCGTGGATGTTGCAAATCCCCGGCTTCAGAACGAACTCGAAAGGATTGCCAGGCTTGCTAAGGGCAAGGTGGGCGTTTGCGCCATTCACTTAGAATCCGGCAAGCAAGTGAGTTTGAACTTGAAAGAGGCATTTCCGATGGCAAGTACGATTAAAGTAGCCATTGCTGTGGAGCTATTTACCAAAATCGAAAAGGGAGAACTCTCTCTCATGACCATGGTAGACTTGCAGCCTTCTGATCTGCATCCGGGAAGCGGTACCTTGGACGTGTTGTTTGCCAAGCCGGGCGTCCAGCTTTCGGTTCAGAATTTACTTGAACTGATGATGGTGATCAGTGATAATTCTGCCACGGATATTTTGCTCAGGCTGGTAGGTGGCGTGGGTCCGGTGAGAGAGCGGCTTAAAGTATTGGGTATTCAGGGAATGTCTGTCGATCGGACCATTATCGAGTTGTTGGCTGATTTGGACGGCGTCACTTTACCGCCATCAACTGAGTGGACGCTGGGTTTTTACGAAAGATTATTGAAAACCAAAACCCCGGAAATGGTTAAAGCAGCGGAAGTGAAATTGCAAACCGACCCCCGTGATACTTCGACGCCGGAGGCCATGGTCAATCTTCTGTCACAAATCTACAAAGGAACAGCCCTGAAGCCGGAAAGCCGGGGTTTACTGCTGGCTGTTATGGAGCGTTGCCGCGGCGGCCTAGCCAGGCTGAAAGGTTATCTTCCTCCTGAAACCGTTGTTGCGCACAAAACAGGTTCGCTGGATGCCAATGCTACGGATGATGTGGGTATTATCACTTTGCCGGACGGAGCAGGCCATATTGCGATTGCGATTTTTGTTGGGAAATCTACGCAACCTCTTGCCGAAAGAGAGCAAACCATTGCACATTTAACCCGCTCGATTTACGACTATTTCTTATTCCAGCCTTCACCCGTTCGTTGATATGAAATTGCTTCCTCTGACTATTCTGACTCTTCTCAGTTTTCTTTCATTTGGTCAAAAAACGATTACTCCTAAGCAGATTCTGGAATTTGACGCGTATGTAGAAATGGTCCGGAAGCAGTGGGAAGTGCCTGGACTTTCGATCACTGTGGTAAAAGACAATCAGGTTATTTTCAAGAAGGGCTACGGCGTGCGGGAAATTGGTAAGAGTGACCTTGTCGACACGCAGACCCTCTTTGCGTGCGCATCCACTACGAAGGCAATGACCGTTGCGTTGATGGGAATGCTTGTCGATGAAGGTAAAATAACCTGGAATGATAAAGTGTATAAATATCTTCCCGAACTTCAGTTTTCTGACTCCTATGTTACCAAAGAGCTTGCAATTCGCGATCTTCTAATTCACAACACAGGTATTGGCGGTACTGATTTCTTTACCGGGGCGATGAACATTCCGGCAAATGAAATGTTTAGAAGAATGGCTCTGGTGAAGCCTTCTTACCCCTTCCGGGCCGGATTTGAGTACCAGAATATCATGTATTCCGCCGCAGGCAGAATTATCGAAAGGTTAACCGGGAAGCTATGGTCAGAGGTGATGCAGGAAAGAATCTTCGATCCGCTGGGCATGACAGGTACTGCTCCAAAACGAAAGTTTGTCAAGGGAAATAACATTACAAAGCCACACTACAACATCAATGACACGATTCGGGTGATCGACTACGGCGGAGACAGCGAAATAGGGTCGGCTGGTGCGGTATGGTCTAATGCGGATGATATGAGCAAATGGGTGATTTGTATGCTCGACAGTGGCAAATATGCCGGAGGAAGGCTGTTGAAACCGAAAACCTGGGCGGAGATATTTACACCCCAAACATTTTTTCCAGAAGAGGAATATCCTACGATGACGATACTGAAACCGAATTGGATGACCTATGGTATGGGCTGGTATCAGCATGACTATAAGGGACATAAGGTTAATTTCCATACGGGAAGTCTTTCAGGACTTACTGCAATAACAGCACAATTGCCAGACGCGAAACTGGGTGTTTATGTCTTTGGTAATTACGATCATGCAGAGGTGCGCCATGTGCTGATGTACAAAACTCTCGATTGGTTTGCTTTGGGCGAAACCCGGGATTGGAATGCAGAATTCAAAACTTTATATACAAACCTGAACGAAGAGAGTAAAAAGAAAAGAGAGGCTTTTGAAGCCAAACGAGTTATGGGTACTTCGCCGTCGCTGCCCTTGAAGGCTTATGCGGGTAAATACTCGAGTCCTCTGTATGGCCAGGCCGAAGTTTCGGCAGACGCCAATATGCTTTTGTTCAACGTAAATGACGTATTGAAGGCAACGCTGCCGCACTGGCATTTCGATACTTTTTATGGTCCTTATCTAAAATTATCAGCGGGTCGGGCCACGGCCAGGTTTAATGTGAATACGATAGGAAATGTAGATACCCTGATATTTAACGGCATGGAGTTTAAGAAAATGAACCCGTGATGATTTCCCTGTTTTTTAAACCAAATGGGCGTCAGTGGCGTGTTTTGCCTTCTTTCAATGCTTATGAGCGCGTTGAAATCTCTCAGATCACTTCGATCCTTTATACAATCGCCACCAAATAATTACCAACCTTCTCTCAATATATTCTTGTAATCATTCACAACAAAAAATTAACTTGGCATGGCGTTAGTATTAATTCTATTGAAATTTTGAATTAATTACAAGTGTGCCGGTTAAAGTCCTATACCGGACTATCTCTGAATGCTTTTGGTTAGAAATATGATTGTCGGAAAAACTAAATTTGAGGTTTTATTTGCAGGGCTATTGTTTGTGCTGCTCTTTATTGCCAGCGCTCACGGTCAGCAATCGGAACAGGATTCGTTAAGAAAGGTTTTAGATAAGAACCCGCTGGAAGATACCCTGAAAGTGATGCAGCTCAACAAACTGGCGAACAGCAATTTTTCATATAACGTCAGGGAGCTTACCGAATACAGCCAGAAGGCTTTGTTTCTTGCTAAAAAACTTCATTATAAAAGAGGAGAAGCGCTGGCCTACAAAAATCTTGCAGCTGCATACATGCTGATTCACGGCGACATAAGAGCGCTTAAATATCAGACAAGCGCTTTGCGTATTTTCACCAACCTGCAGGATACAGTTAATATCGCCAATGTTACCAACGGCATAGGTTGTTTTTATGCGACGGTTAAGGATTTCAGACAAGCTTTACCATACTTCTTCAAGGCAGCCAAATTAATGACAAATCGGAATGATAAGCTAAGGCTGACTATCATGTCCAATATCGGGTCGTGTTATGAGGATCTGCGGCAATATCATAAGGCAAAACTTTACTATGATCAGATCAAGATTCTGGCCAGTGGTTCCAAAGATTACGACCGTGCACTAATATCCTTATACCAGTCTGCTTCTCTCCATTTGCTGGCTCACGAGGACGATATAGCACTTAAGTATGGGAATGAGGCATTGATGTTTATGGTTCAACATAAAGTTAGTCCGCGAAGCGAACAGACGATTTATCAGCTGATGGGCGACATTCGTTATCAGTTGAAGCAATACGCCCAGTCAAGGGAATTTTATGAAAAGGTAAAAGCACTCGCTACGCAAATGAATAGCCGGGAAAATATGGCAGCGGTGTATTACAAATTTCACCAGTTGGATTCGATCTCCGGCAATCATGCGGAAGCCCTTCGGAATTTTAAACGCTACCAGGTTATAAAAGACAGTGTGATTAACCGGAATAAAAACGAGATCATCGCATTGTACAAGGTGAAATTTGAAGTGGAGCAAAAGGAGGCCCGGAATCGCCAGCTTGTGATGGAGAATAAAGCAGAAGGCAGGATCATATTTTATCAAAGTATAATTCTGGGTGTGGTGATGTTGAGCCTGATAATAATTGGTTTTGCCTTTTTTCGATTAAAGAAACTAATTTTCACACTCAAAGACCTCAATCACAAAATCGCAACGCAGAACGCAGAGCTGGAAGAGTTAAACGGAATCAAGAACAAAATCTTCTCCGTAATAGCCCACGACCTGCGTAGTCCTTTTACACAATTAATTGGCGTGCTGAAGCTTGTTGATAGTGAGGCAATTGAGGCAAATGAAATTGTCGACTACATACCGTTTTTGAATAAGTCAGTGCATCAGACCCTGAATATGACCGACAATCTGTTGGTGTGGTCGAAAAGCCAAATGGATGGTTTTCAGGTACACCCGGTGACGATTGATCTGCCGCAAATGATAGAGGATACGGTTGAAAAACTGCAGCCTCAGATCGATGCTAAAAAGTTAGTGGTAGATACCGCCCAACTCAGAGCATCATTCGCCTGGGCAGATCAGGAAATGATACGGATCGTTCTGAGGAACCTGATATCCAACGCGATAAAATTTACGGACGCAAACGGAAAAATAGAAATTGAATCATTTAGTGAAAACGCATCAGTGGTGATCGCCATTCGTGATACCGGTGTGGGAATACCAAGTGAGCAGCTTGATAAATTATTCTCTTTTGATGTGAAAAGTACACAGGGAACGGCAAATGAAGCGGGTACAGGCCTCGGTTTGAAAATCTGTTTTGATCTGTTGGAGTTGAACAGCGGAAACATTTGGGTCGAGAGCATCGCAGGAGAAGGAAGTATATTTTACCTGAGTATTCCCGAAAATGTATCGGAGCATGCCACCGCAGATGTTCCTGCTCATTGAGCAGGTTTTGGTAGTGCTTTTCGAATCTCTTGACACATCGCGATTTTGATCGGCCTTCCGTCGCCGGCAGAACTACTTCTTAAGCAATCGCCCCATTACGCACCAAAGTAAGAATGAATGTTTTTTATCTTCTTGTAAGTGTAGATGTTAAAAAGGGAACTTCTCGTCTATTCATTTTTAAGACCTGTGTTGGCGGATTGGAGGATGCGGTGATTTGTGACAAATAGTCAACAGAAGGTTGCCGGGGTTTGTCTGATTTATACAAAAATAGGTTGCCTCGGAAGGCCGGAACCAGACACATCGTTTCTGAAAAACTCAATAAACATAGCTGGTCCATGAGAAGAAAAATTTACCCTCAATTTTTCGTGATCTGCAGGATAATCACAATTTGGCTTCTACTATCAGGGTACCACGGATTTGCCCAGTCTGGTAAAATAATGAGTGGAATAGTAGTTGATTTAGACACCAAACTGCCCATTCCTTTTGCAACAATAGCCTTGCTGGACAAGTCAGGCAAGATTCTGGACGGTATTTCCAGTGATTCTGTGGGGCATTTCACTGTTCATAAGGTGCCTGCGCGTGCTTTTAGCATTTCTATCAGTTTTATCAGTTATCAGGCAAAAGTACTGCAATTGCCCACACCAAATAAGGCGGGTGATCTCAGTTTTGGGAAAATCGAACTCGCACAGGATAACAAGTCACTGGATGAGGTTGTTGTTAGAGCCGCGAAGCCGATGGTGGAAGAAACCGATGATGGTTTTGTTTACAATGCGGAAAACGACATCAATGCTTCCGGTGGCACCGCTTCCGATCTCTTGAAAAATGTGCCGGGTGTATCGGTCGACATGGATGGCAATTTAGAAATGCAGGGGACGACCAAAATCAAAATATTGATCGACGGTAAGCCTTCTGCGATCATGGCTGGTAATATTGCCGAAGCACTGCAGCAGATACCGGCGAATATGATCGAAAAAGTGGAAGTCATCACCACACCATCGGCAAAATATGCCGCCGAAGGTGCCGGAGGTGTGATCAATATTATCACCAAGAAAAGCACCAATTTAGAGGGGTACAAGGGTGGCGTCAGTGCAACGGGAGGCAACCGTGCCAACAGTATGAATGGAAACTTTACTACCCGGATGGGGAAATTGGGGCTGCGGAGCAGTCTGGGAGGCAACTTGAACAGGAACTTTGGAAATGGCGAAAATGAGCAAACCTATTACGCACAACGGCAGGTTTTTCAAAAGAGTGAATACCGCAATGACGGCCAGGGGATAAATGGCCTGCTGGGTGGCGACTTCGATTTCAATGACAAAAACAGTTTGACATCGACCATCCGGTTCAGTAAATACAATGGGCTGAATGACAGGTACAACAGCAGTCTGGTCACTTCAACGCTTCCAGAGAGTACGGGGAATGTCATTTCCAACGATCGAAACAAAACAGACAGTAAAAGCGCTTCCGGATCCGTTGATTCTAACCTGGACTATACACGCAAGTTTAAAACAAAAGGACAGGAGCTTAATGTGCTGATGCTCTACAGCGTCAATAATAAAGAAGGCGATAATTACACCGTCAGGCAAAACAGGGAGGAGATCGTAAGTCAGCGCCTGCAAAATAACAATGACGCAAGGGTTCGCGAAGTGACTTTTCAGCTTGATTATTCACAGCCACTCAAAAAGTGGGGTAAGCTGGAAGTCGGCGCCAAAACCATCCTACGGAATAACCGAAGCCACTACCAGCTCGCTACGGCGCCTTCGTCAGAAGCTGCCCTGGAGATAGATCCGCACCGCACAAATATTTTTACCTACGACCAGAATGTGTATTCGGCTTACTTAAGTTACAGCTTCCAGGTCAGGAAAAAATATACCATCCGGCTTGGAGGGCGATACGAATACACCAGTATTTTTGCCGACTTTGTTACCAGCGACACAACCCTGCGAAAACCTTATCCGGCTCTGATGCCAAATGTCACACTTTCGGCTCGTCTGAAAAAGGATCAAAGAGTATCGCTGAACTATTCGACGCAGATTTTTCGCCCGCAAATAGAATACCTGAACCCTTACCTGGACGATTCCAATGAACGGAGCATCAAGGTCGGTAACCCCAATCTCCTCCCCGAACTGACGCATAATGTACAGCTTACATACAGCAAATACCTGAAAACGCTGAGTATCAATGGTTCCGTTTACTGGCGGCGAACCAATGACGATATCGGACAATACCGAACATGGAATCGTGTACGAAGCAGAACGGCAGACAACGACGCCAATATTGCCAACGATTCGATAGACGCCATTACAACAACTTACCTCAATCTCGGGAGTAATATTACCTATGGTACCAATTTCTCTCTAAGCGGAAGAATCGGTAAAACGGTGCAGTTGGGAGGCAATTTTAGTTTTTACTACAATGAAATCAACGGATATCTTTACAGTAGTCAGTTGAAACAAGGCGTTTCGGTTTCAAGAGGTGGCTGGATGAATAGCGTCAAATTGAATGCGGGTTTTCAGGTTCCTAAAACCTTGAAAGGCCCATTTAAAGACATGGGCGCTCAAATAACGTCTTCATTGTCTTCGCCCCGAATCACACTTCAGGGTAAAACTTCATCTTTTCAGCAATACAACATCAGTATTAAAAAGGATTTTCTGGTGCGGCAGGCAAGTAAGGACCGGGTGAGCCTGATTTTCAGCATCGAAAATTTTTTCAATCGGGGTAACCAGATCCGTACAACAACGGTTACTGAACAATTTGTGTCATCGAGCGTGCAAACCTATTATAATCGTGTGTTCCGGATTGGGCTTTACTACAATTTCAGCCGCATGGAATATAAGATCAAGTCTGAAAAAGAGATAAAAAACGCGGAACATGACGATCGTCGGAAGATCGATAACGGTGAGGTAAAAGATATTAAATTGGACGGAACAGACAATAGCAAGAATGCGGGGAGGAAAACCAGTCCCGCAAGCAAAAAGAAGTGAAATTGCCAGATGCAAATTTTGATCACGCAGAGCGTTATCTCTACTTATGCTAAATGAATTTCTCTTAAAGTATTGACCTGATATAAACGATTGATTAACAATAAACAAAGATATGCAAAGCAACTCAACGATACCGGACAGGCGGAAATTTATGAAAGGGGCTGCCCTCGTAAGCTTGTCGCTGCTGGCGCCTTTCAGAGGCTTTTCCGATAAGAAAAACCCCATCGTGATTTTACGTTCCTCATGGCAAACCGTCAACATAGGTGACATAGGACATACTCCCGGAGTACTCACATTGCTCGAAAAGTACATTCCAGGGGCTGAGGTGCGGTTGTGGCCTTCGGATGTTGGAAATGGTGTTGAGGAAATGCTGCGCAAACGATTTCCCAAATTGAAAATCATCAAAACCGATGACGACAGAAGACTGGCCATGGCAGAAGCCGATTTCATGCTGCATGGCTCAGGTCCGTCATTGGTCGCCCGGGTGACGCTTGAAGACTGGGCCAAAACAGGAAAACCCTATGGTGTTTATGGCATCACTTTTCCGGGTGTTTACGGAACTCCGGATCAGGCAAAAGCAGCCTCTCCAAAAGACATTGAGTTGCTTAATAATGCAAAATTCGCATTTTTCAGGGATTCTGTTTCACTTGGAATAGCCAAAGAAATTGGTGTGAAATGTCCGATCATGGACTTTGGACCAGACGGAGCCTTTGCTGTGGACGTAATGGATGATGCATCGGCGATCAGTTTCATGAAAGAACATAATCTGGAGGAAGGCAAATTTCTTTGTGTCATTCCTCGCTACCGTTATACGCCCTGGTGGAAGATTCCGAGCAAAAAAAGGGTCATTGATGTGGAAAAGGATGCGATCAACCAGAAGATGAAAGAGCATGACAATGGCCCTATCCGGGAAGCGATCATCGCTGTCGCTCGCCAGACTTCGATGAAGATTTTGATTTGTCCCGAGGATGAAACGCAGATGGAGATTGGCAAAGAAATGCTTTATGATAAGCTGCCCGATGACGTGAAAGTTAAAGTCGTGCTGAGGGAAAAGTACTGGCTCACCGACGAAGCCGTGAGTACCTACATCAGATCCGCGGGTCTGTTCGGATTGGAAATGCATTCTCCGATTATGTGTATCGGTAACGGTATTCCTGCAACAGTTGGCCGCTTCGCAGAACAAACCAGCAAAGGATTTATGTGGAAAGATATCGGGCTGGGAGATTGGCTGTTTGACATGGATGTGCCCAGTGACGTTGCAGCCATCACGCCAGCCGTACTGGCCATTGCCAAAGACCCCAAAGCCGCCAAAAAGAAAGCCCTCAAAGCAAGAGATTTTGTGGTAAAACGACAACGCGAGACGATGGAGATTTTGAAGAAGAATCTATATTCGTGAAGAGATATATGATGAAATGAGAGGGCAGAAGTTAGGACTTGAGAGGAATGCTAAGTGGCGTATTTGCATCTATCTGAGTTAGTAAGCCAGGGTGAGGCCTGTTCCGCTTATTATGAATGAGGCGAACCGGGTTGGTACGATTGTTTTGGGTAAGTAGGTAAACCAAAACAAACTAAAACAGAAATTCGTCATGAAAAAGGTTCTTATCATTATCGCGTTGGTTGCTGTATGGTCATTCGCTTCTGCACAGGATACTACACAAACAAAAGTTGACAGGGCAGCAGGCAAGACAAAAACTGCTGCGAAAAAAGCGGGGAAAGAAATTAAAAAGGATGCCAAGGCTGTAGGCAAGGGGGTAGAAAAGGGTGCCGAAAAAGTGGGAGAGACCGCTGAAAAGGGTTACGATGCAACAAAAAAAGGCGTTAAAAAAGGCGCCAATGCGGTAGGGGAAACGGCTGAGAAAGGCTATAAGGCCACTAAAAAAGGTGTGAACAAAGCCGCCGACAAAGTGGAAGAAAAGACTAGGGATAACTAGACACCGAATCACATATGAAGAGCCTGCCTTTAACGGGGCAGGTTTTTTTGTGATTCAGCCATCCTATATTTCGTTCATTATCGGGCTTGACCTTTTCCTTCAACAATTCATCCCAGGTCCAGGGCTTGGAGCGGCTGGCGGTCTGTTCCCGGATTTTTTGAACTTGCTCGGGTTTTACAATTACAAAATTGTTCATGTAACTGGCTGACATTTGAGGGAAACTCTGCATGCATAAATCATGTCGCACGTAAGTGAGCACGGACGCGACCCATTCATTACTGTTTGACCCCATTGGTGGCATCAATTCGTGATAGCTTACCCCATCGACAGGACCTGTGAGGCCATGAAGTATTATTTTAATGACTTCATCCCGGTTCTCGAGTAATTTGAATTTGCCTGCCAGGTGCGGCGCAGTTTTGGTGATGGTACCCTGCCCAACCGACCCATGACAGGTAGCGCAAAGTGAGCGGAAGATTATTCCACCCTCCTTCACCAGCGTCCGGTCCGAAGGACTAAGGGCCAGTAACCGGCTGTTTCCCAGTTTTTTTGCTTCTGAACTCTCTTTCAACGTTTTCTCAATGCCCGTTAAGACAGGATTATCCTGATGACCGGTTAAGATTTCCCTACGGACCTCCGTTGCTTTGTCGGCGTTACTGTAACTCAGGGATAATAGTAATTGAGACAGTACGGCATAGTCTTTATCACCTTTTAACCGATCAAGATTACCGAGCGATTTATCATCATTCTTTCGAAGATAAGGTTCACTCATGCGTATCGCCGTCGCCCTTAATTCAGGGTCTTTGTCTGAAAAGATGTTTAGAAGTAAGGGCATATCAATCGCATCCAGCCCTTCGAGCGTCCACAACGCATGAATCCTGGTCAAGCTGGAAGGTCTTTCAGGTAATGGTGCTTGGTTACCTAGGGCTATCTGCTTTAAAGAAGTCACGACCGACTTGTCATTCCTGACAATGAGCTCTTTCTGTGCATTGTCTCTCCACCAGCCATTTGGGTGTGCAAGATGCACAACGAGTTGTTTCGGGTTTTCCTGCATCATCCTTGGCTTAGGGCCGGGCTTGATTCCGTCATAAACCAGTCGATAAATTCGGCCTCGTTTTATATTCTTGTCCAATCCCTTGGTCATGATCTGGCTGTACAGATAGCTTCCCGGCTGGGCCCAGGTCGATTCCTGGATGATACCGCGATACATGTCAACGATATACAAGCATCCGTCGGGCCCGGTATAAGTATTGATCGGCCTGAAATTCATATCCGTAGAACTGATGAACTCATCATGGTCATAGACATTGATAAGCTGAATTTTCCCTTCCTTGCTCCGAATGTTTGCTCTCCGAATGATACGCGCCACGGGTTCTGCACCGATGTAGTCACCTTTCATACTTGGGCTCAATCTGTCGCCCCGGAATATCGATTGGCCGCAAATGGAGGTAAACGAAGACATAGTACTATCCGCACGTAAGGTTTTCGGACCACCGTTCACGTCGGGGGTTTTGATGGAAGACCAAACTTTACTGAAGTCTGCGTCAAAGGCGTCGGTGAAATCAAGCTGTCCGTACGCAGGATTGATTTGAAAGCCTGATGCAGCAATTCCTGCGGCAGCTCTACTGAAAAACAACCGGCCATAGTCGTCATGGGTAAGCCCCCATTGCCCGCTTGCTACGGGAAGCGTGTCCGCTTTTAATACTCCATTTTTGTAACGGTACCGAACCGGGTCAATTGTTTCATAAATCCAGTTGTCAAGATTCCAGTCCAGACCACTTCTCTGATGCTCGACATTTCCAAATGCCATTTTTTTAGTCTGGAAAACGGGTCTCTTTTTATCCGCTTTTCCATCGCCATTTGTATCCTTATAGGCATAAATTTCATAAGAGTTGGTTTCATTGACCAGTAATTCAGTTCCAACTACCAGCAAGGCCCTGGGCATTAGGAGCTTGTCGATAAAGACTGAGCTTTTATCCATTTTTCCGTCGCCATTGACATCTTCCAACATCATAATTCTGCTGTTGGGCAGATCCTGACCCGTTGCCATGACGGTTTGCATATAGGTTTCCATTTGGGCAACATACATGCGGCCGTTGCCATCCCATGCGATTGCGACAGGCTCGGATATCATCGGTTCACTGGCCACGACTTCGAGGTGATATCCCTTCGGCAACCTGAATGTTTTTAGGCTTTGCTCAGGTAGCAGCGGGATTGTCGAAGGATTTTGACTGACGACGCGCGGCGCTTCAAATGGATCTTCTGTTTGATCAGCGCCATGCGCATTCGGGTACCTGTAGGCGACAAGAAGTGATATTGAAAATAACGTGATTATTGTGGCAATCCATGAGGTATTTTTCATTTCATCAACTTCGAAGTTTACTCATCTTATGTTAAAAGATTCAAACCTCCTAAACTCTCCTCAAAATGAAGTATTTAATCTTACGCTTATGTTTTCTGCCGGCAAAAGAGTGAGAATGAATGCACAAATCCTTTATTAATCACCCTTGTCTTCCGATGGGCCCCATATTATCGCTTCCTGATAGCCACTTTTACTGATTATCACGTAAACCATATTGTCAGAGCGACCTACCTGGAAAAGTCCTGCTATCTGGAATTGCCTGAAAATTATTCATGATACTCAACACGACCACCACGAAACACATTACCTATATGCGCCCTTTGATTACGATCGGTTTTTTGTTCTTTATTTTTGGGTTTGTAACCTGGATGAGCTCGGTGCTTGTTCCTTATCTTCAACTTGCCTGTGAGCTGGATTATTTCGAATCCCAGTTGGTGGCATTTGCCTTCTATATTTCTTATTTCGTCATGGCAATACCTTCGGGTATGGTTTTGAAAAAGACCGGCTTGAAAAACGGAATGGCGATCGGGCTTTTGGTGATGGCGATCGGCGCTTTGTTGTTCATCCCGGCAGCGAATAGCCGGTCTTACCAAATGTTTTTATTGGGATTATTCGTGCAAGGGACCGGGCTTGCCGTTTTGCAGACCGCTTCCAATCCATATGTCACCATTTTAGGGCCGATAGAAAGCGCGGCAAAAAGGATAAGTGTGATGGGGATATGCAATGGCGTCGCTGGTGTGATAGGGCCACTGGTACTGGGCGCTATACTGCTCGACGATTCACAACTTTTGGTTGACAGGATAGGCACAATGGATGTTTCATCCAAGATAGCGGCCTTGCAGATATTGGCCAACAAGGTGATTGTGCCTTACATTTTTGTAGCCATTTCTCTGGTTTTACTGGCATTCTTTATCTACCGGTCCGATCTGCCCGAGATCAGTGATACCGATACGCATGACGTTAATGAACCATTCACAGGGAAAAAAACATTGTGGGATTTTCCATACCTCATTCTGGGAGTGCTTACCATATTTCTTTATACCGGTGTTGAGGTGATCGCAGGTAATACCATTATCGGTTACGCAGCATTTAAGGGTATTCCGATGTCGAGTGCGCGTTTTTTTACCTCACTTACGCTTGCATCCATGTTAATCGGCTATCTGGTTGGTATTTTTTGTATTCCCCGTTATTTTAGCCAACAGCAGGCGCTTAAAATGTCTTCTGTATTGGCAATTGTCTTTTCAATTGCTGCGCTGGTTTCCAACGGGTGGATGTCTGTGATGTTCATTGCGCTGCTTGGATTGTCCAACGCGCTCATGTGGCCTTCCATTTGGCCATTGGCTATTCACGGTTTGGGCGCATTCACAAAGATTGGCTCTGCATTGATGGTGATGGCGATTGCCGGTGGAGGCATACTTCCACTGGTTTATGGCTGGCTGGCCGACAAGTTCGATCCGCAGTTTGCCTACTGGATGCTGCTGCCATGTTACATATTCATTCTCTATTATTCCATGGCTGGTCACAAAGTGGGTTTGAAGAAGTCTGTTGTGGAGCTGGTTTGAGGATTAGTGCTTAGTACGACGATCTTGCATTTTCCGGCGACACAAAAATAGGCGTAGACGTGATAACTAAGCTTTAAACGTAGAGTTTACAAAATCTTGAAATTACTTGCCGCAAAGTTCTGTTACTCCTTAACAGACCGAATAATACATTGTGACCAATTTTTTAAAAGCAAAGTGGGAAAACCTGATCATGGCCAATTATAGCATTGATCCGGAGATACTCTTACCATACCTTCCAAAAGGCACGGAACTCGATTTTCACAATGGAGAAACATTTGTGAGCCTGGTGGGTTTTCTTTTCAGGGATACGCGGATTTTTGGCTTTCCAGTTCCATTTTTAGGGACTTTTGAGGAAATCAATCTGAGGTTTTACGTAAGGCGAAAGGTGGGCGATCAAGTGCGCCGGGGCGTTGTATTTGTTAATGAAACGGTACCGAACAGGCTTGTTGCCTGGGTGGCCAACTTCCTGTACAAAGAGCACTACGTTGCCGTGCCAACGACGCATGAATGGAATGTTGATGAAAAGACGAAGCAGGTTAAGTATCAGTGGATCAGTGATAAACAATGGAAAAGTATCTACGCGGAGGCCAGGGTGAAAAGTGTCCCCCTGAAAGCCGGAAGTACGGAAGAATTTATATTTGAACATTACTATGGCTACACCAGGGTTGATGGTCACACTTCAGAAGAATATCGTGTGCAGCACCCGAGGTGGCAGGTAAACGAGGTGACGCGTTACGAGATCGATTGTAATTTTGAGGCCATGTATGGCATGGACTTTGCGTTTTTGAACAAGGCAACACCCGATTCCGTATTGCTTGCGGAAGGTTCTGCGGTAACTGTAAAATGGAAGAGAGATCGCTTTGGATGAAGGGAAGGTAATTCACGCGCAGCCTTTTGCATCTTCTGTTAACCTCGTTTTGGCCTGAAAAATTAAGTCCAAAAACTTGCATCCGCATAGTTGACTGTCGCGAACAAGGTTATCTAACCCCTATTTTTGATCTGTATCATATTCTTTCGCGACTGCTTCAACGACCTCATTTAAAGTTTTAATTGCGTCGTTTTTTCTTTGTTCCTGCAACGGTTTATCAGGGGAATTGAAAGATTGGAACTTACCTAAAATGCTACGATGGTAGGGCACTCGATGCGTAATCAATGGGATAATTTTCACCCCCTCGTTTTTGGCTGCATCCAACAAATCCGGAAGCTCTTTATTTAAAATGAAATCTGAATTCAAAAAATGAGGACCAACAAGGAGGATGGCAACTTTTGTTTTTCGCAATGCTGTCTCAATTTCAACCCGCCATTCAGAGCCTGCGTTAATTCTCTCATCATACCAGACTCTTGTCGGACCAATAATTGCTACATTTTTTATATATTTTTCGAGCTCATCCTGCCATTCAACCTTTTCCTGATCTTTATGTGCGTAGCTTATGAAAACAGAATCTCTCTCTTGCTTTTCTTCTTCAACCTGCCTTATGATTGGATCCAGAATGCCGGGTTTTTTATCTGTTCCCTCGATGGCTCCGCCTTGCTCTTCTGTTTTATGAGGCGTCGGTGAAACCTGGGATGCATATTTAAGCCATTTCATAAATGCCGATGCCCGTATACCTTCGTTGAGAAAAACTTTAACTGAAGGATCTGCCAGGGAATCAAGTTGTCCACCTGCATGATGCATCCCAATGAGCTCCCATTGGTCATTGAATATTGGAGCTCCCGCCGAACCAGCAGTGGTGGGTGTGTCATAACGAAGCAAGAGTCCTGAGGTCTCTTTAATTTCTCCGCTACGCAATGAAATCTTCTGGGGTTCGCCCTGTGGGTGGTGGATTATACTTACACTGCCGCCCACGGTTAATTCTTCCTGTTTCACACTTCTAATACAGCGTTCTTCAATGTTTATTTCAAATGAGGGCACGATCGCAACAACCGTGATATCTAAGTCTTTTGAGGTTACAAAAAATCTGTTTGGGTCTAACTTTAGCTCAATGGGTTTATTAAAAGTGCCGTCGCTCCTCACAAAATAGTCAAGCTGAAAAGAACTGTTAGCCGCGGATACTAAATCGGGAATAACATGGTGACAGGTAGTAAGCAAACCACCCGAAATAATAAATCCCGTACCCATGCTGTTGTAAGGATACGTGGTTATTCTGCCTACGCCTTTGCTGCAGATGCTTCCTTTTTCCAAGTAGCTAATGGGAAGCATTGTGTCTTTACCAATAATCATAGAGAACGGTTTTAAATGGCTTGATACTCATAAATATACATAACCCGGTCTTATTTCTGCGCTGGCAAATCGAACTTTAAACGGGCCTGTGTCGGGATGGTTATCCAGGCAAGAACGGGTATCGGAATTTATGATTTTAATTCCTTGAATAAACCTCCAAAAACTACTTTACTACTGTATCTTGTAAGTGCTTTCTGGCGAGACTTCCTCAAAGTCAAGCGTTATCCCTTTTTGATATCCAGGTTTGCCAATCTCACTGGCAGAAATCGCCGAGCGGTGGGAGCGTTGGCGGTCCTGATTTTCTTCGAGTCTGATTCGAAATAGGCTTCGGTATTTTTCACGGCATTTTGTTTTCATCGAATTCCGTATTTTTGTCAGATTTCGGACCGTTTGGGGAAGAGCAATAATTGGGATCACATATACGAATGGAAAGGTTTACTTTTTCGATTTTGTATGAGCGCTGTTGCGGTTGCCCAGGGTAGTGACATTATACCGAAACACACAAGTTGCCCAATGACACAATGAAAATTGCTCAACACTGAATGACTGCATATTACCTCCGCTCAATTATTTTAATCGTTTCACTTGTTCTTTCGGCGTTTTTTGCGACGGCTCAAAAGGTTACGTTTGAGTTTTTTACAACGGCCGACGGGCTATTAGGAAATTACACCTCGCCCGTCACTCAGGATGATCAGGGCTTTATATGGTTTGTAAATGATGGTACGCTACATCGTTATGACGGTCGAAATTTTCTGGCATATCCGGGCCCGAAAGGACTGAAAGCCAGCCATGAGCGTGTATCAGGCGTTGTGTCCTGGCGAGATTCGCTGCTATTTGTCTGGAGTGAGCATTTGCAGTTCCTGTTTAATCCCAAAACCACCGCCTGGCAACAAATCAAATTAAACGGAAACGGTGCTAAAAATGATGGCACCCGTTTTTGGCAGGGGTTTGGAACCACCCTTATGACAAGAGTGAAATGGGGGGACGGGATACCCGGCCTTTCGCCAGTTAAAGCTACTGAATTCAAGCCTAAGTATCTTTCCAAATACACGCCTTTGCTTGACGCCCACTACTGGGGTGGTGCCAACGCATTCGATTATAACTTGCTTTATTCGGACACGCTATATCTTCTGGACAAATCGGGGCGCATTAAAACAATGACCCTGTTGGATAACATTTGTAAGGATTGTAGCAACATTTCCTTTCAAATTGCCCCTGACGGCACCGTGTTAATGCTTGAAAATAATCAATTCTATCGTCTGGATGTGACCAAAAACAAGTTTGTACCTCATGCAGCCAATCGCTTTCTTAAAGGTAATCAGGGATACCTGCTCAGATTCATTGCAGAAAAAAATGGCGGCATCTGGGCTTCTGGCCATGACCGGAGTATGCTTTATTATGATGCTATAAAGGACACACTTTACGATTTTCACGATGAATTGAAAAAACTATTGCCCAATCGGGATGACTTTATGGGTCTGTTTCAGGACAGAACAGGAATTGTTTGGGTAAATACGAGACTGGGGTTATTGAAAGTGAGGCCGCAATCCAATCCTTTTGATAACTATTTCAATGGCCTGAGTACATCCAATTCCTATTACAGTTTCCGCGGATTTACCGAAGACACACAGGGAATGGTGTACGGAGTTTATTATATTGGAATCGCAAAATTTGATCCGGCCCAAAAAAAGGAATTAAGGACCTATGTTTTCAGTGGTATTCCCAACTTTTTTGACCTGTCGGCAGAACGGGATAAGATCTGGATCAATGGTGGACAATTATTCGACCCCAAATCGGGCAGGACAAGCAATGTGCCAAGTCTGTTTCATACCAATCCGTATAGCGACAATGGCTTTTTTGCCAGAGACCGGAAGGGTACGCTATGGTGGGCATCCCATTATTTTCTGTATCGATTAAACAAGTCACCAACAGGGTTTCGTTGGATCAGGGAGCTGGAACTGCACGGGAAAATTTTCAACAAAACCGAATCATTGCATTTCGGTATGCGAACCGGAAAATTGTGGCTGAGCTATGATGGAAAATTGCTTGAGTACACACCGGAAAGCCGGAGGCAGCGATGGTTTAAGCCGAAGGACGGCGGTTTGCCCTTCTCTCGTATCCTCACCATAGAAGAAAACGATCAGGGTAAACTCTGGCTCGGTACCGACGCAGGACTTTTATATGTTGATCCGGCCAGCGGAGCTCGCAAACAGTACACTGTAAATGACGGTCTGCCCAATAATTTTATTAGCGGTATGCTGAGTGATCCGGATTCCTGCCTGTGGTTAAGTACCAATCACGGACTCTCACGTTTTCACATACCATCCGAAACATTTATCAATTTTCTCGAAGAGGATGGTCTCACTTATAATGAGTTCAACCGTAAGTCCTATTTCAAAGCCCGAAATGGCAGGATGTTTTTTGGTGGAATGCGTGGCGTCAATGCGTTTTTCCCGAAAGAAGTAATGCATTCGTACCGAAACAAGGATCAGGGCTCCAAACTGGTTCTTACTTCGATTGAATACACGGACGAAAGACGGGATTCCGTCCTGCGGAAAACAAATTTTACCACAAGTCCGGAAATTCGTTTGCATGACTGGGACTGGTCGTACACCTTTGAATATGCGCTCACGGATTACAACAATCCCAAAGAGATCGTTTATAGTTACAAAATGGAAGGCTACAAAGACAGCTGGTCGGTACCTTCCCAGTTCAATTTTACGAAATTCAACAGCTTACCGAGTGGTGAATATACCTTTCGGGTGAAGGCACGGGATAACCGGGGGCGTTGGCACCCAAATGAATTGGCGGTAAAAATAATCGTTTATCCGCCTTGGTGGGCTACCTGGTGGGCGTATGCTATTTATGTATTGCTATTTGCGACGGTGGGCTTTGCCATTTACTCATTTCTAAAAAAGAGACTATTACTCCGTAGCGAATTGAAGCTGGAACAACAGGAAGCCCTTCGTTTAAAGGAGTTGGATCAGTTCAAAAGTCGCCTCTATACGAATCTCACCCACGAATTCCGCACGCCCTTGACGGTGATACTAGGCATGGTCGGTCAAGTCCGCAGCCAACCGGACAAATACCTTGAAGAGGGGACAAGGCTCATTGAAACGAACGGAGAAAACCTGCTGCGACTCATCAATCAATTGCTTGATCTGTCTAAACTCGAAGACAAGTCTTTTCAACTGCATTTACAGCAAGGCGACATTGTCCCGTATCTGCGTTACCTGACCGAATCGTTTAAAAGCTATGCCGAAGGCCGAAGCGTTTCACTCGGTTTTGCTACAACCATAGCGTGTTTACGGATGGATTATGACCCTGAACAAGTAAAGCAGGTGCTGGCCAACCTGATTTCCAACGCCATTAAATTCACTCCTTCGGGTGGAGATGTGATGGTTTGTCTTGCTGGGGATGTTAACCAGTTGATTCTGGAAGTCCGGGACACGGGCATTGGCATCGGATCAAGTGATCTGCCACATGTTTTCGACCGTTTTTATCAGGTCGACGATTCATACACCCGCAAGGGCGAAGGCACTGGAATAGGCCTCGCCCATGCCCAGGAACTGGTGAAACTCATGAACGGGGAAATCAGTGTAAAAAGTGAACGGGGGAAGGGTACCACGTTTCTTGTCAGGTTGCCGGTTTTCACCACTGCTCCTGAAATGGAAGAAGTTTTGATCGAGCGTACGGATCAGCTGTCTCTGATACAGAACGGAGTAGCAGCGTTTGAAAATTTGGAGAGCACTTGGGATAGCTCAGGATTGCCACAACTGCTCATTATTGAAGACAACCCGGACGTGGTAATATATCTAAAAACCTGTCTGGACGGACTGTATCAGCTGGATGTTGCATACAATGGTCTTGTCGGTATTGACAAGGCCTTGAAAAATATCCCGGATATTATCATTAGTGACGTGATGATGCCTGAAAAGGATGGCTATGAGGTGTGTGATACTTTGAAAAACGACGAGCGTACCAGTCATATTCCCATCATATTGTTGACAGCCAAAGCAGGCCCTACTGCTAAAATAGCGGGACTGAAACGTGGGGCGGATGCCTACCTCACCAAACCCTTCAACAAGGAGGAATTGCTTGCGAGTGTACAAATGCTCGTGGAACGCCAAAAGCGACTGATCGCCCATTTCTCCAAAATTAACCTCTTTGACACGCCGGTGACCGTACTGGCGCCGGAGGCTGTGTTTATAATGGAGGATACTTTTATACAGAAAGTGCGGGAAATCGTTGCGAAAAACTTCGCTGACGACAACTTTTCCTTGCCACAGCTTTGCCTGGAAATAGGGATGAGCCGGTCCCAGCTTTTTCGCAAGATGAAAGCTGTCATGGATACTTCACCATCGGAGTTCATCCGCTCTTACCGCCTTGGCAAGGCCAGATTTCTACTTGAAACCACCCTACTTACTGTCTCAGAAGTTGCCTGGCAAACAGGCTACAAAAACCCCGGGCATTTTTCTACCTCCTTTCAGGAAGAATTCGGTTTTTCACCAAGTTCGGTTGCCAAATAGTGTTTTAAATCTGTTAACGGTGTTTCCTTCGTTGTGATCGACGAATGAAACACCGTTTTTTCGCTTATGCAACCAATACAGAAGTATTTGGGATGGATCAAGAAGTGTGCCGGGCCGGGTTATCCACACCTTTGCAAACAGGGTTTGAGATCGGTGACATCATCTAAATGGGTTCTGCTCGGACTGAGGTACTGATTCAGTGTGAAAGACATTCACTTTAAAACTAAATTTTAAAATGACCGCGGACGAATTGTTAACGCTGTACGGTGAAGGGCAGAGGGATTTTTCCGGAGTTAATCTGGAACGGGTTAACCTCAAGGGGGCTGATCTTACGGGCGTAAGGTTAACCGGCGCTAACTTGAAATACTCAGATCTTATCAAAACGGTGTTACACGGCGCTGATCTATCCGGGGCCTCGCTTCTTGGCGCAGATCTTACAGGTGCCGAGCTCAACGGTGCAAACCTGACTAGAGCAGGTATGCAATTTGTAAAGCTAAGTAATGCAAAGCTCGTGAAGGCAAATTTAACAGGTGCGCTCCTCAATAGCGCCGACCTTAGTAACACTTCCTTGCTCAGCGCTAATTTGAGTGGTGCTGACCTAAGTTACGCCAATCTGAGCAACGCCATCCTGATGGGCGCCAACCTAAGTAAAGCGGTGCTGAGGTTTGCCAATTTACATTTTGCCGGCCTCTCGAACGCGAATCTCAGTGATGCCAATCTTGGTTCCAGCAGGCGTATGAAAGCAGACTTGACAGGAGCTACACTCACAGGAGTAAAAGGTCTTTGAGGCTACCAGATCGGTCTGGCTAAACGTGGTGAACTTTTGCGCCTTCGTTTTTGTCCAAGTGAACGAACAGATACCAGGGATGTTTTTTGCCGACACCAAAGCCGGCAACCTAAGCAGCTGAAGGGCAGTAACCAAGGTTCATCGGGAACCCTTATATTGTTTTTCGTATTTGATGAAAACCGGCACGATAAAATGTAGCCCAAGGCAAGGGTTTCGGCATATTTTGCTAACGGTACCATAGAATCACGCAGTATGTTTCAATACACTGAAAAAGGCTAGAAGGATGATTATTGTGCTGGCCTTTTAGTTATACATATTAAGACTTCAACACCTTTGAAACATCTAACTAAAAAAAAGAGATATCCTCTCTTGACCTCGTAGGGCATTCAAGTAATAGTGCTTGCGGAAACGGTTTCAAGATATTATGCAAGTCTTTTGCGACGATTTCCTTTTCGGAAATTGTCTTCAACTCCTGAGGTGTAGCGTAAAACAAATATGACCAACCGCTCATTGGAGATCCACTAATTAGTAAGGCTCGGTTCTTTTTGTTATAATTGGCAACCCAATGTTTCCCAGCAAAAACCTCGTAATACGCCCTATCTAGAAAATTTTCCTCTACAAGTTCGTTTAGTTTTTTGATTGCCACAACATCCTCGTTATCATGCCCTTCCGTTTCAACATAACTTGAATTACTTTTAGTGATCTTCGATGTGATATAGAACACCCCGATAGCTATTAAAAAATAAAAAGACACAACTTTTTTGCGTGACATATTATAGGATTTTATTGTGTAGTAAGGCCAGAACGACTCCAAGCATCCTGGCCTTACTTTATTGGACATTGCCTATAAGACCGGCAGAGCTAATAATTGCCCATTTGTATTCCCATTTTACCCAACGGCAAGTCATACATATACTGCACCGCCACGGCACTATTCAATGAATCACGACCTACCAATTTAATTCCGACTGTCAGATCGGGACTGATAGTTAAAAGATCCCATTGAAACTCCTTAACAGCTGCATATTTCGAATCTTTTATTCCTTTCGTCAAGACGAACCTTTTATTATAAGTTTGTTCTAAATTCTGTCGCAAAGAGTCGTATACCCCATGGGAGCCCTTAAATCGAAATGAATAGGCATATAGAGACCTAGGAAATAGCGTCTCCTTAGGTTGGCTTTCATTACTAAAATCCAGCGGTTTATAGTGGTAACTGAGCATGACTTCCATTCCAGAGGGGTAAATTTTATAATAGTAACCAGGTGGTTTGTAGAGCAGCCCATGTTTCTCAAAAGCTTCCTGAACAGTAGAAGGAAAATCCCATTGCTGCCGAGCGAAGTGAATCGACACAGGATTAGGATTTGCGCCCTGAAATGATATCGATAAGAATCCGAGTGCTATAAGTAAATTTAGATGCTTTTTCATGGAACTGGGTTTCCGTTTGTGGGTTGGCCTGCAAAATCGTGTAAACCTCCATTAAGATATTGATACCAAACTGCCGATAACATTGCCGCTTCGTCATCGCAGGTCGTATTGTTAGCAAGCGTTGAGCCAATACCATTGTTGTAGGTATCCATATACATTCCACCGGATGGATTTAGGTCGTGTCCGTCACAAACTTCATGTAATGCGAGCAAACTTAAAGCTATCGTTGCATTAGAGGCGCAAACCGTAAGAGCTGCTAAATATGCGTGCTTAAAATGGTTTGTTACGCGACACCGTTTTCCATAAGATGCGTAACCCACTCACCGGGTTGTTGAACCACAAATTTTTCAATTTTGTTACCAATCGTTGTGACTGCTAACCCGTTATTCAGAATGCCAAGGCTTTTGAATCTATCAACTTTCTTAATCTCCGACAAATTCAATGATAGTAAATGGTCTTGAATATTAAATTGATGAGACTTAAATACAAGTCGATTGTTGGTCAGGTATAGTTTCCCGCCCACACCTTCCATACGCTTGAAATGATTGGCCGCAGTTTCAAACAAAACAATCTCTCCGGCTTCTGTGACAATCTCGGTCCCGTCAACAAAAAACTTGGATTTGGAAAACAGCCCCATGAGCCATCCAAAGAGAAATCCGGAAAAAGCACCAGAAAATAATCCCGAAATGTTTGAAGTAATTACATCTTTCGTCGTCAGAGGGTCCTCTTTGAGCAGGTCTAGTACAACCGAAAGTATGCACGTCGCTATTCCGAAAGTAAGGCCCGTTTTAATTTTACTTTTTTTGTCCATGATGGAGGATTGCTTTGTCCGGTTCAAGCGGGATCCGCTTATAAAGAAGCCCTGGTGGTCAATTTAAATCGCCTGGCCCGAATAGATAGCGACATAACTTAATAAGGGGTTAGGTCAGCTTACCAAAGCCTTGCACTATATAGTATTCGGAGATTATTGAGGACCCGCATTCGAATACTTTCGTAAATGTAATAAATGCCTAAATATACCTTTGTGCTTTAAATAAATATTCGAAGTGGCTGTTTTATAAAGTAATGACAGAAACCTAAGAACTGCGACGGATATCGCCAGTTCTTGTTGACGTAAGACAGTAAGAAAACATCATGTATTATTGGATCCGAAAATAGTTTACCGGGTTAATTTCAAATGCAAATCGTGATTAACCAAGTCCTGACTTGGGGATCAATATTTCAGATAAGTCTATTGTCCGGAATCTGTATGCGGGCTGTAAAAGAAATGATTTTAGCATATTAACTTATAACCAAAGCCTCTGTGGTTAATGATTTGTATTGAAGGGTCTGAGTGGAGATGACGCCGTAGTTTGGATATGTATACATCCAGGCTGCGTGAACTGAAAAAATCGTCGTTTTGCCAAACTTGAAGCAGCAAGGTTTTTCTGGTAAGCAGCTGTGATTTATATTGGTATAAAATCGCCAAAACCGCACTTTCCCTGGCGCTGAGCCGTATTGACTTGTTGTTGAAAAAAAGAATGTTCCGCATCATATCAAACTGAAAATCGCCGATGGCGACTACTTCGCCAGCAGAAGATTCCGTCGCTTCGTTCACCTGGACTCGATTGACGATTACCTCGATTCGAATGACCAGCTCTTCGAGATCGAAAGGCTTTTTTATATAATCATTTCCGCCTGCTTTGAAACCTTTAATGAGGTCTTCGGTCGTTGATCGTGCAGTCAAAAATAGAATCGGCGTCTGTGTGTCCTCCTGCACATACGTCTGGTAAGCCAACGCTCCGTCGGCAACGCGTATCGTCCGAAACCCCCGCGTTTCTAATGTATCGCTGATAATAAGTCCAAGTGCTTCTTCATCCTCGACAATGAGTACTTTGGCATTGTTCATTTTGGTTGCGCCAGTTTTATGATGAATACACTGCCTTGTGCGCCGGAATCCGCGAGCACAATACTTCCCCTGTGTTTTTCGATGATGGTTTTTACATAATTCAAACCCAGGCCGTAACCTTTAACCGCGTGACCACGGGCGTCGGGCACTCTGAAAAATTTGTCAAAAATAAGATCACGGTAGTCATTTGGGATTCCGTTCCCATTGTCACTTACAGAAATTTCGATTCCGTACATGAAATTTTTGCATCTGATATCAATGCTGACTTCCTGCCCGGAATATTTTATCGCATTATCTATCAGGTTGATCATCACATTCGCAAGTTGTGTTCTATCCGCAAAGATCTCCGGCTGCGCTTCGTAGTGCAGTGATATTTTAACCGGCTTTTCTTTCCTTAGCTGCTGAGATTCGGCAATTCCGGCTAACAGCGATTTAAAATTGAAATGTTCCGGACTCAGCTTAAAGGCAGAACTTTCAAAAAGCGAAATGTTCAGAATTTTATCTACCATTGAAGAGAGCCTCTGAATTTCAGCGGAAGCGGTGGCAAGATACTTATCGGTTTTTTCAGGATTTTGCCGTACCTCGAAAAATTTTAAGCCCTGAACCGCAGCCTGAGCAGTAGCAATGGGCGTTTTAAGTTCATGTGAAATATTACTGATGAAGTCGTTTTTAATGTCGGAAAGCTGCTTTTGTTTCACGATGGTGATGTACATATAAATAACTGCGAGCGTAATGAAGATCATGAGAGCGAAAGATCCGAAAATACCTGCGAACATTTTTTGACCGATGAGCGTGTGCGGTGTATTTACGGAAAGCAAAATGGTTGGTACGGTCCCGTTCATTATGCTAGTTACATCATTTAAAAAGGTTTTTGCTACAAAAGTTGAATCCCCAAGACGGTTTAAACTATCCGTATATGCCTCAAGCAAATCCAGTTGTTCTGCAAGAGATTTGCTGTTATCTGAACCGAAAAAAGCGCCAATTGAACCAGTGGATTCGTGAAAAACTTTCTTTTGAACAGATTTTGCGTTGTGTGGCTTGGTATAGGCGTGGCTTATGTCTTCAAAAAACCGAATACCCCCATTGAATGATCTGCCCTCATTTTTAAAAAATTTGTCGAGAATGGATGCCAAAGCAGCCGTGTCCTTATATGGGGTGAAACGCGTACTTAATTTCAGCTGTATGGCTCTTTCAGCGGTTTCTTCAGTATACCGGGTTTCACCAATCAAAGCCAGGTAAAGCGGATTAAGCTCATCAAGCTTTAACCCCTCCATTTTTTTTATGAGGAAATGGTAGGGATTCTGTCTTAGCGAAATAGTATCCTGCTCCGTAGCCGCATATAATGCGAAAGTATTCTGGCCCCTCCCTGTAAAACCAATTTTCAGGCCAGGCGGCCAATATAGGATGCGATATTTAAAATCTTTTTCCGAATGTATTATTTGTTGCATCAACACCCTGACCGTATCGGCTGCCTGGCGTTTTTGTTCGTTGATAGCGAGGTCCAGCAACGCCTTGATCTCGGCTTCATTTTTTTCTTTGCTCACCGCATAGCTGTTGATCAGCCAGTTTCCCTGTAAAATAACTACTGCTGCAATTGCGGCACACATGAGCACAACAATCGAAATCATCCTGAATCGGGTCATGATTTTTGGGTTATCTGGAGATCAAATGTTCAATTTCTTCCGCCCTTTTCGTTTGATTGGCTACCGCGTATCCCTGACTGTCGACTACAAAATGAGCGGGGTAGGCATGGAATTCAAAAACGTTGTTCATCATTGCCACTTCGTCGTTGTTCAGGTTGATAAAATCCGCCTTGATTTGATATTTTTCCTTAATTCTTTCCACACTCTTATCTCTGGTTTGTACAGAAAAGAAAATAAACTTTATTGGTTTGCCTTCAAACTTTCTGATCAATTCCGGATAAGCAGGCATCTCGATCATGCATGGGCCGCACCAGTCACCCCAGAAATCAATGAAGACATTGCTGCCAGCGGCTTTTTCAAAAGTGCTTATCAGTCTCGTTTTTAATTCCGCATTGGCTTTCAACGCACGGATACGGCTGATGATGTGATACGGTTTAAACCCCTCACCCATGGAATCCGCCAGTTTATTTAACTCACTTTTAAGATATGGGTCAGCGATAGTGGATTCAAATTTTTCGGAAAACGAACCCACAATGCCCTTTCTTGACGCATGCCCGAAATGAGAAAGATACAGATCCAGATATATAATCTCCCGCGTGATCCCACTGGACAGTTTGTCAAATTGGGCCAGGTTCACAGGAATCGCATTGTTTCCGTTTTTCTTCTTCTGCTCCTCGTAAGCAGGATTGATGTTGACAATGATCTGATGACTTGTCACCAGCGTATTCAGAAAATTGTAATAATCTGAATTGTGAAGGGCCGAGGCATTATTTATTGAGATAGAGCCAATCAATTGTTGCAGCTGATGTTCGGAGATCGTTTTATTCATCTTACCCAAAAATGGAAACATAAGTATTTCCTTGCCCGCTGTGTACACGAGCTGGTTCTTTTGCCAATTTTCGAATTCGATATTCTGTATTTTTCTATTGCTCATAAAAGCTTCGAGGAATGCGAGCTCTTCTGCCAGCTTTAAGCGTCGGTTGACGGCGAAAGCGCTGTCTCCCTGTTCTTTATTGCCCAAATCGACCGGCTGAACAAACTCGTGGTCTCTAAACTCGCTTCGAAATTCGAAGATTAGATTGTTGACATCAGACAACTCGCCCTTTGCCAGGAAAACATCTTTACCTTGTTTTCTTGCTTCTGCAGCACCGTTTTGTATCTCTATCTGAATGTGTGATCCGGGTCGGGCAAAAACACTGGCGAAAGCCGTTCTATAACTGACGGAAACATCACCCGCAAAGCTCTGATAAACTGCTACATCGAACGAGCCATCGGGTGAGACCTGAAAGGACTCTTTTTTGCTTTTTCCATCAATACCAAAAGTTACAAAACTGATGAAATCGTCGCCTTGTGCAGCTTTGAAATCAATGATTTTTCCGCTGATGTGAATGCTATCCTTTTCGTTGAAATAAGGCGAAGGGCTTTGCCCCGTACAATCCGTCATTTTCAAAAAACAAAATAGGATAACCCAAATCAGGCATTGTTTCATACTCGTAAGGTTTAATGTTTTTCAAATGTACGAGGATAGGAAATCCAAAAAACGGATTTAGGGAACGTTAACATAGAACTATGAAGGGGGTGGGGCAGGTCCCTGGTAGTAGATTTATTCGATTGATTAGCCTTCTTATGAAGATTTAAAGGGTAGTCAACTGTTGCCGTTGTATTCGGAATCGGATGAAATGGCCCTACTCATCCAGCCATGCCTTAAAAATCGGGGACTTCTCTCTGCTGACAAGTACTTCCTGGGCCGTTTCCGGTCGGAGTTCCACTTTTAATTTTCCATTGAAATATGTGTGGATCTTTTGAATGGCGTTAATACGGGCGATGAACTGGCGGTTCAGGCGGAAGAAATTGGCGGGGTCGATCATGGCTTCCAGCTCTTCGAGGGTATAATCCACCAGAAATTGTCTGCCGTCGCTTCCCACGAGGCAGGCCAGCTCGTTGGCTGTGTAGAAATAAGCTACCTGCTCCTGGTGGATCGGGACAAGTAGATCACCGTTTTTCACCAAAAATCGCGTTTTGTGTGGTTTGCGTGTCATTTCGATGCTATCCAGTAATGACTCGACTTTCCGGGCATAAGCCTGCGGTGAAAAATCCTTTTTGAGCGTGTGATATTTTTTAATCGCTTCGTCGAGTTCGGGTAGCTTAATGGGTTTCAACAAGTAGTCTATGCTCTTAACGCGGAAAGCCTTGATTGCATATTCGTCGTAGGAAGTGGTGAAGATAATCGGACTGTGCGCTGGAAAGGCTTCAAAAATCTGAAAACTAAGCCCGTCGGAAAGCTGAATGTCGGAAAAGATTAAATCTACTTCCTGGCCAGTAGCAAACCAACGTTTGGCCGACTCTACACTTTCCAGTACGCCGGTAATCTCTATACGTGGATCCACCTTTTTTATTAGTTTTTCCAGACGCTCAGCAGCAGGGTACTCGTCTTCAATGATTAATGCTTTCATGGAAAATTTTAAAAGGAAAATCGGTTCTAGCCTCTTGAAGCTGCTCAGACCAACTGACTGATTAAAGGTATTTTAACGGTGAACAAACCCTGACCCTGAATGATCTGCACGCGCCGATCAGTAAGGAGCCCGTAGCGGTTGATGATGTTTTGCAATCCCACACGGGTCGATTTTTCGAGAATGGTTTTCTCCTGGACATTGTTTTCAACGACAAGATATTCGTTTCCTTCCTGCTGAATGCTGATTTTTAATGGATTTTCCCGTGAGGCAACATTATGTTTGATTGCATTTTCGATCAACATCTGCAGGCTCAAAGGCGTCACATGGTGCTGATAAGCGTCCTTACCCAGGTTGTTTTCGATTTGTAAATTATCCCTGAACCTGATTTTGTTCAGGTAGATGTACGCATCGACAAAAGCCATTTCCTCCTCCACGAGAACAGTATTCTTATTTCTGCTGACGAGTACGTACCGGTACACATCCGAAAGTCGTTCAAGGTATTGCTGGGCGTCGGAGTTCGTGTCATCAATCAAGGCTGCGAGTGTGTTCATACTGTTGAACAGAAAGTGTGGATCGAGCTGGTTTTTCAGCACATCGAGCTGCGACTGCACGCCTTCACGCATAAGAGACTCGGTTTTTCGGACGTTCATTTTCCATGCCTCAAAAAAATACATGGCCTCGTAAATCAGGTACACCAGTATGGTCGGAAGCAGGCTAACCCGGAATCCGACCATACTGGCTTTCTTGTGGAGTATCGCTTTGCAAATCACCTCATCCAGGAGAAACGTAATGACGAGCGTGTAAACCAGTGCAAGGATCGATTCATAAATTAGTCTTTTACTGGTTTCGCTGTAATTGGGAAAGCTTCGCCGCATGGTTAATAAGATGTACCTGTTTCCTTCCCACAGCGCCACGGTGGTCAGAAAAGATATCAGCACGCCTTTGGCATATTCGCTATTGAAATCTAAAAAATTATCGTAATGGGCCACCATTGGCACGACAAACGACAGAATGGGTATACCGATCAGCCTGAAGTTTTTGTCATTAAGTTGATAAGGTGTGTCGTTCATTGCTGTTTCTGGTAAATGGCTGTTGGCGACTGACTGCCGGCTGTTTGTCATGGCTGTCAAAGCATTTTCAGCTAGTCAGAATGTTTATTTGGTTTCGTGTTTAAAATTGGTAAAATATTCGCATGTTTTCTAACGTCCGTTATGGCAACAAATCTGGGAACGGATTGATTAAGTAAATCTAAGTACCAACCAATCCGTTGAAAGTTCCTAAAATGTATACCTGACGGTCGGCACAGGGAAGAATCCTTGCTGATATTCGGTAGCGAGGCTGTTGGTTCGGGCGTTGTATGTTTGCTGGAAAATATTCTTGTTGCCACTTACGTTCTGCAAATCGAGTGCAACTTCAAGCGTTCTTTTCCGCATTTCCTTCCGGTACGCGATACGCAAGTCTGTCCGGAAATAAGGATCTTGCCGCTGAGAAAATGCACGGCTCTCGTCGTATACAGCTTTGCTTGTCAGTTTGGATGCGTCAAGATTCAAAGGAGATATGTATTTGCCACCCACAAAGGTCGTTTTGACGCTTGCACTCAAGACGCTGTTACGTCCCACTTTCACTTCTTTGCCTGCAAGTACGTTCAACACATAGTGGCTGTTGAAAGCTGTATTGCGTTCAATTCCATCGCTTCCTTTGTACTTCGAGTCAAATAACGACGTTGTGATCAGGAAGTAGTATCCCCGGTTGAAATATCTTTCCAGCGTAAGTTCGATTCCTATATTTCTGCCGGTTCCTTTGTTAATCAGGTTGTCTTGATCAGGCATTGTAAAAGTGCTTCCAGTGTTGAGTGCTGAAAAGGATGAAGCAGTACGTTCAACGGGCACATTATAAATGTATTGATAATAGGGTTCAATTTTTAACAAAAGATTTTCGTCCAGTCGGTTTTCGTAACTCAAAACAAAATGATGGCTCCGGGTGAAATCGAGGTCCTTGTTGGTGTATTTAATACCGCTTTCCGTTCTTGTCTGGAGGAAATACGAATAGATATTCTGTGCCTGGCTGTTTAATCCATAACCCGCGCTGAGTGACTGGCCGTTGAGAAAACTGTACTGTAGACCCACTCTGGGTTCTACCGCGACGGAATTATTGAGGCTGAAATGCTGGGCGTGGAGGCCTGCCGTCCATTGCAGATTTTTGGCCATTCTGTATTTCCATTGTCCATAAACCTGGGTCAGCACGGTATTTTGTCCGTTTACATTTACACGAACGGAATCGAATGAGCCGCCATTATAAATGTCTCTATTGTAAAGGTCAAAATTCAGCAGGTCGGAGGTAATCCCACCATAAAGGCTGTGTTTGGCATTTATTTTATGTCTTACGCTGAGCACGGCCGAATATTTTCTTGTTTTAAAAGTTGCTTCACCGCTTGGAAATGCCTCCCGGGTGATTACACTGATGGAATCTCCGCTGAATTTTTGACTTGTTGTACTGGTTCCCAGTGTGAACTTGGCAAAGGTTTTAGACGACAAATTGTACTCGTAAGTGATACCAGCTATGTTCGTGCCATAGTTCACCCTGGTGTTTTGATTTTCACCCCCATAAAGATTCACATCCGTGGTATCCACTTCATTTCCCAGAAATTCCACGTCACTTTTCCCCAGAATGCCAAAGAAGGATAGTTTGCCTTTTTGCCCTGTGGGAATGGCAACCTTGAAATTCAGGTCTTGGTAATTTGGAACCGCGTTTCCGGTGCCAAACTGAATACCCAGCGCCTTAAAGAGGCCCAAAGTCGAGTAGCGGTAATTGATCAGGTAAGAAGCTTTTGCGTTTTTGGATATAGGCCCTTCTGCCCCCGCCTCAAAACCATTGAATCCAACCTGACCCAGAAATTCATGTTTCTGGTTATTTCCTTCACGCATCCGGAGGTCGAACACGGCAGATAACGCGTTTCCATACTGTGCAGGAAAGGCACTGGTCATGAAGTCAGACTTGTCAAGTGTATTGTTGTTGAGCAGGCTTACCGGTCCGCCCGTACTTCCCAGTGAGCCGAAATGATTCGGGTTGGGGATATTTAGTCCTTCCAATTGCCAAAGCATACCGGTAGGGGAGTTGCCTCTTACGACAATATCATTACGTGAATCGTTCCCGGAAACCACGCCTGCAAAATTGGCCGCCATACGGGATGGGTCGCCGAGCGCTCCTGCATAACGTTTGGTATCTTCAATGTTAAAAGACCGGCCACCCACAAGGGCCAGTTCGTTGTTAGTCCTGCTTTTATCATTCTTTCTGTCAGCAGTGACAACGACTTCATTGAGGGACTGTACCGTTTCGGTCATGGTGATGTTGAGCACCATTTCCTTGCCAGCTGTAACCACGATATTGGAAAGGCGCTGTTCCTCAAAGCCAACGGATGAGATCAGGAAAGACTGTCGGCCCGTCGGAACCCCGCTAATTCGAAATTCTCCATTGATGTCGGTAATTGCTCCAACGGGATTTTTTCCTTCTGGTTGGATAAGCAAAACTGAAGCGCCTATAACAGGCGACTGCGCAACTTCATCGCGAATCATTCCGCGGACGGTTTGTGTGGCCTGTTGTGCCTGCAGTGGATAAAATGCAAAAAGCGTGATGATGCTAAGTAATAGATTTTTCATGACTTGTTTTTGATTAGTGACAGCACAAATTTGAAAAACAACGCCATGCAGAAAAATGGAAAGCCGGTCGAAGCGTTGTCTGGTAGGGGCGAAGTGTAGCTTTATTCCGACCAATTGCTATGGCTACCGGATAGGTTCCGTGCCGAAATATGTAAATCTGATCAGTTAACCTGTCAAAGGCTGATTGTTACCGGCAAGTGGACGTTTGCTGTTATTGTCAGTCAGGTTGCCTAATATCCACGAAAAATCTCACTTGTCCTGCGCTGTCCCACCGATTCCTTTATAAAACTTATTTGCTCTTGCATTGAAAACGGGGAGCTGCCATGCGACTAGTCTTCAAAGTCAAGGAACTTATGGGTGGGCTTGAATGGTGGAAGTTTGACGGCTATGCAACACAGGGTACAAACGCAGGTAGAGCCGGTGTAACCATTGAATGGCCCTGCTAAAATTTGCTGGTGGAAACGATGTCAATCCGGGTGCGGATTTGCCACCTCCTTCGTGCAGGACTCCGCCCGTGCTCTTTTTACTTTTATTTTTTGCCGCATCCATTCGGGGTATTGAGAATGATCTTCGGAGTCATAAATGCGCACGTTTTGAGACGCGTCCTGTCTTAATAAATCATGCTGGCTGCATTCAAGAATTTGAGCGGCGGTTTGTACGCCGGAATAGGTGGCTCCCGCGACGCCATTTGAAAGTATGCTTGCACCACATAAATACAGGTTCTCTATTTCGCTTTTTGATTTAAAGGCGAAAGCCCCGATCTGCCAAAAACTCTTTTCGGTTCCATAAACATTCCCGTCTGTTGAATTAATGTAAAACATGTTCGTCATCGGTGTACCTAACTCTTTTTGCACAATTTTGCTGCCGACACCCGGAAGGACTTTTTCAAGACTGGTTATCAGTTTTTCGGTCAATCGTGCCTTGTAGGCCGCATATTCTGGTGACTGTCGGTTGTCTTTGAACTTGTCGAAAGATTGATGATTAACAAACGTTACTACTTCGAGTGTGTGATATCTGCCATCAAAACTGGTAGGATCTTTGATTGTGGTGCAGCTTATAAATAATGAAGGAAATTCCTCGCCCGAGTCAATGTCTATCCGCAGCTGATCTTTAAAAGCCTCGTCTGGGTCGTTATCTGCCATCACCCAAATGTTGCCGGAATCCAGGCCTGCTTTTCTCAGGTCCATATCCACCGTTAAAAAAAGCATCAGGCAAGAGCACGAATACTTTGTTTTATTCAGTTGGTCGGATAGTTTCCTGCTGATGTTGGATTCGCCTATCAAATCAAGGTAAGTTTTGGCCGGATCTGCGTTGGATATGATTCTTTTGGCATAGATCCGGTCGCCGTTTTTCAATTCCACACCCACTGCGCGTTTTTTCTCAGTTCCTTCAAGCAGAATATTTTTCACGCTCTGGCCTGTACGTATTTCTCCGCCATGTTTTTTTACTGCGCTTGTCATCGCCTTCACAATGGCTCCGCCTCCGCCTTTTGGATAAAATCCCCCGTTGGAATAATGATCCGTGACGGCACAATGAAATGGAAAACTGGCTTTACCGGGTGGTAAGCCGTGGTCGCCACATTGAACCGTAAGCACTTTTTTTAGCAGAGGATCTTTAATGTGCCAGTCAAGAACACGTTTAAGACTGAAAAGGCCATATTTGCCCAAATGTCTTGTATGCCAGGGAATGGTGAGATGACTCCAAAATCCCTTCATTTCAGGAATCAGGGTTAGTTGTCTGCTCACATTTCGCGTCATGGTCAGGTATTTTCGCAGCCCTTTTTTTTCATTAGGAAAACGTGCACATAGTGATTCATAAAGTTTTTCGAAATCAGCAGGAATGTCAATTCGCTCGCTACCGATCCAGCAATGCTCGTAACCAGCCGGGTTCATTCTAAAAAATACCAGGTCATTGGCAATTCCTAAGCCTCCGTAGAGCGCGCTGGTTGACTGCCCGGCCCCAAGTCCGCCAATGTAGTGTACACCCGGAGAAAAACGATGTCCGTCCAGGTAAAAACTGTGACACCACCCGCCCGGGACGTCATGTTGCTCTAATACAAGGACAGTTTGCCCGGCGCGAGCCAGACAGATAGCCGCAGCAAGACCGCCGGCGCCAGAGCCAATAATGATATTGTCAAACTCCATCAGATGATATGAATGTGGTTGTGTGTGTAATGTGGCAACTTTCCAATAGAAGGTAGGGATTCGCCTCTAATACTGCTACTGTAAATGCTAAAGCCATATACCGGAGTTTTTTAAGTTTTCGTCACCCTGTTCCGGCAACGAATATGCAAAAAATAGACCAGCGGTTTATGGGGATTTTTCAGAAGTGCGCTATTTTCCCTATTTCATGATGAAATAAATTGAAAATCTTAGAGTATTATTCATGGCGAGATTATTTTATTTAGTGCTACATTCCGATTGCGTTGCTATGCCAATACCTTACTTGACAAATAAATAAGCGAATTTTCCTTTTTACAGGAGTAACGCTCAATGTTGCAAATGGGGTGAACTGTTCACTAAAAAGGCTTATGGGGAAAAAATGGCACTCCACTGGTTGGATGTAGTAAGTATCGCTGACTCTTACGGATATCAAAACGATGATGCGAGAGCACAGTGGCCGTGGCGGGATTGGGTCATTCACGCTTTTATTCGGAATATGCCTTATGATCGGTTTTTGCCCATAATAGCTCAGAAACCAGACTACGGCGTGCTTTTCAAAAAGGTTTTCAGAGGATTATAGTGTCTTGTATTCTGACTGTTACGCAGTGTGTCAACGAGCTCATCAATTAATCCATCAGCTTGATCGCTAAATTGCTTTTCGCTGACAATTCCCTGTTCGTGCAGCAAGGTCAACCAGTCAAGGTCTTTCTCAATCTGTTTTCTGCATCGTTTTACCCGATCAGCGTGCAAGATGTGCTTGTAACGACTGAACACCCGCGTACCCCAATCAATGACCTGACTGACTATAAAAGCGCCAACCCCAAAGGAAATCGAGAGCAAAAGGATCAGGAGTATCATCGTGCCGGTATTTTTTCAAAGGATCGGAATTGTTCTTAATTTCAATTTTTGACTTTATAAATTTATGAACAATCATTGATACCATCTACTTCCAGGATGAATCTTTTAGGTTTTTAGCAGGTCTCATACCCGCTGTTCAAAAAGCGATGTCGCAGGGTTTCTTTCGGTATGAATATTTTACCGGTATAATTTATTATTGCTCAATCGTAGTTCTGTCATTATTGGTTGTAGGCTGCGAGATTACAAGAAACTCGAGTTGTTCAGTTGTCTCATTCGCAATAAAATGTTTTGATTTAGGCTGAATTAATATTCCTTTCTGTTCGGCTACTATTATTTTATTTTCCTCCAAATAAAAAGTCGCAGAGCCTTTAAGAATAAAGAAAAATTGTCGTGCGTAGGTGTGGAAATGTAGTTTCTCCCTCGTCTTACCCGGCATCCTTTCTTGTTTAACAGAAAGCCCAACTGCGTCGGCTAAAATCCAACTTTCGCAATTGTCGCCCCAGAAATAGTGCTCTGCAACTTGTTTGTCAATTATTTTCGCTGTCATATTCATCTGTTTGTTAAGGTTAGAGATGATGATTAGGGAGGACTGGTCCGCCGCCATACGATATTTCCTGCGCCATCGGAATACAAAAGTGGTCTGTGCGGAGACACAGACCACTTTGAGATAAATTATTTCGCAGCCTTATTTTTTCAAGACAGTCACTGGTTCGTCTAAAATTTACGATACATGCCTCCAAGGTATTGGTTGGCATCTTCTTCTGCGAACTGGGCTTTTTTGGCATCCCAGTGCAATGTTTTATTAGGGAAACGGCCTGCAATTACACCAAGCAATATGGTTTCCGTAAGACGGGAAGCATAAGAGAAGGGTGCGCTTGTCGCTCCTTTTCCCAAACATGCATCCACAAACTCATGGTAATGCTTGTGCGATTCTGAACTGTAATCACCAACCGGTCCACCTAATTTAAACGGCGTGACATCGATTTCTTTATATGCCCCATCCACGATCAGTTTGGGCAATACCTGGAAATGCGGTAGATACAATCTGCCTTTTTCTCCAATAAACATGGCGCCCTGATCGTGCAGATCGCCTCCATCAGGCAGCATCAGGTCTTCGCGTTGTTTGTCGGCGCCCACGCCATCATACCATACCCATTTTAGTGTATCTGCGGTATATTTTGTTCCCGGGAATTCATAGGTGACCATGTTTTTCTCAGGGTATCCATATCCGTTCGGTTTTCTGCAATTCGTTGTAATGGTTCTTGGCACATCCAGTTGCAAAGCATTGTAAGGCGTGTCAAAAATATGTACACCCATATCTCCCAACGTGGCGCAGCCATAATCCACCAGCTTCCGCCAGTTGCCAGGATGGTAAAATCCTTCTTTGTACGGCTTTTCGGGCGAAGTACCCTGCCATAAATTCCAGTCCAGGTTGCTTGGCACGGGATCGCCGCTTTCTGGTGCAGGGCCATTATACCCCCAGTTCTTGGGCGACCAGGCTCTTACGGTGTGTACTTTTCCAACTATTCCTGATTGGATCAGCAAAGTGGCCAGTTTGTAGTCGTAAAACGAATGCACCTGAATACCCATTTGGGTTACCAATTTTTTGTCTTTAGCAATTTTATCCATGGCCCTCGCTTCCTTTACATAATGCGTGAGCGGCTTTTGACAATAAACAGGCTTGTTCATTTCCATCGCCATCATCGATGCAGGCGCATGGGAATGGTCGGGTGTGGACACAATCACGGCGTCAATATCCTTGCTCATTTCTTTGAGCATGACGCGGTAATCCTTGTATGTTTTTGCATTCGGGAACTTCGAACTCACATTCGCCAAAACATTTGAATCAACGTCGCAAAGTGCAACAACATCCACATTGCTATGTAACGATATGGATGCTAAATCGGCCTGACCCATCCCGCCTAAACCGATATGAGCGGTTCTCAAACGTTTGTCGGCAGAAAACGCCCAGGATTCAGCAGGGATCATGGCAAGGGAAGACAAGGCTGCTGCATTTTTAAGGAACTCTCTTTTATTCATGAATGAACAGGTTAAATTTTTGGGGTTAGAAATTAAGTACGCAAAAATACGTGTAGAAACTTATGGTGTGTGATAAACCAATAAGTTAATCCAGCAGGTTGCCGAAAAAACTTAAAATTGAACCGTTTTCAGCTCAATTCCAAAAATGAGGGCAATAGATGGGTGTAATTTCTAAAGTTTCTTGGCAGCACTGGCACGGAGTCCAGGTGCGGAAGCGGCGTTGGTGGGGATCGGGCAACACGGCCGGCAAAATCTCAAGTAGCATGATCGACAGCCTGGCGTTTCTCCTCAAAGGGCCTTTATGGACCATGCTAGAACACAAAAAGTCGGAACATATGCGTCCCGACTCAGACTCGAAAAGTACTTTATTTAGCCAATAATTCTTTTGTCTTTGGCCACAAATTTTGCAAAAGCCAACAATGCACCAGTTACCATGATGTTTCTGAAAAAGTTGACCATTTCGAGTTCTTTTTCTCGGCCGATATTCCCTGTCATTCCAGTTGTGTCCAACTCGTGTCCCATTGCTCTCGGTAGGTGAACTAATAAAGCCATGAGAATTACATATAATGCCATCAACGAATAGGCTAACTTGTCATATTTGCCAAAAACAGCGCTGATAATAAATAGTAGAATACAAACCAAAGTGAAGTAATTCCAGAAATAAGGGAACGGAATGTAGTCAGGAACGAATGACGCGCCAACTTCTGGTTTACCGAGATGCAGGCCGATATACAGCAAGAACGAAAGTGGAAAAATGTATTTTCCTGAATTTAGAATTTTGTCCATCTTTACAGGCTTAGTTTACTGGAAACGGAATGAGAGGCCTGATTTCTACCGAACTGTTTGCATATTTAAGAATTGGACATGTCTTGCTCCATTCCTGCACTTCTTCCAGATTGTCGGATCTGGCGATCAAAAAGCCCGAAACTAAAACACTGTCATTCTCTTTGTGTGGACCAAATGCTAATCCCTCGTTACTTATAACGGTAGCGTCGTAACGAACCGGCGCGGTGTGGACCAGTTTGCCTTGCATGGCGATATTGCCTATCCAGGATTGCCACTTGGGCATATCTTCAGCCATGTCTTGTGTGGTTGCCAGGTAGCCATTCTCTGCACTTGCATTGCGAAACAATAATAAATACTCAGCCATTGTTTTGGAAATTTTGATTGTGAATGATGAAGCAAAGTTCAGCAACAGAATTTCCCTGGGCGATGACAAAAGTCTACAATTTGGCTTTAAGACGGCTAAAAACATCTTTATTGATGCCCAGATAGGAAGCAATGAGTTTGCTAGAAAGTCTTGTCATTAGCATTGGCCGGTATTCCATCAGCCATTTTATTCTCTCCAACGCTGTCAATGAAACGAACGCATTGATGCGATAAACGGAGTTGGCATAAGATGCTTCGAGGATTTGTCGGTAGACTTTGTCGAACTGTGGAACCGTTTCCATCATGGACTGAAATGACTTCCGGTCAATGGCAAATAATTCGCATGGCTCAACAGTTCGTATGTTTTCGCTGGCCGGTTGGCCGCTTCCAAAACTTAAAAGTTCCGAACACCAGTTGTCTTCGATCACGATGTCTCGGGTCGTTTCATTGAAATCTTTGTCGTACACGTACACCTGCAAACATCCTTTGGCAACAAAGTAGACGTACTTGCAAGTTTCACCTTTGGTTAAAAGTTGCTCGTTTCGTTTTGTTCGGATGTGCTTAAAACTGGAAAGGACCATATCCAGATTGTCAAGGTCGTCTCCCAGTCGGTTGGTGATATGTTTGCGTAAAACTTCTATCATATTGTCTGTGGTTGGCATCTGTACGCTCCTAACGGGCTTTGGGTTACGAATTCGCACTGAAATATTGTCGTTGTTTTTAGTGCGAATCCAACCAGTTTTTGACCGCCAGCCGATATTTTTTGCGCATTACCGTAAACTCTGGTATTTCAAAATCACCCTCCCGTTTTACATGCGGACTTTCTAAAACTGCCTGTAGTTTTAGCATGTTCGGTCGAAATACTGTGCTGCTATCCTTAAATTGCGTATCCAAAACATGACACACTGCGTCTACATTCAAATAAGTCAAAGCGCTTGTTTCCCGGAATGATTTATTAAGAATGTCCTGAATTTCGGAAGTTATCGTAGGAATGTTGTTATTGATAGGCTGAATAAATCGTTGAGGGTGATCGACTTTGTTAGCATTCAAAAAAGCATAAACCCAATAAAAGCTATAGAAGGAATATTGATTCTTATTCTCCAAAGTCCTTATCAATTCACCTTCCCAATCGGGGTTTGCTTTTATTCTGGTCGCTGCGGCAATACGGACTGGTTCATTTTCATCAAGCGAAAATTTTAGGAGCTCATGGATGGATGTCTCACCATTGATCCTATTGATGGTACTTTCGAAACCTGACTCAGAAACATCTATTTTCTTTTGAGGAATGGTTATGCCCGAAGCTATGATTATTGTTGGTGCAATAACAATTAGCACCCCCAATACCCCGCCTATTACCAATGGAATTTTATACAGACCGGGTGAAAGCGTATCACGCCAAAGCGGATTTAACAAGATGGCATAAGGCAAAAGCATCAGTAAGGGCAACCAGGTAGCCCCAAAGTATACAGGCAAAGACAACCAACGCACCAAGCCTGTTGAAGGATCCGTATCCCATTCCGTTCTGATCATTGTACAAAAAACAACACCTGCCATCATGCTTAGCCAAAGTATTCCAATTGAAATATTTCGCATCGGTACAGAATTAGAAAGCCAATTAAAACCTCCCTTTCCAGCAATACTTATCGTTAGGCTTAAACTGCTTATCACATAAAATGCGAGTATAATAAAAGCAATTATACCCCAACCGACAAGCCGATCCCCCGCGGCATTCACTTTTTGGAGATTGAAAATGGCTAGTGCGATATAAGTTAAGGTCGTTAGCCCAAAGAGAAACTTGCCGAACATTTTATGAGGGTTTGTTTAGGTGATGAGGGTTTAAAGGAAATTGTGTGAGCCGACTATCGTACAAAAGCCAAATGGAAATACGAAAATTTACTGTCATTCCGTCTGCCCAACTTGCACAAAACCCAATGTTGGCGGTAGTGCCTTCTGCCGTTATTACTACTTTATTCTTACTACGTCGTCCACTACTTTAGGAAATTTAGAAAATACCGCAGGGTCGTGTCCTGGAAGAATTAGGTCAATGTTTTTTACCATTCCTTTCATTCGTTTTAGATTTTGAACATAGGCTTTTTGGTCAAATGTTACGGGTATTGATAGCAAGCTCGTTAGGTTGTAATAAAACCAAGCATTGTCAGAAGCAATAATTACTTTGTCAGAACCTTTCCCAACTGATACATATTGTGATTCGTAAGTATGTTTTGACCCCGTAAAAACTTTTATGTTCGGCATAATTTCTATACTGTCTCCTTTTATTAAAGTTAATTTTTTATCTATATTTTTTTGAATTATTTTAAGTACGTCCTTGCTGTTAAATGTTGAATTATCTACGTCTTTTTGCCAAGCTGTTCCTACAAAATAGTTAAAATCCTTTTCTTGCATCCAAACCATTGCATTTGGAAAAAGGTCAATACCGCCAATATGGTCCCAATGTGGGTGTGTCAATATAATGTCGGTAATGTCGTTTGGGTTGATATTTATTCTCTTCAAAATCGAATCTGCACGAACATAAGTAAAGGCTTGCATATTATACATTGGGGGTGTTTCCGTAAAACCTGCGTCCACCAAAATAGTTTTGTTATTACCTTTTACTAAATAAACCATATAGCAAATATTGGTGCTGTCTTTTCTTGTTGTCCCAACCGCCATAAATGCAACTGGAACTTTAAAATTGAGTGTCGCAAATTTTAAAGCATAAACTTCATAGTTGTTAGTTTGGCTGAAAGCAGAGAAACCAATTGTCGCAAACAATAAAAAAAATATCGTTTGTTTAATTTTTGATTGAGCATTTTGCATAGTCTTGATGTTTTTTGTTATGTTTCTGAATGTAGGGTCTCACGGCATTACCGCTAACGGGTAGGGCTTTGTGCAGGTTGGGAAATAGAATTCCGTCTGCCCGGAACCGCTGCTGATTGAAAATGTAAAGTTGAAGTTAAGAACTAAAGTTCAGCGATGTACGTCCTGCCCGAACAAAAGCTGAAGAGCATTACAAATGCTCATTGTTATTCCGTCAGCCCAACTTGCACAAAACCCCATGTTCGTGGCTGGGCTTCTTGTCGGGTCTGTCATCGGCAAAGTTGTATTAATAATTCTGTTGACTTTCTTAGTTCGTTTTCAGTAAAAGTCTTACTTGGGTCTGGATGGTCAATAGCATTTCTAATAAAGGTACTCAATGTGTTATAAGTTGTTGTGCCAAATGATGAAGGCTTGCTATGGGTTGAACTGTTATAATGTGTATGATTTTTAATATAGTCATCACAAGATTTTATGGTGTTCTTTGTTTCTTTTTGTTGAAGCCATCCATATAATTCAATATGGTAGTCATTCGATACAATGTCAAAAGCTAAGTAATTTGTTTCAGCACTCGTAATGCTTGGCAAAACTGATGGTGCGTCAATTCTTTTAGCTTGTATAACTCCACCCACATCATTTAAAACAATTACTAAGTTTTTATCTTTATTAGCTAATGCTTCTTCCAAAACATATTCTGAATGTGTTGCTATGAAAAGTTGAGCATTTTGATTGCTATTTTCTGTAAATAAGTCTTTGTAATATTTTAGAATGTTTTTTTGCCATTTGGGGTGCATACTTAATTCTGGTTCATCTATCATTATCGCTGCACCGTTAAGTTTCTTATTATTTTTAAGTAGGTATATACCTCTAAAAACTATTTGCTTTTCGCCTGTACTTAACTTGTCAATGGATATTGTCTTACCATTTTTGTTGAATAAAATTGTTTTCTCATTATTGTTATCTACGACTTTTTCATATTTTAACTTTTCAAAGAAATTGTCAAAGGCATTTTTGAAGCGATAAATTTTTGAAGTAGGATAAAATTCGTTCCACGATTTGGGTGTCGTACCCAACCCTTTATTTAAATCAACATAATCGGAATTATCTTGGTTTTGAATGTCAACGATTAACTGTTTTAGCGAAGTAAAATCATCTTCTTTGTCGTACTTCTCTGTATCTAAATGTTTTGTTGTAGTTGAAGTTATTTGTTGAGTTTTATAGTCAGCTCTTGCTTTTGAGAAAACGCAACCGTAATGCCTTATATCCAAAGCGTTCGTATCAATATCTGGTCTATTGTTACTCCTGTTTGTTCGGATTTTGATTGTATTTGTACCATTAACAACTATGTCAAAAAAGTCTTTAATCTGTGAATTAGTGTCAGATAGTTGAACAGCTTTTAAGTTATTACCTGTTGCAAAATATTCTATGTAGTCAAAATGTTCAAATGAGCCAATATTTAGAAAAGTGCTAATCGTTTCATGAATTGTTGTTTTCCCCGTGCCATTTTCCCCTGCAAACACTACTGTTTCATAAGGCTGTCCTGTTGCAGGGTTTATTAAATCCAATTCAAGATTCCCTAATATTGGATGGTTGTTCCATTTGATTTTCTTAATTGTCATAACCTGAAATATTGTGTAAGTCGTTTTGTTTTGTGGGGTCTGTCATAGCCTTGCCACCAACTTCCAAATAGACGCACTTCTCGCGCCTAAGCACAATTGTAACAAAATGACACCAATATTCCTACATGGAATGTTTAGTCACTCATTATTTCCTGTTAATCAACTTGATAGGTTCATTCTAAGCAGTGCTCTGCCCGTTCAACTTTTGTCATCAATACGAAATACGCATAGTTTCGGCCGGGATTGTATGCATAGTAACAATACAAAACGTGCATTTTTTTTGCAGGTTGCACTGGACTTGGTTAGGGGGCTGTCTTAGTAGGAGGTTTTATCAAGCCCGAGTGTTTGACAGGGTCCTTTTGCAAGGACGGAGTAAACTTTGAAGCCTCTGTCGGTAGAGCTTTGCATTTAGAAGTGATCTAAAATTCTTTCCCTTGACCGTCCATTCAAAAACAGTCGCCATATTGTAAGTTCTTACGATTACTTGTCCCATGATAAAGAACATAACGATAGAGGAATTCCACGCTTTTGGAAAGACTGTCCCATTGGTTGATGTACGTACTCCCGCTGAATTCGTTCATGGACACATTCCAGGTGCCAGTAATCTGCCGTTGTTCAGTAACGAGGAAAGGGTGCAGGTGGGGACAACTTACAAGCAAATCGGTCGGGAAGCGGCAATTCTGCTTGGGTTTGATCTGACAGGCGCCAAATGGTCGGGGTTCATAAGGCAGGCACTTCAAATGGCGCCAGATATGAAAATCGCGGTGCATTGCTGGCGGGGAGGAATGCGGAGTGGTGCAATGGCCTGGGCTCTGGATCTTTACGGTTTTGAAGTTTATCTCATTGAAGGAGGCTACAAGCGTTATAGACGCTGGGCGCGCGGGCAGTTTGAGTCCGGGTTCAGGCTGTGGATGCTTGGTGGAATGACCGGCTCGGGAAAAACCAGGATGCTCCACACGCTCAGAAATATGGGAGAGCAGGTGATCGATTTGGAAGAACTCGCTCAACACCAGGGGTCTTCGTACGGAACCATGAACAAAATGCAGCAGCCAAGTCAGGAGCAATTCGAAAACAATCTGGCCGAAGAGTTAAAACATCTCGACAGAAACCGAAGAATATGGGTGGAGGACGAAAACCTGAATATTGGAAAACTCTCCGTCCCAAGGTCATTTTGGACTACAATGAATGGCGCGCCGCTTATTAATCTGGAAGTAAATTTGGAACAGAGGGTCGACGAGCTGGAAAAAGAGTACGGCGGCCTGGATAAGGATTTTCTGGTGGCGTGTACCGAGCGAATTCGCAAGCGGCTGGGGCCAGTACAAACCAAACAGGCGGTTGCGGCTATCAGAGAAGACAGGATGAAGGATTTTATCAGGCTTGTTCTGGTCTATTATGATAAAACCTATCGCAATGGTCTGGTCAGAAGGATGGAGCTTTCTGTGTTTACATTAGTAATTACAAATGACGACATCAGGGCAAATGCAATTGAGTTGCTAAATTTTTCAAAAACAATTGAAGTAAAATAAATACCGTAATACGATATGGATACCAGCGAAATCAAACTCACCAGCTATTCCCACGGTGCCGGCTGTGGCTGCAAAATCAGCCCTGTAATTCTCGACAAAATACTGCACAGTTCCGTTGCCTCGCAACCTGACCCGCGACTCCTGGTTGGTAACGACAAGCGGGATGATGCGGCTGTATTTGATCTGGGCAACGGGACCGCACTCATTTCAACAACAGATTTCTTTATGCCGATTGTGGACGATGCCTATGATTTTGGGCGTATCGCGTCGGCCAACGCCATTAGTGACGTGTACGCCATGGGCGGGAAACCTGTGCTGGCGATAGCTATACTGGGTTGGCCTATTGATAAATTGCCTCCGGAAGTGGCTCAAAAGGTACTTGAAGGGTCGAGGGCTGTCTGCGCGGAAGCGGGGATTAGCTTGGCTGGCGGGCATAGCATCGATTGTCCTGAACCTGTTTTTGGACTCTCCGTGAACGGTCTGGTCAATATCGCCCAACTCAAACAAAATTCTACGGCTACGGCCGGCTGCAAGTTATATCTGACCAAAAAGCTGGGTGTGGGTATTTTGTCAACAGCACAGAAACGCGGAATTTTGTTACCGGAGGATGCTGCGACAGCTCTGAGAAGTATGGTCACGCTCAACAAGTTGGGAGAGGTGTTCGGCCAGATGGAATATGTGAAGGCAATGACAGATGTAACAGGGTTTGGCCTGCTGGGACACCTGGCCGAAATGTGTGAAGGGAGCGGTTTATCCGCGGTGATCGAATTTGACAAACTTCCGGTGATTGATTCCTTGCCCTATTATCTGGATCAGGGCTGTTATCCGGGAGGAACACAACGGAACTGGGCAAGTTACGGTCATAAGGTCGGAAACATTACCGAACAACAAAAATACATCCTGGCCGATCCTCAGACGAGCGGAGGTTTACTTGTCGCAGTTGAACCTGACAGTGTCGCAGATTTCGAGAAACAACTCACTGGTTTGGGTCATGATTTTGTCTCATTTGGTTGGTTAAAACCAAAAGGCGGAGATCCATTGATAACGGTAATTTAAGTTTTTACGAAATTGATGGACAATAAGTGTATCATTGGAAGGTTTTAATAGTTGACTACTTTTGTAAAAAAATAAAGACAGTTATGAAAAAGACAATACAATTTTCAGCCTTCGTATTCCTGATATTGCTTTGCGGCTTCACGCAGGCCCAAACCAAAACAGAACCCTGGACGGATGCGGAACTAAAACCAACCCAGGAGCTGGCTGACCAGATCAATGACGCTGGTAAACAAAAGCCACTGATTATCAACATTGGCCCGCAGGCAGTGATCAGGGGTTCAGTGGATGTTGGCCCCGGTGGTGAGAAAGAAAATGTGAAAAAGCTGGAAAAATTACTGGCTAAGCAGGATAAAAACCGAGAGGTTGTGCTCTACTGCGGCTGCTGTCCTTTTGAGAGATGCCCTAATGTCCGTCCTGCGTTTACTGCACTGAAGCAACAGGGTTTTACAAAAGCAAGACTACTGAACATCCCTAAAAACATCAAAACAGACTGGATTGACAAAGGTTATCCGGTCAGTAAGTGAAACAGGTTTTAATGAAAAATTGTAATTCTTCATTTCTTGGTCTGTTTTGCCTGGTACTTGGTTATCAGGTAAGTGCACAGGATCCGGGTATTAGGGTTGGCAGTATGGCACCTGCGATACTGCTTCCAACACCGAAGGGAGATACTGTTGCACTTTCTTCCATCCATGCAAAGCTTGTGCTGATCGATTTCTGGGCCAGCTGGTGCGCGCCATGCGTACAGGAACAACCTGAATTGAAAAATCTTTATGCCAAATACGGAGCGTTGAATTTGTCGGAGAAAACATTCGAGATTTTTGGAGTGTCACTTGACAGTAAAAAGCAAGCCTGGCAAAAGGCGATCAAAAAATATCACATACCCTGGACGCAAGTTAGTGATCTTAAATTCTGGATGTCTCCCGTTGCAAAAGCGTACCATATCGAGGAGCTCCCTTTCAATGTGCTGTTGGACTCGAAGGGGATTATCGTTGCGGTTAATCTGCATGGGATACAATTGGAAGAATTTATTAAAAAGTATTTAAAGTAAAAGTGAACACAGAATTGCCGACATGTTCAATTTTATGCGGTAATTCCGTATTAGAAAGTTTTCGCTTAGGGGAAAAGGTGTTGAAACTGCATGGGCCCCCAACGCGATGAACGCATGTTAGGGGTTGATTGACTGCGATTTCAAATCAAAAGCTTTTTATCGTAACTGGTTTTTTACTACATTTAAATGTTTCTAGTGTCGTTGAGGATTTCGAAATTTATTAACGCATCCATTTTTGATTTTCTCTGGATGTCAATGATCAGTTTTTGACCCGGCGCTTAATCATTACTCAATGTTTAAAAATCATAAAAAGGCCAACGTCATCCGGTGATTGTTCAGATCCTCTCGTCTATCATTTATAAACTTTTTCCCCTGCTTATTTTCCTGTTACTTGTTTTTTCCTGTGATAGGGATGGAGACAAAAATTTTCCCAGGAAAGTCCATATCCGGGAAGTTAATGGGAAGTACACGTTTTATCGAAACGGTGAGCCATTTTTTGTCAAAGGAGCAAGCGGGATTTCTCATTTCAAGCTATTGCGCGAAAGCGGAGGAAACACCATAAGGATATGGGATACCACTAATCTCCAGGCAACACTGGACAGCGCAGTGGCTAATGACCTGGCTGTTATCGTTGGCCTTCCGGTTGCTAACAGCGATGATCCCTCCTTTTATTCAGACCCCAAAAGAGTAAAGAATCAGCACACAGCGTTCGAACGTCTGGTTCTGAGGCATAGGAATAATTCGTGCATACTGATGTGGTGTGTGGGGAATGAACTCGATTTCCCCTACAAGCTGTCGTACACCTCGTTTTATAAGGCTTTCAATGACCTTACTGATATGATTCACAAGCAAGATCCCGATCATCCTGTTACTACGACGGTCATGAATTTCAATGCGAAGTATATTACGAATATCAATTTGCGCTGCGATGTTGACGTGATTTCATTCAATATTTTCAGTAGGTTATTCCTGCTTCGACAAGATTTAAAAGATCTATCGTGGCTTTGGGATGGTCCTTATATGTTATTGGAATGGGGAGTCAACGGGCCGTGGGAAGGAACCGAAAAAACTGCCTGGGGTGCCTACATAGAGGATACAAGTAAAAAAAAGGCACAAATTTATGAGCGTCGATATAAGGATCACATGCCTACGGATGATCCGCGATTTCTGGGCGCCTGTGCTTTTTTTTGGGGTCAGAAACAGGAAACCACTCATACCTGGTTTAGTATGTTTGATCAATACGGTGCATCTTCTGAGCCAGTAAGTGAGATGAGAGCTTTGTGGAAAAACGAAGAGTATCAAGGAATTTATCCGGCTGTTAAAGACATTCTTCTCAATGATAAAGGAGCCAGGGAGAACATCATATTGGACCCAAACGCCGCTGCGCGCGCAGAGGTTCTCATGTTTGGAAACGACAAAGGTATAAAGGAAATCAGATGGGAGATTTTTCGGGAAGACTGGTATAAAAGGAATAACATCAACAGTACGAGGAAAACATTCCCGCTTAGGACCCTGATGAAGTCTTGCAAGGGGCTAGAGGCAAACTTCATCGCTCCTGCTAAGGAGGGGCCTTACAGGCTTTTTGCTACTATTTATCATCAAAACGGCACTTTTGCAACCTGCAATACACCCTTTTATGTGCTCGGCGTTAAATGAAAAGAATAATAACTGTAAAACCACCTTCGAGATACGAGCTTCTGACGTTGCGTTTAATGATATTGTTGGGGGTAATTTCCATGGGGTTTTTCGTCGAGACGCTACTCTCCACAGCAGTCCGGGGTAACCTGATTTTATATGTGATGCTGGTTGTTTATTTCGGTTTCTACTGTCTTAAAATCCTGCATGAGTGGGTCCATTATTTCTTTATCACGGTACCGCCAACCCCACTTGCTACTAAAAAGTACAGTGTCGATATTTTTACGACATTCTGCGCCGGTGAACCATACCAGATGCTTGTGGAGACGCTGACGGCTCTCCAGGAGATTACCTATCCACATGAAACTTATCTTTGCGACGAGGCCGATGATCCATACTTGAAAGCCCTATGTGAAAAGTTAGGCGTTCATCATGTCACAAGATCGCTAAAGATCGATGCCAAAGCAGGGAATATTAACAACGCGTTGCGCCAGTCCAAGGGTGAACTATGTGTAGTACTCGACCCGGACCATGTGCCTTCTCCCGAATTTTTGGATCCGATTGTTTCCCATTTTGATAATCCTCAAGTTGGTTTCGTACAGATCGTACAGGCTTACAAAAACCATGAGGAGAGCTTGATAGCCAAAGGGGCCGCCCAACAAACCTACCAGTTTTATGGTCCGATGATGATGACCATGAACAAATACGGAACTGTGCAGGCTATCGGTGCCAATTGCACTTTCCGGCGAACTGCTTTGGAATCAATAGGAGGCCATGCGGCAGGACTGGCGGAAGATATGCATACTTCCATGCAGCTTCACGCGAGAGGTTGGAAGTCAGTTTATGTTCCCGCTGTACTGGCCAGGGGTTTGGTACCCTCCACGTTGTCTGCTTATTATCAGCAACAATTGAAGTGGTCAAGGGGGGTTTTTGATCTCCTTGTGACCGCTTATCCAAAGCTATTTAGCCAGTTTACCTGGCAACAGAAATTGCACTATGCATTCATTCCGCTCCACTACGCTTCCGGGTTGATCTTCCTGATCAATTTTTTGATACCGATCATTGCGCTTTTCTTTAATGAAAGTCCCGTGTACATAAACCTGGTAGAGTTCGGATTGATTCTACTGCCCCTTGTTTCGGCCATTGTACTTATTCGTCATTTTGTTCAATGGTGGGTGATGGAGGATGAGGAAAGAGGCTTTCATGTCGTTGGCGGTCTTTTGATGATTGGCACCTGGTGGGTATTTATCGGTGGGTTTGTATATACTATTTTACGTAAAAAAGTGCCTTACGTGCCGACTCCAAAAGAAGGGAATGAGGATTCCAACTGGCTGCTCAACGTCCCGAATATGCTGATATTTGTAATCTCTTTGACTGCAATCATATATGGCTTGTATACCGATTGGAATCCCTACAACCTGGCAATGGCTGGTTTCGCCCTAATGAACTGCCTGTTTATGTCTTTCGTGATCATAGCAAGCAGGCAGCAACATATCAAAAGGTGGAATAAAGGTTATAGTGATCTCAATGTTATCATGATGAAAATCAAGAAATTGAAAGGACATTTCTGGATATTTCGTCGTCGTATATACGAAGGAGTAAGAAGTACAGCGATAATAATTACGGTGATGCTTGTCGCATGCGTGGCATATTTGAACAATATTCAGGGCAGGCGCGAAAATCCGGACTTTGGTCATTTGAATCCAAAGGATATTTTTCTATTAGGTTTACAAGTGCCTGTTTCTCAGGCAGGGCCTATCGGCATAAAGCAAAGCCAGGGTAATTTCAACATTCATCCAGACATAATAGCCCTTGACAGTCCCTGGGGAAGTAAACTGGCAACGGATGGCACTTTCGCGATGCTGGATTCTGTTTATGAGCGTGGCGCCTTACCAATGATCTCCTGGATCCAAATGGATTCAACTTCGAAAAAACCAAGAGACAAGTATGGTCTATTGAATAGCGAAAGCGTTTTTAAGCAAATTTCGAAAGGAGCTTACGATGATTACATTCTCAATTTTGCAACAAGGGTAAGGTCACTAAAACGTCCAATCTTTGTTTATTTTTCGCAAGGTGGGCACCTTACGTACACAAGTGGCGATACGAACACAAAAATGGAAGAAGGTGAAGCGTTTGGAATAGCGTGGCGACATATCTGCGACCTTTTTCACGAAAATGGAGCGGACAATGTAATCTGGGTATGGAGCCCTTCGCCGGTAAAAGGTGCTGAGCGCTTTTTTCCGGGCAAGGACTATGTGGATTGGGTAGCCATAACGACGCAGAATCGAAGCGCCAAATTGCCTTACCTCCCCAATCTGAGCATACCGGTGATGGTGATCGAGTCAAAGGATTCGTTGTCAAGCAATGATGCGTCAGATTCAGCAAGGATCGTGGAAATGAGGAAAATGCCCGGCGTTAAAGGAATCGTGCTATCCCAATCCGCATTCGCACGGTCGACCAGCGGGAACGGCGGGAGGTATTTTGATAAAGGGATGATTGACGAATTTTCTCCCGGAGGCAGATTGCTTTCCAATATCGAAAAACCCAAAACTGAGCAGCGGGCACCTGCTTCATTGAATGCCTTTAACGGGCTCAGAGGAGTAAACTACATCAAGGGTCAAAACTGGACCAAAAACCTGGATGTTTTCACTCGCGATGAATTACTGGTTGATTTGTCAGAAATGAAGGCCATGGGTATCAATACGATCAAACATTATGGCCCGGGAATTTATGATCGCAATATTCTTAATGCAGCTGAAACGAAGGAGATTAAGGTGCAGTATGGATTTTACATTTCGGATGAGATAGATTTTTTAAATGACACGGACCAGTTAAGCAGGCTGACCTCCACCATTGTGAACACGGTATACGACCTTCGCGATCGCAAGGAAATTGTTTCCTGGAACATTGGTAACGCAGTATTTCAAAAACTTTCCAAAAGCTACTACAAACCCGAGCTGATGTACCAACAGGATGCATATCTTTCATGGGTGAAAAACCTGGTGGCAAAAATCAAAGAGGCCGATAAAGAAAGGCCCGTTACACTAGACGTAAACGCGGGTGAGGATACGCACCGTACTGTGCGTATCCTTGGTACCTTCGTTCCACAGATCGATGCGTATGGATTAATACTCAAAAAAGATGTGATTACCTACGAGGAAATTAAAGCAATTAAGCAACCGTGTTTTATAAGTTATGCGACGGTTTCGGTGTACCAGAAGTTCGCCTCAAAACGTATCGGGTCTTTTATCTCCAGTTGGCAGGATGAGCAATGGACCGATCGCGTTCATGATGACGGATTAAAGGATTTTCAAGGTCGGGATAAGTTATCTCTTTTAAAGCTCAAAAGCCTGTGGAGCAGCGGCGAAATGCCTGGTCAGGTACCAAAAGTCAAAATTCTCAGACCCGCGACGGGAACATTCCCTGGAACGCAGCTCGCTTATCACGCACTTATTCGGAAAAGTGATGGCTGGGTGTTGGCAAATAAAGTAAAGGGAAGTCTGAAATTTGAATGGAAACTGGCTCGAACCGATGGCTACGAGAATCCTGTCTCAATCCGTGAGGTAGGGAAGGGACCAAGTCTGCAATTAGTTATCCCTGAAAATCCGAGTTTTTACAGACTCTACCTCTATGTCATTCAGAATAACACGATTTTAGCTGTTTATAAATCTACGCTTAACACGCCCTTAGGCGTCGCTTCAAGATGAGGTTCATGTAATAGGGCATTAGCGTGGGTTTGACAAGGTTTGAATAAATTGGTCGAATGTTGATCTGTTGATACCCCAATCGGGGGCCGGGATTTTTCCCCATACACCCGGATTGTCGGCGAGATTAAAATAACACACGCCAAATATTTCTTTGTGATTGTTAATCACCTCCGCCGCATTTTGCATCCATTGCTTTTGATAATCCTCTGGCCCTTTTACACCAAACTCAGTCACAAAAACGGGTTTCCCGGCAATGCGTATCCGAGTAAATTTACGGTTGTAAATGGTACCGAAAGACTCCTGTTTTGTTGGATCTGTTATGTTTTTATCGGGCAAACCATACAGGGCGATACTCACATAGTCGACCACGCCGGAGCCAGGCCACCATTCCATGGACCCGCGGTCTCCGGCCGGTCCCCATACACACTTGACGTTGTCTGGTTTTGCTTTGTTAAACTTCATAAAATACCGGAAAGCCTTGATGTACAAGACTGGATCCTGGCTTTGCCAGGTATATCTATGAATAGGGATTTCCATTTCGTGTGCGAAACGGAGGTAAACGGTTTGCACGGATCCCGAAACAACACGGTATATTTCTTTGAATTCGTCATCGTAGACACCGTTGATGGTATTTAGGAGCACATTTGTGTCTTTTCTCGCCTTTTGATCACGCCAGGGTTCAATCGTCACAATCGCGTCATGTTTACGGTTCATCACTGCTTTGAAATCTTTTTCAAAACTACCGTTCTGGATATGCGTAAGATTCACAAACATGTGCTCGGCCTTTACTGATGCTGAGCCAATAAGTAATTCTTTGGGATCATACACACCCACAACCGGCAGCGAGGAGGCATAATCAGGCTGAACTTCGTCTTCGTTGATCTGGGCTGTCAAATAAATAGAAGCAATGTCTTTTCGTATCTCAGCTAAACCATCATCCACTTTTTTATATGTTGCCGGGTTTTTACCAAGCGCTCCGGCACCCAGTATCATCGTGGGCTTTTGCATAAAGCGCACGCGATGCATCTTTCTCCTGACAGCCGTTTTTATATCCGGATCTCTTGGGTAGGCATTAGTCATCAGCTCAGATTTGCTGTCTAGTGTCACGCTCACCACATCCACGAATTTACTTCCCGGCCAGTATTCTTCCACACCTGGATAGCCAGCGGGTGCCCATACGACGAGGGTTTTTGGCGATAACTTTTTGCAAAAAAGAGAAAAATACTGAAACGCTTTGATGTAGTCCGATGGAGCCTGATATTGCCACGGATAAAGTTTTACAGGAACTTCCATTTCGGGGTTCCATCTCAAAAAAACGGTTTGTTTTTGATGTGAGATCATTGTGCATAGGGCAGTCAATGCATCATCGAATTCTCCTTCTTCTACTTCCTGAAGTAAATTCTGGTCAGCTTCCGACAGCATCTTGATTGTGATCATGATGTCTTTTCCGGAGAGAAACTTTTCCCTTAGTTTTTTTTGCATCTGATCGTCAACCGATTTGTTAAGGGAAATGCCGACGTGTTGCAACGATGCCGGGATTGAATCTGACAAATTATGGGTAGGGTCAAATATTCGCAGAATGGGTTCTTCCAAGGTGAGCTTGACAGCAGGGGAACTGTGTTTGGTGACTAAAATCGAACCATTTTGTTTAAAGAGAAACAAAAAAACAATCAGTAGCAAAAATGCGCCAACGACAACTAAAGGTGTTTTGTTTTTCATTTTTTACTAAAAAATTATCCCGCGGTGTCGCTTTTACATACAGAATTGTATGTTACAGGTGCATTCTCAAAAATAGTGATTTTAAATCAACCAGCCATTTCACAATACCATCTTCTGCGCCCGAAATGACGCTTTTCCTAAAATCAATTTCCCGAATCGGTTTTTTATCGTTAATCTGGCTGCATTGGCTCGATTTATGTTAAAATAACTTATGACTTCGATAATAAGTACCCGAATCTTTAAATGGATATAGATTTCCTTTGTATAGTCAAATTAGTCATTTCGATCTTTTTATTTGACCACGACATGTTATGCATTGTTATTTACAAGTTGACTCATTTGTATTCAGGTAAACGAAGCTCGGTTTTATGAAAAAAAATTACAGAAGAAGAGAAATCAGACTGGCCATTTTCGCCGCCTTAACAATTTTTTTTAATCTCAGCCTTTCGAATACCGCCTTTGCCCAGAAGGATCTCAAACTTTGGTACAAACAGCCTGCGCGCAACTGGAACGAGGCTTTGCCTGTAGGGAATGGCCGCATTGGTGCGATGGTTTTTGGACGGGTGAATGAAGAGCTGATCCAGTTAAATGAAGAGACATTGTGGTCGGGAGGGCCTGTTAACAACAATCCCAATCCTGGTGCGGTGAAATATCTTCCACAGGTAAGGAAGGCGCTGGCAGATGAGGATTATAAATTGGCCGAAGAACTCACCAAAAAAATCCAGGGATTGTTCACCGAGTCGTATGAACCCTTGGGAGACTTGGTTATCAAACAGGATTTTAAGGGAACGCCTTCTGCTTATCGCAGGGAGCTTGATATTTCAAATGCCATATCACTAACGACATTTACGGTGGACGGTGTCGATTACAGCAGGGAAATCTTCATTTCTGCACCGGATCAGGTCATGGTTGTGAAACTTAAAGCCAGTAAAAAAGGTGCGCTTGATTTCATTGTTTCAACCAGCAGTCCGTTGGTATACAACAACGTTGTTATTGCTCAGGATCAGTTGGCTATGAAAGGAAAGGCACCATCGCATACGGACCCCAGTTATATGCAGACTATGGAAATCCCGGTCGTTTACAATGATCCTTCTGAATGCAAAGGCATGCGGTTTGAATTGAGGGTCAAAGTGAAAGAGTCGGATGGGAAGGTCACGTCGGATGCTGATGGTATGCATATTACGGACGCAAGTGAAGTGGTACTTTTGCTATCGGCCGCCACGAGTTTCAACGGTTTTGATAAATGTCCCGACAAAGATGGTAAGAACGAAACCGCGCTTGTTGAGGGATACCTGAGGCCGGCAGTAAGCAAACACTTTGATGCTCTGAAAACGGATCACATTGCGGATTTTCATAAATTTTTTAACCGGGTCAGTCTGGTTTTGAATGGAAACCCTGTCGTAGATCAGCCGATGGATGATCGATTGAAAAGTTACGCCGAAGGGGCCAAAGATCCGGCCCTGGAATCTTTGTACTTCCAATTTGGGCGATATCTGCTCATATCCAGCTCTCGGCCAGGCGGTATTGCGGCCAATTTACAGGGAATATGGAACCATCAGGTACGTCCGCCATGGAGTAGCAACTTCACGACCAACATCAATGCCCAAATGAATTACTGGATGGTTGAAACGGCCAATCTATCTGAGTTGCACATGCCCCTGCTGGACATTGTAAAGCAGATGGAAGTCACTGGAACCAAAACGGCGAAGAACTTTTACAACGCCAAAGGCTGGGTGGTTCACCACAATTCGGATATCTGGGCGACTTCCAATCCGGTGAGCGGAAGTCCTTCCTGGGCCAACTGGCCAATGGGTGGCGCGTGGCTCTCTCAGCATCTCTGGGAGCATTACCAGTTTACCGGTGACAGCGAATTCTTATCAAAAACGGCTTATCCGTTGATGAAATCGGCCGCTCAGTTTTGCCTTGACTGGCTCATTGAAGATAAGAACGGAAAGCTTGTTACATCGCCATCGACAACGCCCGAAAATATTTTTGTCACGAATAAAGGATACAAAGGCTCAGTTTCGGTGGCGACCACAATGGATATGGCCATTATTTGGGATTTGTTTACGAACCTGATCGAGGCCTCCGGAAAACTGGGCACTGATACGGAATTCAGGAATCTGCTGATCGAAAAACGCAGTAAACTATTTCCGATGCAGGTCGGTAAAAAAGGGAACCTTCAGGAATGGTACAAAGATTTTGACGAAGCGGAACCTGAACACCGCCACATTTCTCACCTTTTTGGGTTGTTCCCAGGCAGACAAATATCGCCGGTAACATCACCTGTCTATGCGCAGGCTGCCAGAAAAACCATGGAACTGCGTGGCGATGGTGGTACCGGATGGAGTAAAGGCTGGAAGATCAACATTTGGGCGAGATTACTTGATGGCAACCATGCTTACAAGCTGATCAGGGAGCAATTGAAACTGACAGGCGTTGAAGGAACCAACTATGCCAAGGGTGGTGGTACTTACCCCAACCTTTTCGACGCACACCCGCCTTTTCAGATCGACGGCAACTTTGGAGGAACTTCGGGAATCGCCGAAATGCTTTTACAAAGCCAGGATGGATTGCTCAATATTTTACCCGCGATCCCCGATAACTGGTCAAACGGTGAAGTGAAAGGGATGAAAGCCAGAGGGGGCTTTGAGGTCGATGTGGCATGGGCAGGTGGAAAAATTACCCAGCTTACAGTCAAGTCCCAACTGGGTGGAAATTGCCGCGTCGGTGTCCCAAATGCAGTTAAACTGGCAGGAAAAATAAATGCGATACCGGCAAAAGGAGGAAATACAAATCCATTTTACAAAGTTGAACAGTTGAATATCGCCGGTTTTTCGACCAATGGACGGGTTGTATACGATTTTGCGACCGAGCCGGGGAAAACTTATATTTTGAGAGCCGGGAAATAGGTGGTCGTGGCGTTTCTTACATGTCATTTCCGTGGTTGAGCTTTTAACCGGGTCCTAAGCCTTGTAAGCGCTCAGACTTATCCCAAGTCTGAGCGTTGGCTTTTTCCTAAATCCTGGTTCCTTATTTGTGGACGAAGTGAAAAAAAAATTTCATTTTGAAGCATTTAGATGGTTTCGGTTTGCGTTTGGCTTTTTTTCATCAAATGATCCTGGGCCCCAACCGGTGTACAATTATCGCTGCGTATCAAATTCCTTCAAAATTCAGGGTCCATAATCCCTGAGTATTATTCAACTCATCGATTTCAGCTACCCGATTTGTTGCGTCAATAAAACAACTCAGTTGAAAAATTTTCGAGGCCGGCAAGTCTCTTGCATCAACCCCCAGGTTTTCATACAGGATGCGCGTTTCACCTGGATTCAAGTTGGTGGTTAACCTTGCGTTTATATAGGATGTTACCGGATATTCAATATAATTATTGGTTACTGGTTGCCCCCATGCCACAGGACGTGGAGCCCTTTGGAAATAAGTAATCGTAATCGGTGCTGTTTCTGAAGCATAGGCGGTGCGATTGCCTGCGTTTGTTACATAGATCAACGCCGGCACATATACCAGAGGCGCCGGGGTGCCATCCGGAACATTGCCTGCTCTGCCTGTTTGTACCACCTTATATATTTGTAAATCCGGACCTGCTGCATAAGGACGAAGATTCGCACCTGATTGAGGGGTTCCATTCGGGGCCGACTCCGCTGTCTTCGGTTCTACTGTTGCCTGCTGAGATCGATCACAACCGAATAGCAGGAAGCCAAGGCTAACGAACAACAAGGTTTTCCTTTTCATTTTTCATTGAATTTTAATGGTTGACTAAAATATTTTCCATTACAAAATTCCAATATCAGATGACCGGCTACAATACCATATTTAGGTTATTAATCGCAGGACATGGAAAAGAAACATCGCACCGAAAATGCGAGAATGACTTCAGAGACGTCTACTTTGCCGGTTTAAATACAAACCCCAAAGCACGTGCTAAGTGAAATAAACTGATTTTGTGTGGATGGGAAACTTGGTTTGTCGTGATGAAGGCGACTTTCTTTTACTTCGCGGGCACGAACTTAAATGCGTAAGAATTCATGCAATAACGTTTGCCGGTGGGCTTAGGGCCATCGTCAAAAACGTGTCCAAGGTGTAGGCCTGTTTTGCTTTCAACCACCTCGTCTCGCACCATGCCAAGTGAATTGTCCGTAATGACCATCACGGCCTTTTCATTGTAAGGTTTATAAAAACTCGGCCAGCCTGTACCGGATTCAAATTTAGTATCAGAGGTGAACAGGGTATCACCTGTTGCTGCACTCACGTAATATCCCTTTTCGTGATTATTCCAATATGGGTTCTGGTAGGGCCGCTCCGTGCCTTTTTCAACCATGATGGAATAAGCTTCTTTCGACAGCAGATTTTTCCATTGCCCATCGGTTTTTTCGTTTGGATAGGATGCTTTCTTTGCTGACTTTTTTTGCTGGCTCTGGCCACAGCCATTTACTGAGTACAGTACAATAAGTACGAAAATGATGCGTAAGATTTTCATATTCTGTTAGTTAAATTGTTTTAGTCTTTAAAAAGTATTTAAAATATCTGCTTTTCCTCCTATCAGCAGGATTTATCGCTTTCCATATACGCTGCACATTGTTAACACGATTAATCCTGCGAGACCCATTTCCCACTATCTCAAATTGCAAAACGAAAGCGTATGTCCGGATATTGGTTTGAAATTAATAACCAGGAACCAGAGCCTGTTCATTCTGTGGCTGCTATTCCTTGATAATGTGTAAGATATACGAATCAAGTTCGCTCAGCAAAAGAATATTCCCTAAATTCTCCCCAAAAACGGTCAAAGATTTTGATCCAAAATAATAAATGATACTTTTGTGGAGTGATTAGTCGGTCTAATTAAATTTGCTATGTTGAAAAATCTATCTTTAAAGCTGTTGGCCGCCAGTATAGGGTTTATGGGCATATTGGATGCAACGGTTCTAACAACTGAAAAGCCTACACTGAAAACAAATGTGCCGTCTTTGGATGAAAGAGAAAAATCCTTACAGGCGTTTGGCACTGTCCTAAAAGTTATCAAGAGTCCACGCTGTATTAATTGCCATCCGTCCAATGACCGGCCAAGGCAGGGGGATGATCATCATGAACATCTTTTCGGTGTGACCCGGGGAGCAGGTAATCAAGGTGGACTGGTTCAAAAATGCAGTACCTGCCATCATTCTGAAAATAATGGGTATACCAATGTTCCCGGTGCACCGCATTGGGGGCTGGCGCCAAAATCTATGGGCTGGGTTGGTCTCTCTGATATTGAGATTGCCAACGCCCTGATGGATAAAAGCAAAAACGGAGGCCGTTCTGCTGCCGATTTGGTTGCCCATATGAGTAAAGACTCGCTGGTGCTTTGGGCGTGGAATCCAGGACCTGGCAGGACGCTGCCGCCTGTTCCACTTGAGCAGTTTAGAAATGCGCTGAATGAGTGGCTGGCAAACGGAGCTCATATCCCTGAGCAGCCAAAAGCGTCGAATTAAATACTTCATTTCTTATCATATGAAAATCAATTTCACAATAAATAAAAAACCAGCAGTCGTTGACGTTGACCCGCAAATGCCTTTGCTGTGGGTCGTGAGGGACGAATTACACCTGAAAGGCACCAAGTATGGGTGTGGAAAAGCAATGTGTGGCGCATGCACGCTGCATGTCGACGGAGAGATTTATCGCTCTTGCTCATTACCAGCAGAATTCGTTTCCGGAAAATCGGTTACGACTTTGGAGGGCCTTTCGGAAAGTGAAGGCAACCTGCATCCTGTTCAACAGGCCTGGATAGATGAAAATGTACCACAATGTGGTTACTGTCAACCCGGTTTTATGATGGCAGCGGCAAAGCTGATTCAGCAGATTCCAAATCCTACGGACGAGGACATCAAAACCAATATCAGCAATATATGTCGCTGTGGAACGCATCCGCGTATTATCAAGGCGATTAAAAGAGCAGCTCAAATTCAACAAACTGTTAAAAATCAATAACATGGCAGCGGTGCAGGAAACAAAAAAGAAGTTTTCGAGAAGGAAGTTCCTTCAACGGGGAGCGATCGTTTTAGGAGGAACTATTGTGGCAACTTATATGGGGCGCGGGGCTCTTCGCAGGTTTGCTGCAGAAACGATAGAGGGACTCGATTTACCGTCAATGGTTTCTACTTTCGAGCCGGACTTTTGGTTCGAGATTCTGCCGGATAATACTATTCTTCTAAAATCTCCTAAAGTTGAGATGGGACAAGGTGTTTTTACCGGGCTGGCTATGCTGGCTGCTGAAGAATTGGAAATGCCATTTGATAGGATAGTTGTGGAGCACGCCAACACTTCTACCGGTTCTGTCGATTTTGCCACGGGAGGCAGTAACACGACCAGTTCCATGTTTGTGCCGATCAGAGAAGTCGCCGCTACAATGAGGGAAATGCTGAAAATGGCCGCGGCCAAGCAATGGAAGGTGAAACCGGAAGACGTTAACGCACATGAAGGAGTGTTGTCAGCTGGAAGCAGGAAGGCTACATATGCAGAAATTTCTGCGTCGACAAAAGAATGGGAAGTTCCGAAAACTCCGGAATTAAAGCCTGCATCCGCGTTTCAGTTCGTAGGAAAGGATGTGAAAAGAGTTGATTTGAAGCAGAAAGTAATGGGTAAACCCATTTTTGCACTGGATCGTACCATGCCCGGAATGCTTTATGCAGTGACCTTACAGTCGCCATACCTGAATGGAACAATAAAAAGTCTGGATACAAAAGAGGCAGCCAGCTCAACTGACGTGGTGAAAATCATACAAGACAATGGCTATGTGGCTGTTGTTGCGAAAACCCGTTATGCGGCAGAGATGGCATTACGGAAGATCAAGGCAGAATGGAATGTGCCCCAAAAATGGCAACAGACGGATTTTGAAAAAATCGTGACCGTGGGTAATGGCAATCCCGTAAACGTGCAAAAGCAAGGAAATGCGGAATCTCTCATTGCCAACAACGCGCAAACGGTTTTCAGACAGGAGTACCGGACACCGATGGCCGCACATGCACATATGGAGCCGAATGGAACGGTTGCATATGTTGAGAAAGACAAGGCAATGATCGTGATCGGTACACAGATGCCTGGTTTGCTGGTCGGCGAAATTGCAAAAGCTCTGGACTTGAAAAAGGAACAGGTTACACTGGAAGTTGACTATCTGGGTGGCGGCTTCGGCAGACGTGGGAATGTAAACAACGCTTCACAAGCTGGACTGATTTCCAGGAACGTTGGTAAACCCGTTCACGTCTTCAACACCCGCGAACAGGAATTTATGAATGCGGTATACCGGCCGAATACCCACCACGTTTTAGAGGCAAAAATTGCATCGAATGGCGAGATTGAGGCCATTGTTCACAATGTTGCTTCACCCGACATGGCGATTGAAGCCACAGCCGGAAGTATGGCACTGACACTCCTGGGAGCTGATTTTGTGTCCGCCGGGCATGGTGCTGGTCTTATCTACAATATTGAAAATAAGGCGGCCACGATCTGGCAAACCAAACTGCCTATTGCAACAGGGATCTGGCGAAGCGTGGGCATGTTTCCAAATACATTCGCGATTGAGAGTTTTATGAACGAACTGGCTTCTAAAACAGGAAAAGACCCCATTGAGATGCGCATTGGGTTATTGAAAGGGGAGGAGAAGCTGAATGAACGTTATTCGAAAGTCCTTGAAACCTTGCGGGACAAAAGTGGCTGGAAAACATCAAAATCTCCTGGCATCGGACGTGGAATGGCGATGTGTAACGATCGGAAAACGATTGCTGCTGCGGTGGTGGAAGTGATGGTTGTTGACAATAAGATTGTTGTCAAAAAGGTCATAAATGTGTTGGACGCGGGCCTGAGCATTAATCCAGAGGGAATCAGGCAGCAGGTTGAAGGTTGTGTGATGATGGGAATCAGTTCGGCATTGTACGAACAAATGACCGTGAAAGACGGGCAAGTAGCTGTTACCAATTTTCATGAGTATCCACTGGCGACTTTAGCCGATTCGCCAGAAATAGAAGTGGTGATTTTGCAGGGTCATCACGAACCTTACGGCGTAGGGGAGCCACCTATTGCGCCCATAGCACCGGCGATTGCGGCAGCGGTTTTTGATTTAACAGGACAGAGATTGCGGTCATTGCCAATGAAATTGAGTTAAATTTGTGCTGATTTTGAATGGTTAAATGAATTTCAGGTAATCCGGGCTTCATTTCAAAACGGCAATTGTTAAAAACTCAATGGATAAACAAAAAGAAATTCTTGCGGCAGCCTTAAAGTTATTTGTAGAGTTTGGCTTTCATGGTACGCCGACAAGCAGGATTGCAAAAGAGGCCGGCGTTGCCAACGGTACACTTTTTCATTATTTCAAAACGAAGGACGAACTGGTAGTTGCGCTGTACAATGGCATAAAGAATGACCTGAATGGCTTTTTGTATGCCAGGATTTCTGATAGTGATTCCATTGAAGAAAGATTTAAATCACTATTTATCAACTCGATCAAATGGGCTTTGAAAAATAATGAAGGGTTTTACTTCGTTCAGCAATTTCACTTTTCGCCGCATTTGTCCCTCGTTTCGCCGGAAGAGATCGAAAAGCAGACAAGCGGCCATATCAGACTCCTGCAGGAGGCCATTCAGGCGGGAGCTATCAAATCGATGCCAACTGACCTTATTTACACGATGATCAGCAGTCAGATTTACGGTATCCACCAGTATCTGGCTACTGCCGCATTGCCGACCGATGAAGAAGATAAGATTATCGGGGAATCTTTTGAAATGATTTACAAGATGCTCAAAGTTGATCTACGAGCCCGTTAAGCCGGTTGAACATTTTAATCCAGCTCTGATAGGCACCCGATTTTTTGGCTTCTTCCTCCGGTGCAGTTTGGTGCAGAGTAAGCTTGGTCTGGTTTCCAAGTGCAATGAGCGTGACTGTTGTGATGGTTTCCTTTGGCCAATTTTCATCTTTACCCGCTTCAGCCGACTCCAGTAAGTCGCCATCCTGATTGGAAAGCGCCATCGAGAATACCAGTTTCTCGCCGAAAACTACCTCTTTGTAAGTCCCAACAATCCAGCACGCTCCATGAACGGGATCATGTATGCAGGAATGGAAGCTCCCGCCTTCCTTCACCTCAATAGACTTAAACTCGATGGTACAACCGTCCGGTGCGTACCAGTTAACGAGCATATCGGGATCTGTCCATGCCTTGAAAACAAGGTCCGGGGATGCGTTGAAGATATGTGTAATGAACACCTCCTTTTTTGTTGTTTTATTTGTCTCCATTTTCTTTTTTATTGGATTGAATTTCTGTTAAATAGCTATCCAGGGACTCAAAGCGACTTTCCCAGTGTTTTTTGTACTGCTCCACCCAGCTTGCCACCTCCCGAAGTGGATCGAGCCTGGCTTCACAATACCTTTCGCGCCCTTTGTTGCGCATCACTACAAGGCCGCATTCGGTAAGGATTTGCATGTGTTTTGAAACAGCCTGCCTGCTGATATCAAAGGCTTCTGCCACGGCATTCATGGTCAGTGGTTCTTTGGATATCCGGTTAATTATCTGGCGGCGTGTCGGATCGACAATGGCCTGAAAAACGTCTCTTCTTGTGATCATAATGCAACTAAGTGATTGCAAATATAAATGCAATTATATGATTGCACAATTTTTTTGAATATATTTTTTTTTGGAATACTGTGGGCGAAAATGACGGGGATTTCGATTCGTTGTAATTTGTCAGAAAGCATATACCACAGTTTTTAGGCTGATCATCCCAAATTTAGAATTTCGACTATAAAGACGTGGCAAAATGGTTTATTTTGCATAACTATGTGATATTTGATCGTCGGCCCTCCGTCACGACAAGCAGTTTTCAGATTTCGATAGCGGTTTGTGGTAAAATGAAAGCTTCAGAGAGTGTATTATTAGATAAGTTCAACAGGATTATTGAAAGTAATTTTCATAATTCTGAATTCGGTATTGATGAGATTTGCCACGAGCTAGGCACGAGCCGGTCACACCTTTACCGACATATCAAGGAGCAGACGCAACTTTCGACGTCTCTTTATATCCGCAAGCGAAAGCTGATCAAAGCGAGGGAGCTTTTGAAATCCTCAGAAATGAAGACGGCTGAAATAGCTTATTTTCTCGGTATCGACAGTCCACAGAATTTTAGCAAATATTTTACACAGGAATTCGGGCTTTCACCAACGGCTTACCGTAAACAGGTGGCAGTGGAAAAACTTGGGCACGAAAGTGAAGCTGTGACTGATCCAAAAGTAGCCGAACAGACTTCGCCTGAGGTGAATACGCTTCCTCCGCGGTATGCTTGGACGCGGATATATTTTTACGGTGCACTGGTTTTGCTGCTAGGTGCCACCCTCGCTTTTTACTTCCTGAGACCGGTGGATAAAACGGCAGGCAAGGATGCGCTTTTACCAGAATTTTCCGGGAATTCCATTGCCGTTATGCCATTCAGGAACCTGGGTATGGCCGAAACTGCCTATTTCTGTGAGGGAATTATGGATCAAATCCATGGCTCACTTTCGTTGCTCGCCAAACTTAAAGTGATTTCTACAACCTCTTCTAAAAGGTATAAGAACTCGCCCAAGTCGGTGCTGGCGATTGCAAAGGAGCTGGACGTGAACTATATACTTGAAGGTTCAGTACTGCAGGCGGGGAAGAAGATCCGGATTAATGTCGAATTGGTTAGAGCAGCTGACGACCGCACTGTGTGGACCAAAAGCTACGACGGAGATACGAAAGATGTATTTGGTTACCTCAGCAATGTTTCCAGAGAAGTAGCTACTGAGTTGGATCAGAAGCTAAGTCAGGTGACCAGTGAAAAACTCAGTAAAGTGCCCACTTCAAGCCCTGCGGCTTATGCCGAGTATCTGAAAGGCTGCCAGCTTTTTGTTTCAAGAAAACGGGAGGACCTGTTTGAGAGCGTTGTGAAACTCAATAAGGCCATCGCGCTGGACCCTGAATTTGCTGCGGCTTACGCCAACAGAGGGCAGGCTTATCATCTGCTGGGTGAAGCCGGGGCTATCAGCGAGGTGGAGAGCGTTCGAATGACCGAACAAAATTCGTTAACCGCTATTCGGCTGGATCCGGAAAATGCACTTGCCTACGCCAATCTTGCCAATCTCTATCGGAAACAAAATAAATGGGAACAGGCGCGGACGGCTTATGAAATTGCGGTAAAATATGGCCCTAATGATGCGTTGGTCAATTATTGGTTCAGTTTGATGCTGAGGTCTATCGGCAATTTGAAAGAAGCCGTTCGGTACAGTTCCAAAGCAGCAATCCTTGATCCACTCCATCCCGTTATTTTTGGGGGCAACGTTTTGACTTGTGTATACGCCAACGAATTAAACCTTGCTCAAAGAAACCTGGATGAAGGAAGGGTCTTGTTCCATGATTCCTGGATATATTATTGGGCATTGGCAGCCTATTTTGGAGCAAAAAAAGACTACAAGGAAGCGGTTAAGAACTACGAGAAGGTGTATGAGCTCAATCCCGAGATGAAGAGCCTGGAATTTCAGAAGGTTTTTTATCAGGCCCTTGATGGACAACGCGATAAGGCTTACGCCTATTTAAAAGCACTTCCCGATATTCCTGCAAATTATGTCTGGAGGGCGGTTGTTTACTCTGGTTTAAAGGATAAAAAACAAAGTCTGTATTATCTCCAGAAAGCTGCTGATCTGGGTATTATTCCCCATGATGTGAAAGTATCTCCGTTTTTTGCTATACACCGTGGCGATCCTCATTTCACAGCGATTCTCGCAAAATTTGGTTTGTAGCCACCCATCGAGAATCGGGTACGTCATCTGACGTATGTGCAAACCGGTATCCACGCTGTCTGATAAACTAAAGAGTTGACCAAATAGACTAAGCCCCAAAACAATAAACCAACCATTTGATCAGATAGGCCAACATCTGAGCTAATAACCCGGCGTAAATTTGTTCATCGAATCATTGGATTCTTTGTGACCCGGGAAAAGATGAAGACAAAATTTACCTTTCAAAGCGTTTTGGTGACCTTTTTTGTCGGGATATTCCAGATACTTGGAGGTGCAGCCTGTACAGTTGACCGCTCTGGTGAAGAAAATTACACGGCCGCACCACCATCTTACGGCATTCTGGCCGAAAAATCACTCGACCTGATGGCAGGCCTTGATGTGGAAGCCTGGGGCATCATGCTGAGCAGCAGTGTGGTGTATTATTTTCCTGACGGTGAAAAAAAATTGATCGGGAAAAAGGCTGTGCTAGACTGGTGGAAAAACTATATCTCCACGACTGGGATAAAGGCCATGTCCATTGAAAATGCAAGTTACATGCCCATTGAGGTAAAAAATGCGGTGCGACCTGGTGAATTGTCAGGTACACAGGTTATCGCTTATTTTTCCAACAAGATGATCTGCGATCGTAGCGAGGTGTCTGTAAAGATGAATTTTATAATCCACTTTGATAAAGATAAATTGATCGACGCCTACTACACTTATTACGATCCGGCCCCGATGATCAAAATGCAAAAAGATAAAATTGCTGCCGGAAATTTTCTGACAACCAATGATTTGTTGTGCTCGCGCCGAGCGTGCGACATTGTACGATTATTTGAATGAAGAATTCCTTGCAATTGAGGTTGTATCGTTTGTAACTGCTTCCCCTGTATTCAGTACATATAATTGTTTTTCACAACTTAGACACCTTTACATCCAATGCAGACAAAACGAATTACACCGATCACATTCATTAAAGCGCTCGTCCTGGCCGCTTGTCCTATGATGCTGGTGGCGCAAAGCACGCCGTCGAAACCACAACTGTTCTACGTCCATGAGGATCCGGTCACTGAAATGAAGGTGGCAGAGTATGAGAAGCTTTCAAAAGATCTTGTGGGCCAGTGCCAGAAATTCGGAATCTCCGATAGTTGGGCGACCATTCAGGATGACGACCACAAGTATTACACAGTCACACCGATTACCAATATGGCTGATCTTGATAAAGACTCAATGCTGCCGTTAAAGGAAAAGCTTGGTAAGGAAGCTTATGAGGCAATGTTTGCGGCATTTGACAAATGCTATCCCAGTCACCGGGATTACCTGATCACCCGGATGAATGATTCGTATTCCTACATGCCTGATGGCGAAAATGAAAAGATGGCTGAGTTTCCTTACCGTAAGTATCATTATGTTTATTACGAGCCGCAATATCGTTCCCAATTAAGCGACCTTGCCAAAAAACTAAGAGACCTGAACGCCAGCAAGGGGGCGAGACTGCATTATAACGTCTACGTAAGCCGGTTCGGTAACGGGGAGAATTTCATTATGGCTGAAGAAGTTGCAAAAGACGAGGCTGACTACAAAGAGCGCCTTGCGTACGATACCAAGCTGATGGGAGCAGAAATTGACAAAATCATGGCTGATATCAAAAAGTTATCGCGGCGAATGGAAACAAAAACCGGCCATGTGCGTACCGATTTATCATACTTCGCCACAAAATAATGGTTGTTTTGAATCAACCGGCCATTCCTAGATGGTCAAGAAATCAATTCACTGAATTTCGTTGGCGTGAAGCAATAATTCAAATTCCATTTGTATGCCCGTTTAATCTCTTACTTATCAAACTTTACATATGTTATGAAAACAAAACACTTTTACCCGATCTTATTCGCTCTTCTTTTATCGTCGTTTGTGAGTAGAGCACAGGACACCGGTATGTATTTATATTATCCTGGTGTGACCAGCGGGGCAGGCACGGGCGCCCACGTAAACGAGTCAGTAGTTCTGGCTTTTTCCTATGGATTTAGCAACAGCGGTACCGGTACTTCACCCGGTACAACCAATTTTCAAGACTTCTCTCTCACAAAGTATAATGATTTAGCTACTGGCTTGCTTCAGACGGCCTTGGTGGCGGAAACCAACACAGATGGTGTTGAGATAAGAATCTATAAATTGGGTACGCTCATACAAACATACAAACTCCAGGGTTCGAGAGTCACGTCTTTTAGCTCTGGCGGGTCGGGAGGTGAATTGACTAGTGGTTGCAGTACATGCACAGGATTAACCGAAAATGTAACAATTAACTTTAGTGGCATCCAGATCGGAACATTTAGTAACAACTTCCAACCATAAATTTTGATATGAGGAAAAGTCACATCGTCAATCTGCGCCGGATGTTGTATTTATTGTTAACTACCTCTTCATTTAGCGTAAATGCGCAAACTTCAATCCGATCTATGGTAACGGGTCCGGGATGGCTGGCAAGTCTGTCTAAATCTTACAAATCTGAGGTTCAGCAAAGAATAGAAAAGGCGCGGGAACGTACATCTCATGGTTACTATGAGAAAATGTACGGAGCTAAAGCCATCCTTGAAAAACGAGAAGGCATGGCGCTCCGCACCTTCGTGGATTGCAGTCAAATTGTATGCAGCACAGCGTTACCGGTAGCTTTGATTACGTTCAAAGGGCAGCGCGTTAACGCAAATCTGGTCACACTTAACTGGGAAACCTCCACAGAAACCAATAATGCCGGTTTCGATATTGAAAGGTCTCTGACCACAAATAACTTCGAAAAAGTTGGTTTTGTGGACGGGGGCGAGAATTCAGCCGGCGCGAAAAAGTATCAGTTTCCTGATCGGAATTCGAGCGAAAGCGTGAGCTATTACAGGCTGAAACAACTGGATTATGATGGGAAATTCGAATACTCGCGGATCATTGCCGTCAATGGGTTCAGGGAGCAATTGACTTTGGCCTCAATACCCAATCCTGGAACTCAAAGTCAAGGTTTCCTGCTCGTAAAGGGAAATGACAGCTCAGGGAAACTTGCTTTGTCGGTGGTTGATGTGAAGGGGGTGCTGGTGTATAGAAACGATCAGTTTGCACTTGGGGACAACAAACAAATTCCGCTTAGCACGCTGCCAGAACTTACCGCGGGCCTGTATATCGGAAATATTATTTCTGGAAACCAGCATTCAACGGTGTCGTTTGTGATTGCCGAACGTTAACATTCACGCCTTCGCGATTTTTGTTGGAATACACGGTGAAAACATTCGGAAATGACGGTGAAAAATTGCTAACCGAAATAAAATCCTTAAAATGCCCGTAAAACAATGCAGGTTATGCTTTTGCTAAAAGGATACGGAACGGAATTAGATCCAGGTGAAAGAAACTACCGCTTACCCGCAACGGAAAAAATCAATGAAAAATGAGGCCGAAATAGCGTGGCTACTCAGTTTACCGAATTTCAACAAACTGGATTTTATTATTATTACAAAACAAGAACTGATCAGCGAGTTTTACAATGCATATTGACAACGGAGTTCTGGACAAATTGAATAACTTTTTAGACGCGCATCTTGATCATTTAACTTTAAGTGCAGATAGTCTTTGCAAGGAAATCGGTCTGAGTCGATCTCAGCTTCATCGTATTATCAAAGAAAAAACCCAGCTTCCAATTACACTTTATGTGCGTCAGAAGAGGTTGGAAAAAGCCAGAAACCTCCTTGTGGAAACCGATCTGCGGATTTCGGAAATAGCGTATCTGGTAGGTATTGAAAGTCCTCAGAATTTCAGCAAATACTTTTCCGAGGCATTCAAGATCACACCAACTGAATTCAGAAGTCAGTCTGCCATCGTGAAAAATACAACAGCGACTCAGGCACCAGAGAAGGTGTCCATTGCTGTTTTACCATTTGTGAATCTGAGCAATGACATTGAGCAGGAGTATTTCAGTGATGGCGTAACGGAGGAGATTATTAATGTTCTGGCACATTTACCCGATTTACAGGTAGCTGGACGAACATCTTCCTTCACCTTTAAGGGTAAAAATCTGGACATAAGGCTGATAGGCGAGCAACTGAACGTAAATTATATTCTGGAAGGAAGCATCAGAAAATCTGGCAATAAACTCCGCATTACAGCCCAGCTTATCAATGTGGCTAATGGGTATCACATGTGGTCCGAAAAATACGACCGGGAATTAACCGATATTTTCGACATTCAGGACGAGATTGCACTCGCCATTTTGAAGGAGATAAAAATCCAGCTGCTTGGTAATGAGGAAGGCACAACTTTCAAACGATACACCAACAATTCAGCTGCCTACCAGCTCTATCTGCATGGGCGGTTCTATCACAACAAGTTTGGAGGCATTGAAGAATACAACAGAGCGATCAACTATTTTCAGTCGGCCATTGAGCTGGAACCGAATTATGCCATCGCCTATGCCGGTATAGCTTCCTGCTATCTGAACATGTGGTTTTACAGAAATCTTCCTGCTGCCTATTGTTTACCACTGATGAAGCAGGCAACAGAAATGGCCCTTCAACTGGACGGCGATATTGCAGAAAGTTATCTGGCACTAGCCCGAATGCAGATGCTTTATGAGTGGAACTTTGTCAGCGCAGCGCTGTCCTATCAAAAGGCACTTGAGTTAAACTGGAATGCTGCCGAATTGCATGCGCAGTACGGATTGTATTCGGCCCTCAGGGGTAATCTGGCTAAATCCGAAAAGCATTTGTCACAAGCTCTCTCGCTGGAACCATTTTCGCTGATTAATAATTTCTACGCGGGCTACGTGTACTGGATCACAGGAAACATTGAAAAGGCAATCGCGCAGGGACGAAAACTGGTCGCGCTAGAGCCGTCATTTTGGGGTGGACACATGATCGTCGGGTTAAATCTGATCACCTTAAAAAACTATCCCGAAACGCAGGATGCATTAGAAACAGCGCTTGAAATCAATTACAATGGCATTACGCTCAGTGCCTGTGGCGCATTATTCGGGCTGTCGGGAGAGACCGAGAGTGCTCGTGACATACTTACCCAAATGGTCACGCTAAGCAAAACCCAGGTTGTAGCCAACTATGATATGGGCATCGTACATGCCTGCGTGGGAGATGTCGACATTGCTTTTGATTATTTTCAAGCGGCGATCGATCAGCATGAGCCACCTATGTTGTTTTTTAAATTTATCGTAAGAGACTGGCTGTCAGAAGCCCGGTACGATGCGCGCTACGAAATGCTTGTAAAGCAGATCAAGTACTAACCCATTTTGTTCCCTCTCATTTACTTTCCACGTTAGACAAACGGCTTGGTTGTGCGCTCGCATGCAACAATAAACCAAGTCTGTGCGACAATGGACGACGTTTTTGGCAGAATAGGCCAACATTCATCAGCCTTGTCCTTCTACTTTTGATATGTCGTTTACGGTATCAAAACACAGTTTGTCAGGGTTTTTGCCGGCGGTTTTTCACCACTTTTTATTTTTAGTAACGCGATGAAAACTAGTAAAAGTCAGCTTTCGGACTTACACGCCACCTCAAAAGAAATTAATGAATCAGCACTAAGATGCCTGCGCAAAATGGCTCATCACCACGGTAAAGTGATCTCGCTGGTTTCATTACGTACAAAAAATTTCGTTCAAAACGAGGCAGTTACATTGAACGACATAGCCAAAATGTCCGAGTCGATCGGTTTTCGTTCCCATTGTGTGAAAGTCAGTCTGGAAGAGCTTGGAAAATCGATTGCATTGCCTTGTGTCGTAAAATGGAACGGGCACGGCTTCGTGGTTGTCTCGGCGATTGTTCAAAACCAGATCGCGATAGGCACCGATCAGAGTTCAGTGACAGTTTCGGCGAGCGAATTTCGCCGCAACTGGCTCGTTGATGATGACGACCAGGGCATGATTCTTGCGCTCGAACCAACCACCGTTTTTTTTCAGGAAACCAAATCACTCACTGAGCAACAACCTCAGGGGTTACGGTCGCTCTGGAATTATTTAAGCAAATACCCACGGTTGATCTGGCAATTGTCACTGGGAATGCTCGTTGGTACATTGTTAAAGCTTATGTTGCCTTTTTTGACACAATCTATTGTGGATGTTGGGGTTATGAATAATAATCTCAATTTTATATACATTTTTCTTGCTGCCCAGCTTATGCTCATGCTGGGCCGCATCTCACTGGAAGGAATCCGCGGCTTACTGCTGATGTATGTCAGTTCCAGGGTAGGAATCTCGCTTCTCGCGGACTTTGTTGCCAAAGTAATGCGCCTGCCTGTCAGCTATTTCAATGAAAAAGTAGTTGGTGACGTGATACAAAGGGTGGAGGATCAAAAACGCATCGAGACGTTTCTTTCTACACAACTTACCAGCATTTTGTTTTCCACGGTCAACCTGGTGGTCTATACCTTTATTTTCATCATGTACGATGTGAAAATCTTCGCCATTTTCTTCGGTGCAACGTTATTGTATCTGGGCTGGATCAAACTCTTCATGAAAAAACGGCGGGAGTATGATTTCAGTCGCGCCGCTATCGCAGGGCAGGAACAAAACAAGCTCGTACAGATGGTGCAGGGCATGTCCGACATCAAGTTTGCCAATGCAGAATTGCTCAAACGCTGGGACTGGGAGCATGTTCGTACCCGCCTTTTTAAGCAAAATATGAAGCTGCTAAAAATATCGCAGGTGCAGCAGATCGGGGGCATGATCATCAATGATACCAAAAATCTGGTTATAACCTGTTTGTCTGCCAAGGCTGTGATTGACGGACATCTTTCGCTGGGAGCCATGCTTGCCGTGCAGCAGATGCTGGGGCAAACCAACAGCGTGACCGAGCAGCTTTTCGCATATTTCCAGCAAATTCAGGACGCCAGGATCAGTACCGAACGGATCAACGCTGTACATCAGATGCCTGAAGAAGAATCCCAGGATTGTGTGAAAACGAATCAAATTGCAGATAGGCAGCCCATTGTACTCAATAACGTAAACTTCTCGTATCCCGGAGCCAGCTTTTCGGCACTTCGTAATCTGAAATTATTTATCCCCGCCGGTAAAACGACCGCCATTGTGGGATCGAGCGGAAGCGGAAAGACCACGTTGCTGAAATTATTAATGAAACATTATGCACCAGACAATGGAGAGTTGTCGCTCGGAAAGGTCAGTTTTGGGAATATCTCGGCCGCAGCGTGGAGAAGTAAATGCGGTGTGGTAATGTCCGACGGGGTTATTTTTTCAGATACTATTTTAAGCAACATCGCGCTCGGAGACGATGATCCGGATCTGTCAAAAGCTCGTGCAGCTGCAAAAGTGGCCAATATTCACAAATGGATTGAATCCACTCCGCTTGGTTTTCATAGCAAAGTAGGTGGCGAATTTGCCGCCCTTAGCCAGGGCCAGAAACAGCGTATCCTTATTGCCCGGGCTGTTTATAAAAATCCGGAGTTCTTGTTTTTTGACGAAGGTACCAGTGCGCTTGATCTTCAGAATCAGCAGATTATTCTCGAAAATTTGAACCGGTTTTTTGAAGACCGCACCGTGGTAGTGGTTGCCCACAGACTCAGCACAATTCGAAACGCAGATCAGATCGTAGTCGTGGAAGAGGGTGAAATTTTGGAACAAGGCTCACACGATGAGCTCATTGCACTCGGAGGGCGTTATTTGGAATTGCTTACATCACAACTTGAATATGCGGCATAAAAATATCATAATCATGAAAAACTACACCTATAGCCACAGCAGTGACGAGTTACTCGATATTGTCAGCGAGCCACCAGCATGGATTATGCGCGGCGGATCAACCATCATCACGGGCATTTTGCTTTTATGTTTGGTGGGAACCTGGGTCATTAAGTATCCGGAGGTTTTGAAAGGAAATGCTGTGGTTACGACCAGCATTCAGCCAATCCGGGTTGTGGTACCAATGGGCGGACGAATGACCAGCCTGCTGGTAAAAGATCAAACACTGGTAAAAAAAGGTACTGTTTTGGCAGAAACTGAAAATACCACACAACTTCAGAATATCCCTGCCATGAAGCAATTGATTGCTGAAACAAGAACATTCCTGGCGAATCCTTCGCGCGGTGTTTCTTTTCCTGATAGTCAAATTCTTTGGGGCGATTTACAAGGTGACTTCAATATCATCCGCCAGAATTATCTGGATTTCAAAAGACTTCAATCGGACAACTTTCAGGAGGACCGGATCAAAAACCGGCAGCAGCAGGCGGATGAACTCCGGGCGATGGTCGCGGTGAACGAGCACCAAAAACAACTGAACGAAGAGGCGTTTCGAAATGCTGAAGAACGTTTTCAGGCAGATGAGAAATTATTTAAACAAGGTGCAACCAGTAAGTTTGATTATCTCAACAGTAAAAATAAACGTCTGGAAACACAACGTCAGCGTGAAGATTTTCAGAAAGAGGTATTGAGCAATAACCTGAAATTAAATGAGATCGAACGCGACGTACAGGAAATCGGATACGCGTATACCGAGAAAAAACGCCTTTGTTTGGATAACATCGGACGAAGCCTGTACAACATCGAAAACAGCCTGCGCAACTGGCAGAAAAACTATCTCATCACTGCACCCGCTGACGGCAAGCTGGTATTCTTGAAAAACCTGACAGAAAATCAATATCTAAAAACTGCAGATACGCTGTTCGCAGTAATGCCTGTCGAAGAAACATTCATGGCCGCGGTGGATATTCCTGTCCGCGGTATGGGAAAAGCCCGCATCGGCCAGAAAGTAATCATCAAGCTGGATGATTATCCATATCAGGAGTTTGGAATGCTCGAAGGAAGAGTCGTCAGCATGGAGCCGTCATTGACAATCCATTCGTATCGTGTCATGGTGAGTCTGCCTGGCGGCCTCACAAGCACTTATCATCAGCAGTTCAGGTTCAGATCTGAAATGGCAGGTTCTGCACAGATCGTAACAACCGACCTCAGGCTCATCGAACACGCATTTTACGGACTGCGGAAATTATTGATGTAGATAACCAAATTGGTAGAAATAGGAGAGGAAAGGCTTAATTCAAACAATTGGTTAAAAGAAATATCCTTCCTGCAACAATAAACTAAGTTCTGGCACAATACACCAAGTTTTTGACACAATAGAAACAGGATTTTATTGCGCATGTTGCGACCTTGTAGAAGGAAACAAAGCTACACATTTTAAATGCTTCCTATTTTGTAAATTGACAAAGCCAAACGCATACAAAAGACCCACAGCTAATTACGTTCACTATTTTTATACCATTTTAACCAAACCAAATCATGATGACCAAATCCTCTTTCCGTGTCGTTACCGTTATTAGTGCTCTGCTTTTATTTACGGCCGCGTGTAACACACCTGCCAAGGAAGAAAAAACGGCCGAAGCCGCGAAGCCGGAAATGACGCAAATTCGTGCTGAAATCCAGGCGATTGAAAACGAGTGGGCAAAAGCATCTACCGCGAAGGACATTGCTAAAGTCATGTCGTTTTATGCAGATGATGCCGTGGAAATGAACGATGATGAGCCGATGTCGGTCGGTAAACCAGCCATTGAAGCAGCTTTGACCAAAAGCATGATGAAGCATAAGGCAGGCAGTACCGTTACTTTCGAAACATTAGATGTGTTTGGCAGTGCAGACCAGGTTACCGAAGTAGGGAAAATAACTGTCAAGGATTCAACGGATAAGGTGATCAGTGCCGGAAAATATATCGGTATTTTTGAAAAACGGGATGGAAAATACGTCTGCATCCGTGACATCAGCAACGATGATCAAAAGGACAAATAGGACCTTGCCGAGCAACTATTGAATACCTATACTCCGTCCCAAACCACAAACCGAGATCTTTGCCTGATGAGACCATTAAACAAATTTTTTATCGCTGCCAATCGAATAGCTTTGGCAGCGATCATTGCTATTGGCGCATTTACTATTTCCTGTAAGCCGAAAAGTACATCAAATTCTGAAATACTGGCCGGTTATTTCGACTATGGTGATTCACCGGAGTCGGGGGGCGTTAGAATGATACCGATTAAAACACCCGCTGGTGATTTCAAAGTGTGGACAAAGCGATTTGGCACAAATCCTAAAATCAAGATTTTGCTGTTACATGGCGGTCCGGCCATGACGCACGAATACATGGAATGTTTTGAGACCTTCTTTCAGCGGGAAGGCTTTGAGTTTTACGAGTACGACCAACTGGGCTCTTATTACAGCGACCAGCCAACAGACAGCACGCTCTGGACAACCGGCAGGTTTGTGGAAGAAGTGGAGCAGGTCCGTCAAGCCATTGGTGCTGATAGTACCAATTTCTATGTCCTTGGCAATTCCTGGGGTGGTATTCTCGGAATGGAGTATGCTTTGAAATATCAGAAAAATTTAAAAGCCCTGGTGGTTGCCAATATGATGGCCAGTGCACCAGAATACGGAAAGTATGCTGACGAAGTTCTTGCCAAACAGATGAAGCCCGAAGTGCTGGCTGAAATACGTGCCATTGAAGCAAAAAAGGATTTTGAAAACCCGCGATACATGGAGTTGCTCATCCCCAACTTTTATAACGAACACTTGTGTCGTTTGAAAGTTTGGCCCGACGGCTTCAACCGATCCATGAAACACGGGAATGGTTTGATTTACACAATGATGCAAGGCCCCAGCGAATTTGGAATTGGTGGTCGTCTGGCAAAATGGGACATTAAAAACCGGCTGAAAGAGATTGTTAAACCGACATTGATGATCGGCGCCAAACACGACACCATGGATCCCAAAGCGATGGAGGAGCAAAGCAAGCTCGTGCAGAAAGGCAGGTTTCTATATTGTCCGAATGGTAGCCATTTAGCCATGTGGGACGACCAAAAGGTATTTATGAAAGGCGTGATCGAATTCATAAAGGAGGTCGATTCAGGAGCGCTTTGAATAGACAGTTTTTAGAAATAACCTCCTGAACTTCTTTATGGAAAAGTCATACAAATACCTCGGATACTATTTATTGGTACTTATTCCGCTGATATTCGCTGCGTTTTATAAATCCTACCTCTCCAAATTCCCGGATTTTGAAGTTAGTTTTGATCAGTCGGTCCATGTTCACGCTTTCCTGGCGTCCCTTTGGGTATTGATGCTGATCGTGCAGCCATTTTTAATTGTCAACAAAAAGCTGGCCTGGCATCGGGTGGTCGGGAAGTTGTCTTACGTCGTCTTTCCGTTGCTCATCCTTTCCTTTATTCCGGGAATTAAGAAGCTGGTCGATTCGGGAAATGTGATTTATACATTTTTTCCTGTCGCGGACTTAAGTGTTTTAATCCTGCTCTATTCTCTTGGCGTTTTTTACAAAAAGAAAGCGTCAAAACACATGCGTTTTATGATCGCTTCTTCGCTTGTTTTGCTGGGCCCCACCATCGGAAGGATCATGCCAAAGTTTTTTGGTTTCGGAGATATCGGTACCCAAAGTATTCAGTATGCGATCACCTTTTTTATTCTCATAGGGTTGGTGATGTGGGACCGAAAAAATAAGAGAGATTATAGTCCCTACAAAGTGGCTCTGGGCGCATTTGGCATTCACGCGATGATTTTTTACTTTTTATATTTGTAAAAATTAAAAATCAGGATGAAAAGGCTGTTGTTCACATCGGTAAGAATATTTCTTAGTGCGGTTCTAATCCTATTTGTGCATCAGGTAACTGCACAAAAGGAAAGCAACTTTTATACACAGGGAGCGGAAAATAGACTGGCCGCTGAATGGGAGCCAGCGCTTGGAGCCATTGTAACCTGGCCATTGAGTGTTCCTTACAAACTGATCATTGAACTGGCCAAAGACAGTCACCTTTTTACACTGATCGAAAATGATTCTGCAAAAAAAGAAGCATCGAAATGGTATGAAGCATGGGGGATCGACACAACGAAAAACACGTTTGTGTATGTACCGCAGGGCGTTGACTCCTGGTGGGTTCGGGATTGGGGGCCGGGTGCTGTTTTCACAAGTGAAGGACAAATGAAACTCGCCGACGGGAAATATATATTCTCAACCCCCGTGACGAATATTCAATGCAATGATTCGCTTACATTCTTGTACAAAACAGCTGATAATAAAATTATCAAAACAGAAACCGAAGACAATGCCACGGTTTCGGTAGGGAAAGGTCTGAACATTGAGCTTTTGGATCTTCCTTTTGTTAATACGGGCGGAAACGTACTGACTGACGGCCTGGGTCAGGCGTTTTCAACTTGTGTTCTGGTCAATGAAAATAAATTTTACGGAGTAAATGCCGACCAGTTTTTACAGCTCAACCGGCGATTGCTTGGGATCAGCGCCTATCATGTCATCTCAAATTTCGAGAAGCGGGGTATCCAGCACATCGATTGTTTTTTGAAAGTACTTGATGAAGAACGCATTCTCGTGATGGAGCCACCTGCCGATCATGAACTCTACCCTGTTTATGAGGATATTGTTCAAAACGAATTGTCAAAACTGCGGTCTGCATACGGTCGGCCATACGAGATACTGCGAATAAAAACTGCTCGGTATAAGGAACAGGCTCTGGCCGCATATACCAATTCGATCATCATTAATAAGACGATCTATGTCCCGCTTTTTCAGATTGGGGAAGACAGCGTCGCGCTACGAAGATGGCGGGAAGTCATGCCCGGCTACGCGATAAAGGGATTTGGATATGCCCTGGCCGACGAGCCCTTTGTAGATCAAAAGGTTAAGGAGCATTACAAAGTATACGGCTGGAACAATGGCGATGCCTTGCATTGCAGAACCAGGGCTGTCTGGGATCCGGATATGCTTTTCATAAGCACAAAAAGAATTGAGCCGACGGTCGATTCAAAACATAAAAACAATGTCTTTACTACCATCATCGATTACAGCAAAAAAGGGCTTTTACAAAATAAAACGGAATTGTTCTGGCGAATTTCAGGCAAAACTTCCTGGAATCGCGTTGCATTGAAACAAACGAGTGGTACTAACCACTTTTTCGCAGAGATCCCAGTTCATAAGTCGGGTAATACCATTGAATACTACATCTCGGCGCTTTCTAATTCTGGAAAATACGAGACACAACCAAGAACCGCACCGGAGGGAACGTACAAATTCACCATCAAGTAGGCCTCTTTTTACGTAATAGCTTTTTTACGGCTTTTTTTACGAAACCCTGACCCCGCGGATTTGTCCCTCAGGTATTGGATAAAACACTTAACACACCATATTAGAGGTAAAAAAACGAGTAATTCATTTAACACTTATGCCGCGTATTCTTTATATGAATCGGAAAATGCGCATGGCAACAGGCCCGATATGATTCTATTACATGATATTCTAAAAGATGTTTGACAAAAAAAAGATCATTAATTTTTGTCCGACAGGCACTCAACCTACCAGGGAAAATTCATTAGCACCCATTTCACAACTTACTAGGGCAACATTTACTACCGATAGAAGATGAACGACCTCGCGCCGGGCCGTCAGGGTGGAGCTTTCGCTTATAGTAAAATCATTTCGCAGGCTAATGGTGAAGTAACTCCGGCCATCGTCTACCCCAATCTGGCAATCGAATCAATTATGCTCACGGTTCCACCGACATTGATCCAAAGTGCAGCCACCTTGTACGATGTAACAGGAAGGCCACTCCAAAGTATCGCCATTACCGCCAATATGCAGCAGGTTCCGTAAAATCGTTTCGTAGCGGAGTGTATATTCTGAAGTTTACTGATGGAACGACGGAGCGGTTTGTAAAGGAATAAAGACGAAGAAGGGGAGGTAGATACGGCAATCCATTATTCCTAAAAAACCGTCTTATGCTTCAATTCAATACTCCTAAATATTGTGACATGACCTTTTCGTTTTTATCCTCAATCTCACGGCGCTAATGGATTAACTTTTCCTTAGGCTGTTGGTTTTTACGGCCATCTTCACAGTATCAGCTCACGCAGAAAATGTGATCCGTTATGTAAGGCCTACTGAGGCAGGTCGTACGTAACGGATGCATTTGAGAAAACGCCAGCGGTGATTTACGAACCATGATCCACGATCGGGGCTTCACCGAATGTAGTTCGATCAAAATATAACAAAGAGTTCAGCGCTCCAAGCCCGCCTGTTCGCTATAGGAAATTCAAAAATTGGTAATGTATTGATTGCTGTTCCAGGCGACAGCCCTAAGTTGAACTCCATGTTGGGTGAATTCACTACTTTCTCCAATCACATTTAGTGTGCTGATCTTTAAGTATTTGTAAGCCTCCATTTTTGCGGCGTTACATGGTACTCCTGCTTAAACACCCTTGCAAAATACCCAGGATCATCGAATCCGCAATCCATGGCAACGGATGCGATACTATTGGCTGGATCCTGCAATAATTCTTTTGCCTTTTGAAGGCGGATCATCCTGATGAATCTGTTCGGCGAACATCCCGTCAAAGCATCCAGTTTGCGATATAATTGTGAGTGGCTCATAAAAATCAGCGCACTTAGTTTCTGCACGGTAAAATCGGCATCGGCTAAATTTTGCGTTACGATTTGCCTGACTTTTGTTATAAAGCCATCTTCAGCAATGTTTACGCTTAATTTGTCAGGCAAAAGTTCGTTTCCGGTGTCGACTTGCACGCCTGCTTTCTTCAAATAATACTGTTGAAGGATTTCACGCATTTCCAGCAATTTTTCTATCCTCAGGAGCAGCTCATCCCGATTGAAAGGCTTTTCCAGGTAAGCGTCAGCCCCCTGCCGCAAGCCTTCCAGCTTGCTCTCGATATCGACTTTTGCGGTGAGCATAATTACGGGTATATGGCTGGTACTTTCATGGTTGCGTAATTTATTTACAAGCTCAAATCCATCCATAAAAGGCATCATGACGTCGGTAATGATCAGGTCCGGAATCAATTCGGTCGCTATGGTAAAGCCTTCCCTTCCGTCTTTGCCGACAGTTAACCGATATTCGGACAGGCAGGAAGCGGTGTAAGCCACGACATCGGCATTGTCTTCAACCAGCAATATCAGAGGTGCTGGTACGGTTTCATCATCGGCTGTTTCTGCAACGTCGGTATACGGTGCTGGGGTATTCGGCAAAGGGGAGTGCTCCTCAAACGCATTCTCCGCACTTTCTTCGTGCGGGATCGCCCTCTTCACCGGAATTGACACCATGAATTCACTCCCCTTTACAGCGCCTGGGGGCGGACTTTTGACGGTGATTTCTCCACCCATCAAGATCGTCAGTTCTTTTGTCAGTGCCAGGCCAATTCCTGTGCCGCCTACGTTGCGGGTTTGACTATGATCCAGTTGGTAAAAACGATCGAAGACATATTGTAACTGGTCTTCGGGTATGCCTATTCCGGTATCTTTTACTTTAATAATCAGGGTCGTGCTGTCATCGGATCGGGTATTTTCAGTTACGCTAATGTATATCTTCCCTTTCTGGTCGGTGAATTTGATCGCATTCGAAAGCAGATTGGAAATGATCTGTTTTAATTTGTCATGATCATATTCTATTGGCAGCGTATCCAAATCTGTTAGAAAATGCAACTGCTTTTGTTGACTTTCCGCCAGTGAATGAAAGGATTCCACAAGGTAACGCAAAAAGTGAATCACATTCCCATACGACAATTGCAGCGACATCTTCCCTGTTTCCAGCTTGGAGAGATCCAGCATTTGGTTGACCAGCGTCAACACGCTATGCCCGTTGCGCACGATCATGTTCATGCGGGTTTCAAATTGTTCCCCGGGTTTTTCAATGAGCTGCCGGGCCATTCCAAGTATCACTGTAAGCGGTGTACGAAACTCGTGGGTAATGTTGGTATACAGCTGCGTTTTAACGGTATCCAGCTCTTTTGCTCTTTTGGCTTCCAGTTGCTCATATTTTAGCTGCGATTCCAGCCTTGCCTTCTTTACATTAAAATTGAGATAGGTTCTAATGGCTAATCCAATCAGCAAACCGTAGGCAACGTAGGCCCACCAGGTACGCCACCAGGGGGGTAAAACCGCTATTTTTAATTCGGTTACCTGATCGCTCCATGTACCCTGGCTATTGCTTCCCCGTACCTTAAAAATATAATTCCCTGAAGGAAGATGAAGATAAGTGGCGGTGCGTCGCGAGCCGCTCTCTACCCATTCTTCGTCAATGCCTTCCAACTGGTACCGGTATTTGTTATGAAGCGGTGCAGTAAAATCAAGGGATGAAAATTCCAGCGTCACTACATCCTGTAGATGGTTTAGTGTAATTGCGCCAGTTTGCTCAATGGTTTCCTTCAACACGCCGGTATCGTCACCGGGCGTCAGCGCCTTATTACCGATTTGAATGCCCGTGATAACTACATTGGGTTTAAAACGGGCAGCCAATACACTTTGGGGGTCGAAAATATTTATACCATTCACTCCGCCAAATGCAAGTTTGCCGTCAGCCAGTTTACCAAATGCATTGGTGTTAAATTCATCGGCCTGCAAGCCGTCACTGGTTGTAAATACCCTGAAAACCGGTAGCTCTCTGGGTTTCCCGCTTGCAGCAATGAGGCAGAATAAGCCTTTGTTGGTGCTGCCCCATATATTTCCCGCCTTATCGGCCAGTATGCCGTATACGACGTCGTTGGGCAATCCTTGTTTGATGGTATAGTGAATGAAAATTCCAGTTGATTTTTCCATGCGGTTTAGGCCACCACCTTTCGTGCACACCCATAAATAATCTGGATTGGCGGGGTCATCCAAAAAACAGGATACATAATTATAGCTGAGGGAATTGCTCTTCCCGGGAATGTTTTTAAACCATGTTACTGCGGGCGGCGATGTATTGTTTGCAAATTCCAATCGGGCAAACCCGTGCTCGGTGGCTAACCAAAAAATACCATTTCTGTCTTCGTAGAATGCGTTGGTTTGCGTGAGGGCATCTGTGCCGGTATATTTCGCGATGTTTACCGAGAATTTTGAGACCTTGCCTGTATTTGCGTCAATCCTTGCCAATGCACCGTTGGCACCGCAAATCCATATATTGCCTTTGCTGTCCTCCATAAAAGGCTGTAAATGCTCGGTGGGTATTGTGTTGACAGGTTCGTTGTATGTGGCCACCAATTTCATTCCCGCGGTGTAGTGCAACACTTTTTTTGTGCCTCTCCAGTAAAGCCATTTTTCGCCGGCTTTCGTTTCCAGTACAATGGTATAAGGAAGTCCATCGCTGATAAAAGGCGATGCCGGGTTGGTCCTTTCCTCGCCTTCGGGAGTCAATAGTTTTGCCGTGCGCCACCCCTGGACATAGAGCATACCGTGTTGCCAGGGCGTTATCCGCTGTATGCTCATTTTTGGCAGACCTGCATGGAAAACTGAGCTGCGGACACGGTATTTGTAAATACCATGCCCCATAGTGCCTACCCACAGCACGCCCGACCTGTCGAGTAACAGGCATCTAACGTTCTGGTCCTTCACTTCCGTTTTGAGGTTTCGGGCATATACATCATCGATTTGATCCCCGGCCTTAATGCCATTGAAATCGAAAAAGTTGCAACCGGATGCACCCGTTTTGATGGGAAAATGATTGCCAATGTTTATTGCGGCGTTCTTTCCATAATGAATGATGTTGCCCTGCAATTGCCCGGTGGAGTCTATAAACGATGCACGCATAACCGGAATAATCACCGGCCCCAGAGCCTGACTGAATTTTGTGGAAACGAATTTGCCCGTTTTTTCGATCAGGCTGGTGAATCGCTGCCCGTCGTATAACAGTTTAAAGCCGGTGCCGGAAGGGTCGAAAATGAAAATGCTGTTATCCGTGCAGGTTATCCAGTTAAAGCCCTTTTCGTCTTTAGTCAGCCATGCTGCATTTCGGCCGTCGGGTAGGTTCAGGGAAGCAATTACCGGCCTGCCACCATCGGGCAGCGTAATTATTTTCAGGTCGCCGCCCTGTGGGCTTACAAGGATCCGGCCATCGGGGAGCTCCGACATGTCCGATTCTATCCGGTTGCTCGAGAGCCCGGAAGCCAGTGCAATCCGCAAAAAACGGCCCGTCTTCTTATTATACACATTCACCCCGCCATCGTAGGTGCCTATCCAAAGCCTGCCTTTGCTATCTTCCAGCAGGCTGGACACAGCGTTGCTGCTGATAGAACCGATGTCATCAGGGTCGGTAGTGAAAACTTTGAAAGTGTAGCCGTCATACCTGTTCAAGCCTCCTTTGGTCGCGATCCAGATAAAGCCCTCCTTGTCCTGCAGCATGTCATTTACGAGCCCTTGGGAAAGCCCTTCCTCGGTCGATAGGGCTTCAGTCGCGGAACCTCTTTGAGCAAAAACAAGACTTCCGCAAAGAGAGAAGATTACTGCAAACAGAACCGAAAGGCAGGTGTGTTTAGTCATTCCTATAAAATTAGTCTTCTCATGTAAAGGGGCAACATCAGGTTAAAGTTTTTTTTATCCAATTCGTTAAAAAAGCTGAATACCTCTTGATTTTGCCCACTTCTTCCAGCACTAGGACAAATATGTCATGTAAATGCCGAAAAAGTCCTCAAGACATGTGGTTTTTGCGCGGAACTTTGTTTCTGCGCAAAAACGGCATGGACGCTACTGCATTCTCTGCTGAACAGAATACGTATCCTCCTGAAGTTTGCCTCCTTATGCATATAATTTGGCAAGTGAGAAGTTTTAGACCCTGCTCCTCCCAAACTATGTACACATAAAACGTATCCCATCTGTTTTTAATGACTTCAATAAAATCTAACGTTTATGAAATTACTTTTTACGAAAACGATATGCCAGATCACGGTATTCGCCACCCTGCTGGGCAGCGCGTTTCCGGCAGCATCCCAATACGTCCCGCAGTTTGCAAAAGTGAGCCGGCAGGATGCTACGACACCCAACAGTGCCAGCCTTAATCTTGCTGCCGCTTCCAGTACCAGGCCTTTTGTACAATTTGGCAATAAACTTACAGGTATTGGCCTTGATGGCGCTGCGGGCCAGGGTGAATCTGTTGATGTATCGGCAGACGGCAATACCGCCATCATAGGCGGCCCGGGTGATGACGGAGGTCGAGGGGCGGTATGGTTTTATACAAAAAGTGGAGGCAACTGGCAACTGGACGGATCTAAAATAGCAGTTGGAAGTTCAAGATTTGGGACTTCGGTTTCCATATCAGCTGATGGAACAACTGCTGTCGTAGGATCGCCTGGGGATAACGGCGACATTGGAGCGGCGTGGATATTTGTTCACACGGGCGGTGCCTGGGTGCAGCAAGGTAATAAGTTGGTCGGAACCGGCGCCGTGGGCACCCCAAATCAGGGCCAGTCCGTATCCATTTCGGACGATGGCAACCAGGTCGTTGTTGGCGGACACAAGGACAATATAAACGGTTCGGTCTGGATTTTTGTACGGACCGGCAGCATTTGGACGCAATACAATACCAAGCTAACTGTAAAGCCGGCAGGGTCGCAGGCTGCAGAAGTGGGTTATGCGGTAGCGATATCGGGCGATGGTCATACTGTAATGGTTGGTGGCCGGTTTGATGCCGATGGGATAGGTGCCTCGTGGATATTTAAAGACGACGGTCCAGGTGCTGCCTGGTCCATGAAAACAAAACTGGTAGGTGCCGGTGCCATAGGCATAGGACTGCAAGGTTCAACGGTATCACTTTCCTTCGACGGCGGTACGGCCGCAACGGGCGCCTCGGCGGATAACAATGGTGTGGGGGCGGTCTGGGGATTTGTATTGAACGGGACAACCTGGGCACAATATGGTGAAAAGATGGTAATACCCGGTGGAGAACAAATACAACTGGGCTGGTCGGTTGCCTTATCGGGCGACGGCAATACCCTGCTGGCGGGTGCTCCGTTGAAACCATCGGGTGCAACCGTGCCTGGCGCAGCCTATACGTTCCAAAAAAATGCAGACTTCCACATTGGCTGGGATGTCCCGAAAAGCGTTCTTGTTGGAACGGGTAGTTTAGGCGTAATATCAAGTCAAGGTTACGCCGTATCGTTAAGTGCCGATGGCAATACGGCAGTGATCGGCGCGCCGAGTGATGATACAAATATTGGCGCTACCTGGGCATTTGCCCGTTCGGGCAATGAATGGACGCAGCAGGGGCAGAAATTGGTAGGCCCGGGTGCAATCAGTCCAACGCAGCAAGGCCAGGCCGTCGCTATTTCGGCAGATGGTAGTACAGCCGTGGTAGGCGGCCCCTATTTTGACCGCATTAAGGGAGCTATCTGGGTATATACCCGCTCAGGCTCTGCCTGGGTCCAGCTTCAACAACTCACTGGCACCGCCTCGATTCAATCTTCTTTAGGCGTGTCGGTAGCCATTTCGGCAGATGGCAACACGATACTTGCGGGGGGGGCAAATGACGATAATAATAAAGGCGCGGTCTGGGTTTTTACCAGGTCTGGCGGATTGTTCGGCCAGCAGGCAAAACTGGTGGCTGGAAATGCAAGTAATGACGGCTACCAGGGGGCTTCGGTTGCCTGCTCGGCCGACGGCAACATGGTCATTTTTGGCGCCCCGGGTGATAACTTTGGAACCGGTGCTGCATTTGTGTATAACCGGGCAGGCAGTACATGGTCGCAAACGACCAAATTGATGGGTTCTAATTCTTTCTCAGAACTCCAGGAAATGGGAACTTCTGTGGGTGTTTCGGCGGACGGCAATACGGTCATTGTTGGGGCTAAGAATGCACGAAATACTTCAATAGACGATTTGCCAACCGGCGCAGCCTATGTATTCACTTTATCAGGCGGCAGCTGGGCGCAGCAAGCAAGGCTCACCGGTCCTGCCACCGCGGCACTTTTTGGATGGGCTGCTTCCATTTCCGGAGATGGGAATACGGTTGCTGTTGGTGCGCCGAATGACAATGGAAACCAGGGCGGTACATGGATATTTACAAGGTCGGGAAGTAGCTGGTCACAAGAGGCCATCCTGCTACCGACCGGCAAGGTAGGTGAATCAAAAACGGGCTCGAGCCTGGCATTGACCGACAGCGGCGACCGGCTGTTAGTTGGCGGACCGCAAGACAATAGTGGTGCAGGAGCTACCTGGGTATTTGACCGTATAGGCACTACCTGGCTGCAAAAGGGCAGGCTGTTTGGTACTGGTGCAATTGGTAATGCCAATCAGGGAACATCGGTTACTATTTCAGCAACAGGAGAATTTTCTATTTCAGGTGGCATTGGCGATAACCGGGAGTATGGTGCCGCCTGGACGTTTGCCACACAGACCTGCGAGCAGGGCCCCACACAACTGTATGTAAGGTCTACAGCTAATGGCGCCAACAGTGGTAACAACTGGGACAATGCTTTTAATACTTTACAAGATGCGTTAACTGCCGCCAGAACCTGCAGTAACATAATGCAGATTTGGGTCGCCAAAGGCACTTACTACCCCGATGAAGGTGCTGGCTATGCCAATAACGACCGCTTTGCCAGTTTTAAAATGATTAACAATGTGGCTATTTACGGCGGCTTTGCTGGCAATGAAGCAGCGGATTACAACCTGGCTAACAGGAATTTTACAACCAATGAAACCATTCTAAGCGGTGATATTGACAAGAATGACCAGCCTAATTTTGTCAACACAAGCGGCAATGCGAACCACTTATTTTTCAATATCAACAGTGGCTTAACCAGCACCGCCATTCTAAATGGATTTACAGTTACCGCTGGCAATGCCATTGATGATAGTGGGGGCGGCTTTTTTAACAGTGGAGGCTCACCAACAATGGCTTTTTGCAGACTCATTGGAAACCAGGCAAAGTACGGTGGTGGATTATACAATAGCAATTCATCTCCAAAAATCAGCATCAATAATTGCTATATCGCAAATAATGTTTCTACCTCACACGGTGGCGGGTTATACAACCACTCTAATGGTTTAATGGAAATTGCGAATAGTCAGATCATGAACAATATTGCTACTGCAAGTTTCGGTGGCGGTATCTTTAATTTTGGCGGACTTACTGTTTCGGGTTCCCGCATCAATGAGAATAATGCCGATAATGGCGGCGGTATTCAACAAGCCGGGGGATCGCTGACAGTAACCAATAGCGAGATAAACAACAACACGACCGTTTATCAAGGATCTGCTGTTAATCTGCAGGATTGCAGCAACGCTACGCTTACGAACTGCAGTATTACCGGCAACGCAAGTCAAAACAGCATAGGCGGCATTGCGAATGGTGCATATGGAGCGAACGCTTTACTCAATTTAATTAACTGCACCGTTGCAAACAATACGTCCGTGGGTGTTTACAAAGCTATTTACACTGGTGTCGTTGGCACCGGGCTTGCCGCGATCACCATCCTTAAAAATAGTATTACAGCCAATAATCCTGGTGGCAATTTTCTTCAGGACAATGGCGCTGTGTTGCAGTCTGGTGGTAACAACATCGATAGCGATGGCAGCAGCGGATTTACCAATGGTACCAATGGCGATTTAGTAAATGCAGATCCACTGTTCGTGTCGGCCACGGATTACCGCCTTCAAACCTGCTCTCCAGCTGTAAATTCGGGCAGTGATGCAGCTAACAATTCCACAACTGATCTGGCTGGCAATGCCCGAAAGTTTGGGGTAATAGATATTGGAGCATATGAACTGCAGCAAGTCAGTAACAATCCTACTCTGCCCATCAGCGGCCTGCAAATTGTTCAAAACATACTCGCAAGCCATACTAAAAGTTTTATCGAAAGCTGTATCCTGGTCGCGAAATTGAAAGCGGGCGGCACTAGTCCCGTTGCCGGTTCAGTGGAATCGCGTGTATGGGTAGAAACCACGCAACCTACTTATAATAGCCAGCCCTATGTTCGCCGGCATTATCAAATCGCGCCTCCCGTTGCGAGTGCTTCCACTGCTACCGGAACTGTTACTTTGTATTTCACGCAAGCGGATTTCACAAGTTTTAATGATTATCCAGGGGCAGCGAGCCTCTTGCCGACGAGCCCGGGCGATGCTACCGGTATCTCTCATTTCGCAATTTACAAAGTCAGCGGACGTAGTATTGATGACACAGGCCTGCCAGGTACTTATCCAGCGCCGGGTGCAATGCTTCCCGTGCCGGACGTTCAACTTACCTGGAATGGGGCAAGCCAATGGTGGGAGGCAACTTTCGATGTCACAGGTTTCAGTGGTTTTTTTGCGGGTAGTACTAATAACCCGCTTCCTCTCAGCGATCTGCTTGATTTCACTGTGAGTAAAAACGGAGAAGGTGGTGCTGCAATAAAATGGCAGGTACTAGCTGATCACAAGATCGATCATTTCGAAGAGGAAAAAAGCTACGATAGCCGAAGCTTTACAACCCAACAATGGGTTCCGATACGGGTTGGTGGAACATTCTATGCTGTAAACGACAACCTGCTTCAGGTAGGTACGCAATACTATCGACTGAAGCTGATTGACACGGATGGCAGCGTGAGTCATAGTCGCATCAAATCATTTCAGTGGGACGCGATCCAACTTGCGGAAGCATACCCCAATCCATTCGGCAACACGCTTAAATTGTCGGTCAATGCCGTCAAAGCAGGTGATATTGACGTCAGTTTGATCAATTTGCTAGGGCAGAAGATGTCACAGGGGAGTTTCGGTTTGGCCGCCGGTTCGAATACCCTGTCAATAGAAATCGGGAATCTAAGCAGTGGGGTGTATCTTCTTCATTACAGTTTGGGTAGCTCGTCTGGATTTTTGCGGGTTGTGAAAAAATAATATACACCTATTTTGGAGCAATTTGAAAATAGAAAGGCCTGTAAACATTTGGTTTACAGGCCTTTCTATTTTTTGCTATTCTATTTTGCAGAGAGGAAGAGATTCGAACTCTCGATACAGTTACCCATATACTACCTTTCCAGGGTAGCTCCTTCAACCACTCGGACACCTCTCTGTATGTGGTTATGGGGTGCAAAGATACTGTTTATGTTTTTATATGCAAATGATCAAAAGAGCATTATGAGGAGTATTTTTGAAGTTTTGACTTTTCATCCTGCAATTGCCGCAAATAACTACCATGAAAACTCTCACTCTGGGACCAGATTTCTCCCATACGAACAGCTCATTGTCAATTTATTTTCCTCCAAAAAATTTCCTCAAATCGGCTTCGTAAACCCGGCCTTCCTTATCCGATGCCAAAATGAGCCAGGGCCCGCCCTTTGGAAACGGCTTCTTGCTTACCGTAATGTCGTTTACTTTTGCTTTCAGTGCAGCATCAGGCGCTATTACTTTGGTGAAATGCCGTGATACTTCGCTTCCTTGAACTTCCACTTGCCCAAACACAATATGATCAGCGAATCGGTCGGCTTTGGAATAGATGGTATTACCTGTGAAAAGAGCTCCATCCGGTGAAACAACTACCACCGGGCGGCTGGGCTCGGCCGTGAGCTGCCTGTTAAAGTAAGGTCTGTTGATCCAGGACCCATTTTTTTGTCGGTTACGCAACACGAGCTGAGGCTTTCCTAGAGAATCCACACTATTTTTGGTTGCCGCCCATATCGTTCCATCCTGAGTGACTGCCGTGTTGATGTGGTCATCGGCCGTAAGTCCGCCGGACTGAATGGTAACCTTGGCGTTCCAATCGGTTGCGCCTTTGCCATTTACATGCTCGCGGCAAAAGACGCCGTCCCTTTTTTGATCTGACCAAATCACCATCACGGAGTTTGGCAAAGCCGTAACGTTGCATATGTCGTCAGGATGAATGCCTTCTGCCAGACGAACAGGTTGATCCCACTTCACTGCGTCTGTCGAGTGCCATACATAGACCGAGTTTCCGGCATCAGCCGCCACCCACCAGTGCTTTTGGCCGTCCTGAACTATCGTTGCTGTTTCGATTGAATCTTTAAGGGACGGTGCTGATATTCGGGCAAGCACATGTGCTGTTGATTTAACACCTGATTTTCCTGGTAGCGCTATACGGAATATTGCAAATGAGTTTATCGAAACACCAACAGCCGTAAGGATATTTCCATCCTGCCACACATCTGCACGGCCTGGCTCACCGCGCAGCGTCTCGTTGACGACCATATGCTCCTTCCATCCATCCCTGGTTCGTTGCCATAAAGAAGGGCCGTTGGCCCGTGGCAGTAAGGCCCACCATTGCTTATTGGCATACCAGATTTTTGATTGAGGTTTGTCGGCTGTTGGATAGGGGAAATCCACTTGAAAAACCGGAGTTGTAGCTGGTCCGGACAAAATCGGCTGACTTTCGCCGATGATGGGCAGCATAAACAGCAGCATCACTATCAATTGGTTATTGAATCCAAATCGGAGCTTTGGAGATTTACTTTCTATTTTCATGACTAATTTTGGTCGGGTTCAATTGTTAGAGATAGTATCAATACAGTATGTAACCGGAAAGTGGCTAACAACAGGATATGATTAATTCTATTTACCTCAACAAGTAAGAGAGAATCCGACTATATGCTCATCTCCCCGCTCAATGGTGCCGCCAGGATTGACGCCCACTTGTTATGGTCTTTTTCCTTTGCAAAAACATACATCATCTTGGTAATAGCCGCCTCTGCAGTAATGTCCGAGCCACTCACGACACCGACCTGTTTCAGATATTTGCTTGTTTGATATTGCCCCTGCGCAACCCGCCCTCCATCGCATTGAGACACATTGAAAATAATAATATTCCGTTCAATTGCATCACGAACAGCATCAAGAAACCATGGCTCGGTTGTAGCATTTCCTGCACCGTATGTCTCAAGAACAATGCCTTTTAAGTCTTCAATTTTCAGAATGGATTGAACAACTTTTTGAGTTATTCCCGGAAACATTTTCAGAAAAGCTACATTGGAATCCAGGTGCTTCTGCACGGTCAATTTCGAATCCTGATCAAATGGTTTGATGAAAGGCAGGTTGTATTCAATTCTGACACCGGCATTGGCCAGGAAAGGATAATTTTCAGAATGAAAGGCATTGAAATCCGAGCTTTCCTGTTTTTTGCACCTGTTGCCCCGAAGAAGTAGAGAATTGAAATAAATACAGACTTCGGATAGAATAGGGGAGCCGTCTTCATTTTTGGCAGCTGCAAGTTCAAGAGCGGAAATAAAATTTTCACGTGCATCAGAGCGTGCGACGCCAATGGGCAACTGAGCGCCGGTCAAAATCACAGGCTTATTCAGCCCTTCGAGCAGATAACTCAGTGCGGAAGCGGAATAAGCCATGGTATCTGTTCCATGCAGGATAACGAAACTGTCGTATTCTTCATAATTACTTTCAATGATTGCTCCCAGTTCAATCCAAATTTCTGGCGTGATATTAGATGAGTCTATCGGTTCTTTCAGGGAAAGAAAGGTAATCGCAAAACTGAGGCGCTGGATTTCAGGAACTTTTTCAATAATCTGGTCGAAGTTAAACGGGATCAGTTGCTTGCCTTTGGCTTCATAAACCATTCCCAAAGTACCTCCCGTGTAAATGACAAGAACCGAACCTTGAGTTGGTTCCGGAGAGATCGGGTTGATATGAATGGTCTCGTAAAGCATAAAGGTTTAGTTCGGGTGTTGGTAGGTTTGCCTACCAGAGTTTGGTTTAGCCATTCCCTTCATTTGTGAAGAGTCCATAAGGCGATATGAAAAGTGTATTAATGAGTCAAGAGCGCTTTTGCTGTTTTCGAAGTAACGGCAATGATCTCCTCCCTGGTCGTTTGTCGTAAATCAGCCACTCTTTGCGCAACGATATCTATATAGGAAACTTCATTTCTTTTTCCCCGGAAAGGTACGGGCGCTAGGTAGGGACTGTCGGTTTCCAAAACCATATCTTCGACTTCGATGTAAGGAATCACTTTATCCAGTCCGCCGTTTTTAAAAGTTGCCACGCCGCCGACACCTAATTTGAAACCAAGTTCAATCGCCTTTTTTGCTTCGTCCAAGGTTCCGGTAAAACAGTGGAATATTCCTTTAAGCTGAGAATCTCCAAACCTTTCGATGAGTGCAACCGTTTCCCAAAATGCATTACGGCTGTGAATGTCAATCCATAAATTGTGCTTTCGGGCAAGTGCACATTGGTGCAAAAAAGCTTCTTCCTGTTGCTGCCGAAAGGTTTTATCCCAAAATAAATCCATACCGATTTCACCAATGGCGATAAATTGACGCCTGTTGAGCCAACTTTCAACGATTTCAAGTTCTTTTTCAAAATCTTCTTTCACATAACACGGATGCAGGCCGATCATGGGCAAACACCGATCCGGATATTGCTCTGCAAGCTGAATCATGCCGTCAATGGTTGTGTGGTCGCAATTGGGCATCCAGATCTGCTCTATACCAGCAGTCCAGGCGCGTTCAAGCATGACAGTCCTGTCTTCGGCATAATCGTCACTATATATGTGGGCATGGGTTTCAATCATGTGTAATTTTTAATTCAGAAGTTTTATTTGATTTTTAAAGATTCATGGGCAAGGCTTCAAAGCTGTAACCAGAACCGGAAAAATGTTCCAGCAGCTTCGGAAGTGAATATTGCATATTTATTGACGCCTTAATGCTGTCATGAAATAGGATAATAGAGCCAGGCCGCGAATATTTGATCGTCTTTCTAAGACAAGTTTCTGGTGTGACATTTGGAGAAAAATCACCGCTCAGCACATCCCACATAATGATTTTCTGATTTTGAGGGAGTAAGCGCGACTGTGTTTTTCTGATACGACCATACGGAGGTCGAAAGAGCGATGTTTCCAGAGATAGCTCTTTACTGCACTGGGCAAAGTTTTCGATATATACCTCGTCCTCGCTTTTCCAGCCGTTCAAATGGTTATAGGTGTGATTACCGATTGAATGTCCATTTTTCATGATTTGACCGAAAACTTCCGGATATTTTCGAACGTTATCTCCGATGCAGAAGAACGTGGCTTTTGCCTTAAATTGGTTCAAGGTACTTAAAACAAATTCGGTAATGTCGGGAATGGGGCCATCATCAAACGTGAGATAGAGTTTTTTCTCACTCGTCGGTATATGCCAGATATAACTGGAGTAAAATGCTTTTAGCCAAAAAGGGGAATAATGTAAAAACATTCCTTCTTTGTACAGTTGGTGTTCTTTGTGATCCGATTTGCCATCAAAGATAGGAATCCGTATCGTTTTTAGTGATTGGAATTCATGGATAAAAAAAACAGAAAAGCTTCTCTTTTGAGAAGCTTTTCTGGGACACTTAAATATAGTTAGGTTAATACAATGCAATTTTTGCGAATCAGGCGTGTGCGAATACCGGATTTAACATCGATACCGCCTTGGCTTCCAGGAATGATTCACCCATCAGATACTCGTCAACAGCCCGTGCAGCTTCACGACCTTCACTTATCGCCCACACCACAAGTGATTGTCCGCGTCTACAGTCTCCGGCGGCAAAAACCTTTTCATTTGTGGTAGACTGATAGCCGTTTACTTTGATATTGCCCCTTTCGTCAAATTCCAGATCCAAATCGTTCAGTAAGCCCTCCTGTTGCGGATGAAGGAAACCGGCTGCGAGAAATGCAAGGTCACATGGAATATTTCGTTCACTCCCAGGTACTTCTTTCATTTGCATACGGCCCGTTTCAGAGTCTTTCTGCCAATCCAGATCTACGATCTTCAATTCTTTAAGATTACCATCGGCGTCACCCACAAATTCTTTAGTATTAATCGACCAATGTCTGTCGCATCCTTCCTCGTGTGAAGTTGACGTACGAAGCATCATCGGCCAGTTTGGCCACGGCGTACTGGTATCTCTATCCTTTGGAGGAATCGGCATCAATTCGATTTGCGTGATCGATGTCGCGCCATGACGTCCGGAGGTTCCCACGCAGTCGGATCCGGTATCTCCACCACCAATTACAACGACGTGTTTTCCAGTTGCCAGTATATCTCCACTTGTATATGGAAGGCCGCGGTGGTCTACTTCCACTCCGATGTCTGAAACGCGCTTGTTCTGCTGACTAAGGAATTCCATTGCAAAGTGTACACCTTTCAGCTGACGTCCTTCAATTTTTACGTCTCTTGGAATGGTTGACCCCATTGTTAAAACTACAGCATCAAATTCATTCAGAAGCTCATCGGCTTTGATGTCAAAACCAACATTAACATTGGTCCTGAATTCAATCCCTTCTTCCTCCATCACAATCAGGCGACGGTCTATGACTTTTTTCTCAAGCTTGAAATCGGGGATGCCATAGCGAAGCAAGCCGCCTATACGGTCAGCCCGCTCTAGAAGCACGACCGAATGGCCTGCCTGATTCAATTGATTTGCAGTGGCTAGTCCTGCAGGACCGGAACCTACAACGGCGACTCTTTTACCTGTACGCTTTTTTGGGATTCTTGGTTTTACAAGGTTTAATTCGAATGCCTTTTCGATAATTGATTTCTCAATAAACTCAATGGCAACAGGTGGCTTGTTGATTCCAAGTACACACGACGCTTCGCAGGGAGCGGGGCAGATACGTCCGGTGAATTCAGGGAAATTATTTGTCGAAGTTAAGATTTCATAAGCAAGCGCCCAGTTTTCATCATAAACCGCGTCATTAAATTCCGGAATAATGTTTCCGAGAGGACAGCCGTTGTGACAGAAAGGGATACCACAATCCATACAGCGAGCTGCCTGCTGCTTTGAGTTAGAATCTGTTGGTGCCGTCTCTATTTCTTTATAATCATGAAGCCGCTCTTCAATGGCTCTCTTTTTTGGTAACTCCCTTTCAAACTCTAAAAATCCGGTTGGCTTCCCCATTCTTTATATTCTTATTGAAAACATGATTCAGACTACACTGGGCTGTTTATTTTCCACCACAATTAACGAAACTAACAGCCAATAGCACGTTAAAGGTTGCTTACTGATGTTCCACGTCAACCACTATATCCTGATAAACAACATTTTTATCAGCAATTTGCTGGGCGAGCGTAATACCACGTCCTTCCAGTGCTTTTTTGAAGTCACCCGGCAAAACTTTAACGAACTGCTTTACCGACTCTTCCCAGTTTTGAATCAGCTGGAAAGCGATGTTGCTGGTGGTATATTGAAAGTGTTTATCGAGGAACTCACGGAGAATCTCCTGGTCTTCCTCGTTTAGAGCGTCCAGTGCCACCATTTCCATATTTACTTTCTCTTTGAAGTCGCCCTTTTTGTCCAGTACATAGGCAACTCCTCCAGACATCCCGGCTGCAAAGTTTCTGCCGGTTTCACCGAGAATAATTGCCAGACCACCAGTCATATACTCCAATCCATGATCTCCAAGGCCTTCAACCACGACCTTCGCACCTGAGTTCCTTACACAGAAGCGTTCACCTGCTGTTCCTCTGATGTACGCGTCACCCGAAGTGGCTCCGTAAAATGCGACGTTACCGATGATAATGTTTTCTTCTGGCTTGAATTTGGAATCACGATCCGGATAAATGATCAGTTCAGCTCCACAAAGGCCTTTTCCGAAGTAGTCATTGGCATCACCTTCCAGTTCTAGCCTCACCCCCGCAGTGTTGAAAGCACCAAAACTTTGCCCAGCTGTTCCCCGGAACTTAAAGTGAATATTTCCAACGGGTAAGCCAATACCGCCATATTTTTTCGATATTTCGTTTGAAAGCATGGTGCCTACCGCACGGTTCAGGTTGTTAATTACAAACTCCCCATATACTTCTTCCTTATTGTCCAGAGCGGGTTTGGCAGCTTCGATCAATTTCTTATCTATAATGTCATCAATGCCGTGATCCTGTTCTTCTTGTTTAAACTGTGCGACGGAAAGATCTCCCTCCTTATATAGAATAGCGTCAAAATTCAGGTTTTTATATTTCCAATGTTTAATGTCGTTGCGAAGTTCGAGGTATTGAGCTTGCCCAACCATCTCGTTTACAGTGCGGAAACCGAGCTGAGCCATAATCTCGCGAAGCTCCTGAGCCATGAAAGTAAACATGTTAACGACATGCTCGGGTTTACCGGAAAATAATGCACGCAATTCTTTACGTTGGGTGGCGACGCCAACCGGACAAGTATTTAAGTGACATTTACGCATCATGATACAGCCGGCAGCAACAAGGGCCGCTGTAGCAACACCCCATTCTTCAGCACCCAAAAGTGCCGCAACGGCAAGGTCCTTGCCGGTACGGAGCTGTCCATCAGCCTGTACCGTAACCCTTCCACGTAGTTTGTTTTTGACAAGAGTCTGGTGTGTTTCTGCCAAACCCAATTCCCATGGCAAACCGGCGTGGCGGATAGAGCTCAGTGGCGATGCACCTGTTCCCCCATCATATCCCGAGATCAAAATATGGTCCGCATGTGCTTTTGCGACACCGGATGCAACCGTTCCAACGCCCGCTTCCGAAACAAGTTTTACACTGATACGGGCGGCGCGGTTCGCATTTTTAAGGTCAAATATTAATTGGGCAAGATCCTCAATTGAATAAATATCATGGTGGGGTGGGGGAGAGATTAATCCAACCCCTGGTGTGGAGTGACGGGTACGACCAATCCAGTCATCTACCTTAAATCCAGGTAGTTGTCCTCCTTCTCCCGGTTTAGCACCCTGTGCAGTTTTAATTTGCAGTTCACCCGCATTACTCAAATAATGACTGGTTACCCCGAAACGTCCGGATGCAACCTGCTTAATCTGGGAGTTCATCCAGTCGCCATTTGGCAACTTGTTGTATCTCAGCTCATCTTCACCGCCTTCGCCAGAGTTTGATTTTCCGCCGATACGGTTCATCGCGATTGCAAGCGTGGTATGCGCTTCCCATGAAATCGATCCAAAGGACATGGCGCCCGTTGCAAAGCGTTTGAATATGTTTTCAACTGGTTCTACTTCTTCGATCGGAATTGGTGTTCCTTTTTTGAAACGGAGCAATCCTCTTAAAGTCAGTGCTTTGTGGCTTTGATCATCAATTAATTTTGAGAACTTTTTAAACTGTTCGTAACTATTGGTTTTAGTGGATTGCTGTAGTAAATGAACCGTTTGCGGATTGAAAATATGAGCCTCACCACGTTGTTTCCATTGATAAAACCCGCCCACTTCCAGTCTTGGATTTTCTTCCGGAGTTTCATGATAGGCTACTTTGTGACGTACCAGTATCTCCCTGGCGATTTCAGAAATCCCCATTCCGCTGATGCGGGAGATGGTTCCTGTAAAATAGCGATCTACAACATCTTTATTCAATCCCACACATTCAAATATCTGAGCGCCTTGGTAGGATTGCAAAGTTGAAATTCCCATTTTTGAGAAAATCTTAAGCAACTCTTTGTTGACTGCTTTAATATAGTTGTAATGTAGTTTTTCGTCTTTAAATCCTTCTTCGATCATGCCCTTTCTGTTCATGTAAGAAAGCGTTTCGAAGGCCATATATGGGCACACGCCAGCTGCTCCATAACCGATCAGAGTCGCGAAATGATGTGTTTCCCAAACATCTCCCGCTTCAACCAACAGGCCGACCTTGCCTCTCAATCCTTCTCGGATCAGGTGATGATGAATGGTGGCGCAGGCGAGAAGAGATGGTATTGGCGCGTGATCCGAATCAATAGCACGATCGGAAAGAATCAATATTTCAAAACCATCGTCAATGGCATCCACTGCATAGCGACAGATACGTTCTAAAGCTCGCTCAAGTGCTTTTCCTCCTTCATCTGCACGGAAATAGGTATTTATCGTTTTTGCCTGGAAATGATCTTTGTCAACAAAACGCAGCTTGTCAAACTCGTTCACTGTAAGTACAGGGTGGGGCAATTCAATTTGACGGCAGTGCTTAGGCGTTTCTGTAAGAATATTCTCTGTTCCTCCCACAAAAGAGATGAGCGACATAATGGCGCGCTCCCTTATAGAATCGATGGGAGGGTTGGTTACCTGCGCAAAAAGTTGCTTGAAGTAATTGGATAAATGCTGACTTTGCTCAGACAATACGGCTAGAGGCACGTCCGTACCCATAGAACCGATCGCTTCCAGGCCAGTCTGGCCCATCGGTGCCAGAATCATACGAAGATCTTCTGAGGAATAGCCAAACGCAATCTGGCGCTTCAAAAGCGATTTGTCTTCATACGGCAGGTACGTACGTATCGGATGATTAAGTGCATCCACGTGCAATTTGTTTTCGTCCAGCCACTGCTGGTAAGGCTGCGATGAGCATACGGACGCTTTCACCTCTTCATCAGGAATGATACGGCCTTGCTCCATGTCAACGATGAACATACGCCCTGGCTGCAGGCGCCCTTTGGACACCACACGTGATTGATCCACATCCAATACACCCGCTTCAGATGCCATGATTATTGTATCATCATCCAAAACCCAATACCGGGAGGGGCGTAAACCGTTTCTATCCAAGGTCGCCCCCACCATTTTACCATCTGTAAAAGATATAGAGGCTGGACCATCCCATGGTTCCATAATCGCAGCATGATACTCATAGAAAGCCTTTCGCTGCGGATCCATCTGATCGTTTCCATCCCACGCTTCTGGTACCAGCATCATCATCACGTGTGGCAATGAACGACCAGAAAGATGTAGTAGCTCAATGGCGTTATCCAGGTTGGCAGAGTCGGATTGGTTCCTGTCGCAAATAGGGAGGATCATATCCATTTCCTCCTTGCTGAAAAACTCTGACTGGAATGATTTTTCTCCGGCACGGATCCAGTTTACGTTTCCTTTTACAGTGTTAATCTCACCATTGTGAGCAATGTATCGGAATGGCTGGGCAAGTTCCCAGGCAGGAAATGTGTTTGTCGCAAAGCGGGAATGAACCACTGCCAAAGCCGAAACAACGGATTCATTTTCCAGGTCTGGGAAATAATATTTTAGTTGCGCTGTGGTCAGCTGGCCTTTGTAGGAAATTGTGCGACAGGATAATGATGAGTAATAGAAATTACCCTTCGCCCCTTGTACTGTATCCGTTATCAGGCGCGCCGACGATTGTCTTAGTATATAAAGCTTACGTTCAAAACCCAAATCGTCTGCGATATCATCGGGACGTTTAATGAAAACCTGCTCTACGAAGGGTTCAACAGACAGGGAGCCTTCACCCAAAGTGTTGTTAAGTGTTGGGACTTTTCTATATCCGAGCAGTTGCAGTCCAAGTTTTTTTATCTTACGGTTTAATATATCTCTGCATTCATCCCTGATCGTTTCGTCATTTGGGAAAAATATCATCCCCACCCCATATTCGCCGGCTGGAGGCAACTGGAAACCCAATGCTGAACACTCGTCAAAGAAATACTCATGCGGTATCTGGATCAAAATTCCTGCACCATCGCCGGTGTTGGGGTCAAAACCGGTAGCACCTCTATGCTCCATACGCTCCAGCATGTGGATAGCGTCAGCCACAATCTGATGTGACTTTCTGCCCTTAATATTGGCGCGGAAGCCAATTCCACAAGCATCGTGTTCAAATTCAGGACGGTACATCCCCTTGTTTTCTACCATTGGTTCAGACATTTGCGACATATATCGAAGAGTGTAGATAATTACAAATTCTATATAGAATCTATATAAATAAGCCGAGTGATTAAAATTTGCGAAACTCCTGTTAGGTTATGAATAGAGTAAAGCCACGCAAGATAATGATAAAAAATATTTGGTGTAATACCCAAAACGCGAAATTTTATTCAACCTCGAATAACTTTGTTCTTTTTTCACAATTAATCTAAAAATATTACTAATCTTGTAAAAGTTGAATTCTCGTATTTGAAAAATACAAAGTTTTTCGATTGGAAACCAGCATTTTCAAAAGAATAAGAAAGCGGGATCCACATTTTGGGGTTTTCTGGAAAACGCAAATGTGGAGGGAGCTAATACTGTATTCGAGGCGGGCGCTGGATCTCACAGGTCCTGCGATTGGCGTGTTTCGGTTCGCTAAGTAAAATGACGTAACATAAATTCGTAAATGTCTATAAAACAGCATTTTGGATATCATATACTAGCCTTTAACAAGATTCTAACAGATTATTATTCAAAAAAAACGCCAATCCCGGCAGGACTGGCGTTCATGTAATAAATTTGGACTTCTGATTATGGTTCGCTGGATTCGCTCACACCCTCGTAATCTTCATCGTCATAGTCGTCGTCTCCTGCGCCAAATTCATTTTCAAGATTATTCATAAAGACGGCGTCTATCGCTTCTTCTTTGGTAGGCAAAATATTAAGATCGGGAATTTTCAGAGCCTCCAGTTCATCGATAAAATCATCATCTTTTGTGATCAAAACCAAAAGACCAAGGTCGTTGGCGCACAGCCAGTTGACTTTTTTAAGAACAACCACTCCGCCCGCGTCAAACGATTTTGTATTTGACATGTTGACGATCAGATTGTGGAATTCCTCCCGGAATAGTTCTCTTGCTTTCTCTTCGAATGCAGCCGGAATCTCGTTTGAAAAGGAAACTTCCTGCAAATCGATGTATGCGTATTGCTCCTTTTTTTCGATTGTATGGTTCATAGGAGATAAAATTTAAACCAGAAGTTTTGAAGTTAGATGTTGTTTTTGACTACAGTTGCATTTTTTTAGACTTTCAAATCGATCTTAGAATTGCTTTTTCAATCCTTTGTAATGGATTTTCCAGATGATTCTTCTGAAATTTATTTCCAGTCACTTTTTCAAAGAGTTCTATATATCGGTCAGAAATTTGCTGAATCCATGCATCATCCATTTCTGGAATGGACTGGCCTTCCTTTCCTTGAAAACCATTTTGGATCAGCCATTCCCGCACAAATTCTTTCGAAAGTTGTTTTTGAGGTAGACCTAGCTTTTGATTTTCAGTGTAAACATCTTGATAGAAATACCGGGAAGAGTCAGGAGTATGAATTTCATCGATAAGATAAATGATGCCATTCAACTGTCCGAATTCATATTTCGTATCAACCAAAATTAGTCCCTGATCCTCAGCCATTTCGGTTCCTCGCGCAAATAATGCAAGCGCGTACCTTTCCAGGTGTTCGTAATCGTCGGCACTTACCAGCCCTTGAATAAGAATTTCTTCTTTGGATATATCTTCATCGTGACCTTCATGGGCCTTTGTCGTAGGCGTAATGATGGGTTCGGGTAATTTATCGTTTTCTTTCAGGCCATCTGGTAGCGACACACCGCATACTGCACGTTTTCCCAGCGCGTATTCACGCCATGCATGACCTGCCAAATACCCCCTAACGACCATCTCGACCGGATATGCCTGACATTTTATTCCGATACTTACGTTTGGGTCCGGGACTTCCTGTAACCAGTTTGGCACAATGTTGGAAGTAGCATTGAGAAAATGCGCGGCGATCTGGTTAAGTACCTGGCCCTTATAAGCGATAGCCCTGGGTAAAATTACATCAAAAGCAGAAATGCGATCCGTGGCTACCATTACCAAACGGTTTTCAAAGGAATAGACGTCCCTTACCTTACCCTTATAGAACGCCGTTTGTCCTGGAAATTGAAAATTAGTTTCTGGTATGCTTGTCATGTTATTTTCTAAAAATTACCATTCGATTTGTTTATTCACATCACTCTTTTTAGCGTATTGCTTTCTTCTGAGCTGGTAAATATATTGTGATTCATTTGATTTCATGGCATCCAGAATCGTTCTCGCCTGCTCTTCCGACATATTCATGGCCTTTAAACTATTGAGTAGCCGTTCCTTCCTTGCCGATTCAATTACCTCATTTTCCTGGTCTTGAGTTTCAGGAGGCGTAGGTGCAGACTCGCTGGATGTTTGGCTTTTGGGTTTCTTTTTCGGTAAATTAAAATCTGGTGGAAGTTCTTCTCCGGAAAATGCATTCTTTAAAATAATATAATTCGAGCGTGCCAACTCATTCCCCGGTGCAAGTGTCAACGCGATTTTTAAGTTGTTCAGTGCGTTTGCTGTATCCCTTCTTGAGACTTCGATCAAAGCGATTTGGCTATTTGCAATTGATGCAACTGTATGGTCATCAATATGGGTCAAAAGCCGATATTGCTTCAATGCCTTGTTAATTTCATTGTTGTTGAAGTAGGCGTGTGCCAGATTTAGCCTTGCGGCAGGTTCGGAAAATACGGACCCGTAAGCGATTTGATTGTACAGTATAGCGGCCTCTTTGTATTTTTTTTCGGAATACGCTTTTTCTGCTATTATCTTTCGTTCGTTTGCCTTTGTGATGGAATCGAAAGTTCGATGGTCCCATAGCCAAAGCAGTGCGTACAAAATTAGGCTGGTCATGCTGAGTTAATATTACTGGACAAAAATAGGAATAGATCCTTACAGTCGGAAGGTTCCGATGGTAATTAACACGTCCAACATGATCAAAAGCAGTGCCGCACCCAAAAAATAGTAGTATTTATTACTTACGACGGTAACTGTTCGGGTGTCAATGAGCGTTCCATCTGCATTGTTAATGTCCGTAATCAGCCGATTTATCTCACTCTTCTCGTTATTCAATTCGTAATATGCCCCTTTAGTCGCTGCGGCAATATTTTGGAGAAAAGATTCGTCTAACTTGCTCACGATCAGCTTGCCGTTTTCGTCTTTCATAGCTTTCCCGTTTTCCTGAATGCTGATTCCGGTTTTTGTTCCTACTGCGACGACGTAAATCCCGACACCAAACCTTCTGAGGTTGTTATACAGCACCCGGCTGCAATCTGAGTTGTTTTCGCCATCTGTTAACAATACGATCATTTTTGATCGGCCCGACTGGTCACTACTATTTATCAGTTTCTTATAAGCGAGTTCCATGGAACCGCAAACGTTAGTCCCGCTGGTTGGCAGTAAACTCGTTTGCAGACTTTGAATAAAAAGCTCCAGCGCAGCTGCATCATACGTCAGCGGCACCTGAATAAAAGCTTCGTTTGAAAATATAATAATTCCGATCCTGTTCGACCGTTCATTGTCAACAAAACGATTCATTTCGAATTTTGCCTTCTCAAGGCGGGATGGTGAAACATCTTTTGCGTCCATTGACTTTGACAAATCAACGAGCAGATAGATATCTTTTCCCTTGGCTTGTATTTCCCTGCTGGTTTCGCCGAAGGATGGTCCAAGCAAACTGATAATCAAAAGACCGAAATAAATACTCCTTAAAAATAATTTCAGGATGAGCGTTCGGGCAGTGGTGTTCAGCAAGCGCGCAACCCTGACGGTGCGTATTAAGAAGGCAATGTAGGCGACAATGAAAAAAAATATAAAAAAATATTCAGTGCTTTCAAATGGGTAATTCCAGTTCATAATGAACGTCTTGGCTTATTTAAGATTTTTCAAAAATAGGCATTTGTAGCTTCTGATAAAGTTTTTTTTGCCAATTGTTTGCTTTTCTGAATTGCAACCGCCTATATTTGCAACCCAGAACGGAAAGAAGGAGGGATGGGTGAGTGGCTGAAACCAGTAGTTTGCTAAACTGCCGTACTCGCAAGGGTACCGCGGGTTCGAATCCCGCTTCCTCTACACTGTTTCTGAAAGGGTAAAAGTTGGCAAGTCAAGGTTGGTAGTTGTTAAGTTAATTTCGGGGAGTGGCGCAGCCCGGTAGCGCATCTGGTTTGGGACCAGAGGGTCGCAGGTTCGAATCCTGTCTCCCCGACGAAAATTAAAATAAGCACAATGGTGCATCTGGTTTGGGACCAGAGAGTCGCAGACGGTCCGCCGTGCGGTTCGAAACCTGTCTCCCCGACGAAAATTAAAAGAAAATTAGGCAGTAAGCCGTATGCAGATTTCACTGCGAACTGCTAGCTGCCTAATTTTTTTAAGAGGCAGTGTATAATAAGGTCCCATAGCTCAGCTGGATAGAGCGTCATCCTTCTAAGATGAGGGCCATTGGTTCGAATCCAATTGGGATCACAATTAATGAAGCATCCGACATTTAGTTGTCGGGTGCTTTTTTTTGATTTAACATAAGGTCCCATAGCTCGAACGTCGACCATCTGGATAGAGCGTCATCCCGGGTCAAGTCAAAAAGGGTCAAGTCAAAAAGTTGTGGTGCGTGTCGGAATTATTTCACTCCCAAAAGTCTTCTTTGCCATCATCACGGTTCAGGTTTTTCTTATAACGATTTTGTTATTCGACTACTTGACTTAATTCATTACTTCTGGCGCATGAAACCAGGCGAGATTGAGCACCTGGTGGCGTCATCGAGATTAAATCAGTAGCTTTTGAGGAACTTACCTCCGTTCTCTCACAGTATCACATTCAAATCCAACCCGTCTTGCTTTTCCGAAGCCTCCCGAAGCTTTTCCCAGACTTCATCCTCGGTGCCAACAACAAAGTATGTCTTTCCATTTACCAACGAAATCAGGCTAAACCGCATGTCTGCGTCCGGGACGATCTCTTCCACATTGTTTTTATTAATTTCTATTTCAGAACCGTCCTCTTTGGTTTGGAAAATTGCAGCGTTTTTATTCATGATCACTCTGGATTTGTTTCAATACGGTTACTAAAAAAGTAGTGCCAAAGGAACGATTTTATTTGGCAGCGCATAATATTATTTGCTATCTTTCAATGATTTATGCGTTTGCAGCCATCAATTCTAAGTTTACTTCTACAACATCATTTTACCACCCTCACAATAGTTTCAGGAAGCGTACATTCAAGTTAATTATTCACCATATTCCTAACATAAACTATGAGAAAGTTGTCCTTCCGTTTCGCCACTGTACTCGGTGCTTTGACTATAATGGTGTCGGCCTGTATTACGGATCACCTTGTTCCGGCGATTGTCTCCCAAAAAGACTTAAAACTTAGTATTTACCAGGAAAACCCCGGAAAAACGGGTATAGCCTCGAATGGGAGCGCTGATGTAAGTTATGATCGAGGCACCAAAATGCTCAGTTACACTATTAAATGGAACGACCTCACCGGAATTCCTTCTGGCGCCCACATTCACGGCACTGCTCCGCGCGGAACTAATACGGGTATCGTGCATGATTTTGCCACGCTGATCGAAAAAAAGCCAACAGGAAGTTTCTCCAACCAGGTTTTGGTAGACGAAGTCAAGATTAAAGAAGCCGATCTGCTCAATGGTTTGTATTACTTCAATTTTCATACTGCTGCAAATGCAGGTGGGGAAATCAGGGGGCAGATTGAGTTCTACGATCAACCCACCGTTGTCAGTAAAATGGGGCTCGTGCTTAGTCCCTCGCAAGAAGTGCCCGCAAAAAGTAGTCCCGCTACTGGTTGGGCTGATGTGGTTTACAATAAAACAACGAAGACGCTTGGCTTCACGATGGTATGGAATAACCTGACGGATGTTCCTACGGGGGCGCACATTCATGGTCCTGCTGCTGCTGGTACCAATGCCAGTATTCAGGCTGATTTTTTTAGTCTTATTCCCAAAACCACATCTGGATCTTTCTCTTATTCTGTTCCGGTGGATGGCGTAAAGATTGTGGAAGCGGATCTCTTGGCCGGGAAATATTATTTTAATATGCACACCCCTCTTAATCCGGGAGGTGAGATTCGAGGACAGATCGTTTTCTGATGGTTTTAACAAAATCTATTGCAAAATCTAAAGGACGGCCGCCATTTTAATGGTTGCCGTTTTTTTTATGCATAAAAAATGGGCTGTGTCATTTTCACGCACATTAAATTTGCGTTATTTGTCATTGATGTCTGGAACAAGGGAAAGTGTAGGTGATTTATCTGCTTAGGTAAGCAACTCCTGTTTTCAACTCTCTGTGTGTTTAGTTTTTTAAATTAGTATTTCATTGCTGATGACCCGATATTTTCTCTCAACGATCATTTCTATTTCCCTGTCGTTTGGCTACCATGTTTGCGTCCTTGGGCAAAAGAACGCGGAATATTCTACTGACAAAAAAATACTGTCCGTCGGCAAGGAAATATTTACAACCAACTGCGTTTCCTGTCATGATGTCAAAAATGATGGCATTGGGCCTAGAATTGGTGGTGTAACCAAAATTCTTTCACAAGATCAGCTTATTGCTTTTATTCAAAATCCGGCAAAAGTGATTGCATCGGGAGATCAGCGGGCGGGTATCCTTAGCCGGAAGTATAAACTGACCATGCCGGCATTCGATTTTTTGAATGTTGCGGAAATTAAATCAGTTATCGCCTACATCGATCACGAAACGGTAACAGGAAAGATTGGGCCGCTTGCTGTGACTGAGGATAAGGATGCTGCTGGAAAACCTCAGGTTAGATTTGGTACTCCGGTTACGAAATCAGGTTTGAAAATTGAACTTGAAGATTTTATCCAAATACCACCTTCAGATCAAAAACCTCCTTTGACAAGAATTGCGAATATGCGTCCGGGCGGTTTAGGTGATGGGGCTTTATTTGTAAGTGATCAAAGAGGTATTCTTTATCGGGTCAATAGAGGGCAAATAAGCATTTTCCTTGATATCCGCAGTAGTATACCGGATTACATTAATGCGCCCGGGTTGGGAACCGGCTTAGGAAGCTTTGCCTTTCATCCGGATTTCGCCAACAACGGGTTAATGTATGTAACCCACACGGAGAAGTTCACCAGCAAAAAAGCGGACCACGAATTCGCTGATTCAATAAAAGTTGCCATGCAATGGGTGGTCGAAGAGTTGAAAATGAATGATCCCAATGGAAACGTTTTCGAGGGCGAAAAAAGGGAGTTGCTGCGGGTTAACGTTCCGGGGGCAGTTCATGGGATGCAGGATATCGAATTTGTTCCGGGGATTGGTAAAAACGATCCGGACTACGGGTTACTTTACATTGGAACCGGGGATGGTGGTTCCACAATCGCCAGACATCCTGAATTATGTCATGATTTGAAATCACTTCTCGGAACGATTATCCGCATTGACCCGCTTGGGAACAACAGTCCCAACGGTAAATACGGCATTCCCAACGACAATCCATTTGTAAAAAATTCAGATCCTTTGGTCAGGAAGGAGATTTACGCTTACGGTTTCAGAAACCCGCATCGCCTGTCATGGGATTTGACAAACGGCAAAACCATGTTTAGCGCCGAAGTAGGGGAGACCAATTTTGAAGAAGTGAACGTGATCGTGAAAGGAGGTGACTACGGATGGAATCTGCGCGAGGGAAAATTCGGGATTTCGTGGAAAGACCTAAAAAACGTCCATTTATTGGATGCAAAGGATAAGGGCAATTTTATTGATCCATTTGTAGCCTACGACCATATCGATGGCAATGCGATCAGCGGCGGATATGTATATGAAGGAAAATTGGCCTTTTTGAAGGATAAATATATTTTTGGCGACATTGTGAACGGCAAGCTTTTCTATGTCAACATCAACAAACAACTTTCTGACAGTACCATACATCAGATTGCAATCATGCAAGATTCAAAAGAAACGGATCTTGTACAAATGTCGAAATCCAAACGAGTGGATGTGAGGATCGAATACGATCCATTGACGAGGGAAATGTATATCATGACCAAAAGCGACGGAAAGATAAGGAAAATAAAAAATGCTTATTTTGATAAGCAATGACTCATTTCCACGCATCCAATAATCTTCTGATCACCAGAATCTCAGCGACATGATAGGCATTGTGATCGGCAATGAGAACAGCTTCTTTAAACATGGTTTGTCCTTTACCCCATCCAAAGGGTTTAAATAAATCATTGTCCGGATTCCGGAGCAAAACGAAAAAGCTTTCACGATCGGCCGTGATGGCTTTTAGTGAAGCCTCCCAGGCGTCGTCACTAACCTCACTAACCGGTTCAGTCCAATAGTCCGCAGGCCAGTCCAACACAGTATGCTCTGCCGAAGTACTAAAATCTACAATATCAGCCTGGGCAATCCGGATATGTTCTACAAGCTGCCAAATACTATAAGGTAGCTTGTCTGGAGTTACTGTTCTTAGCTTTGCGGGCAAACCTGCTAACGCATTTTCGAATGTGACATGTGCATGACTTGTCTCAATCAATCTGATGAGCTCCTTCACAATTTTTGATCGATCTTCCATATTATTCAATATACGGTTTTATTTGTAATCAAGTTAACAAAATTAAATAGTTTCCTTCTATATTAAACAGAAGTAACCGGATCCAAAATCGTTGTAAATGAAGAACCTTCGACTGTTAACTATTAAATTAGGTAAATAACGTAACATTTAGTTAATTTGTGAGAGCACTATTTGCATATTTTAACAAATGAATAAATTTATTGGCATTTCTGTATTGATAATGGGATTATGCCTTTCACTTACTGCTTCCGGTCAGCAAAAGGTGGACTGGCATGTGTTGACTGTTTTGAAGGATTCCTCTGCCTATCCATTTCAAATGATTTCTCCTTCAAAAAACGAACTCGCGGTCAAGTTGCCCAAATTTGCCCTCAAGGATTATAGTATTTCGCGAAGTCTCAAGTTTCCGACTTTAAATAAAGAGCTTCCTATTTTAATAGGAAAGAATGAAGCCAATCAAAAACTGATCATTATCGATCGCAACATCAATCTGGATTTTACCGACGATGTTGTGGAAGTTTTCACTGACACTTTAACCAGTACGAGCAAAGGTAATTACAAAAAATTTGATGGGCTTTTGCAAATCGATGGCAAAGATATCTCGGTCACCTTTGACTACACGATTGTAAAACCACAGCAACTTAACCTGGATCTCGGAGATTCACTTGAAAATAAGGTATTTTTTGCCGTCCGGCCATCGCACTATCGACACACGTCAATTAACGTGGACAACAAGATGTTTAATCTGGTTGTGTTTTCCAGAAATGTGCTGGATTTTGCAAAGAAGTCGAGCTTCCTTATGGTTGTCCCTGACAGCGTGGATGTTCGTAAAATAAAGTCTTCTGATAAAAATTATAACAGATATGTTTCCGGAGATGTAATATTATTGGGAGAGCAAAAATTCTCTTTTGGCGGTTTATCAGTTCTTGGAGATTCGATCGCTTTAACAAAATTGAGTGTAGGTTCTGAGGTGTATGGAAGCCAGATTGGCTTTTTAGCCAGGGATTTTGCAGGTACTGATATTGGCTCGGAACGCCCGGTCAATTCGAGAAATTTCAATGGAAAGCACATTCTTCTTGACTTCTGGGGTACCTGGTGTGCGCCATGTATTCAGATTTTGGATGATATCAAACAAATGCATGAGGGGCTTGACAAAAATAAAATTCAGGTCATCGGGATATGCTATGATAACAGTAAGCCCAAGGCCGCAGAATTTATCAGGCGAAAAGGAATCACCTGGACGCAATTGTTCGATCCAAGAGGCAATTCAACGATTTGCAAAGATTTTGGAATTTCAGAATTTCCTTCCTTTGTACTAATCGATCCCTCTGGGAAAATTGTCATGCGCGAAGAAGGGTTAAATGGTTTTCAGAGACTAAGGGAAAATCTAAAAAATGTCTTGAAATAACAGAAGCCAACCTCACTACTTCACCCAAAGGCTATCCACAAAATAGTGCTTGCAGTCCAGAAAATGGTCGATTACCTTAAAGTCACTTCGCTCCGCCATCTGCTGAATTTCAGTTAGCGTGTACTTTCTGGAAAGTTCTGTCCAGATCAGTTCATTCTGAGCGAAAGAGAAATTTGCCGATAGTTTTTCCATGTATACCTGCTGGGAGGTCATGCTTACGATGTAGCTTCTAACTTCACCATTAAGCGGATTGTAGTGTGAATAAAAATCAAATTTATTTATTTTAAAATTCGCGCCTAGCTCCCGGTTCATACGGGTCAACAAGTTGAGATTGAAGGCTTTTGTAATCCCTTGGGCATCATCATATGCACGACGAATCACGGCCGGATGTTTTTGTAAGTCAAAACCAGTCAGAAGCTTATCTCCATATTTCATGTTTTGATAAAACTGCCCCATCAGGTTATCAGCTTCCTGATTGGGATAATTGCCAATATTACTCCCCAAAAACAGAAACAGATTTGGTGCTTGATCTGAAGCAAGCTGTTCCATCATCGAAAAATAGTTTCCCACCATCGGTTTGACATTCAATCGCGGCAGGTGAAGCAACATACTTTCAGTAAGATCGTCGATGGCTTTTTTTGAAATATCAATTGGGACATAACTGAATTCCAGATCCAGATCGATTAATTTTTTAAGCAATTGCCTTGTTTTTAGTCCATCACCGGCTCCAAATTCCACAATCTGAAAAGGCTTGTCAAAATCCAGTTTTGCTATGATCTGTTCACTTTGCAGAGAAAGAATCTCAAATTCACAGGGGGTAGGGTAATACTCAGGCATGGCCATGATGTCCTGAAAAATTGCGCTGCCTCGGTCATCATAAAAATATTTCGAAGAGATGGATTTTAGCGGCATGGATAATCCCTCCTGAACATCTTCTGCAAATGAATTGTCGGAAATTTGAGATGCTGTGTTCTCATTCAGAGTGTCGCAGCTTTCCCATTCGGCATTCTGTTCCTGATATAACGGGTCGTTAGTTGAATTCATAAAGGAGATTTGTTAAAACTATTTTACCAATCTGATTCCGGTGTACTGCCAGCGTTCGTGTGTGTGAAAGAAATTTCGATATGTTTTTCGGCTATGACCTTCAGGGGTCGCTACTGAGGAACCCCTCAAAACCATCGTGTTAACCATGAATTTGCCATTGTATTCCCCAACTGCACCTTTGGCTTTCACAAATCCCGGATAGGGTAGGTAGGCGCTATGAGTCCATTCCCATCTTTGTCCCCACTTGAAATGGTCAGAGGCAATCTCCCATTCAGCTTCGGTTGGGAGTCGCATGTCTCTCCATTGTGCATACGCTGCCGCTTCAAAAAAGCTGACGTGGCCGAGTATTGCCTTGGGATCAACCTGTTTTAAGCCTGCAAGCGTGTAATAATGCCATGATCCGTCTATTTTGTGCCAGTACATCGGGGCCTGAATATCGTTTTCGCTAACCCAAGACCAGCCTTCGTCAAGCCAGAGGTTAAAGTCCTCGTATCCCCCAGCATCAATAAATTCAATGTATTCTCCATTGGTTACGAGCGCGTGGCTGATTTCAAATGGGTTGAGATGGACTTTATGCCTGCCCAGTTCATTATCAAAGGAAAAGCCATGGCCCTGAAAACCAATTTCATATACGCCTTCGCTGATCGTTACAAAGCCGGTCTCATCGTTGAAAGAGCTCAAAAGGTTGAACTCTGGATGATAAACCGGGAACAACGGATTGTGTCCAAGAATGTATTTGATGTCGGTAAGGAGAAGCTCCTGATGCTGTTGCTCGTGATGAAGTCCTAATTCGACAAGCGTCAATGCTTTGTCGTCGGTCAATTTTGCAAGCAGATGCTGCATGTGTTCATCTACGTAGGCTCTGTATTCATAGACTGTTTTGATCGTAGGGCGTGTAATATTTCCACGGTTTGTTCTCAATACGCGATCACCAACATTGTTGTAATAGCTATTGAACAGGAAGCTGAAATCTTCATTGAAAATCTGATATTCACTTTGAAATGCTTTTAGAATAAATGTCTCAAAAAACCAGGTTGAATGAGCCAGATGCCACTTTGGAGGACTCACGAAGGGCACCGGCTGAGGTACATAATCTTCGGTTTCCAACGGTTCGCAAATTTTTTCGGAATGTTTTCTGATGATCGTATACTGCTCTTTAACGGTTCTTGGGATCATTGGAAGCAAAATGTTTTAAGTCACTGATTGTCTTGATATGCAATTGTCCTGCCTGGCTTTTTCGCATCATCAAAGCATACGAATTATTGAAACCAATCGGTTTTAGCCATTTCAGATCATACTTTTCGTCGAATGCTTTTTTGACATAGACATACACTTTTTCGCGGTCACCATTCATCTGACCCAAGTCTTTCACGGAAGGTTTCAAAATTACCAGGAGTCCTGTCCCGGTGTATTCAGGGTACATATCAATTTCATTATTGATTAATGCGTCAAAACAGATTTTCGTTCCCCCCAATCCGGTCCTCGTTTCAACTCTGAGCCGGGTAAATCCTTCCAAAAGCATTTTGTAAATGTTGATAAGGATATATTGTTCCCCGAAAATCTTAGAGCCAAGCCTTATAGTACCTTCTTTTCCATCCTGAGGTCTTTTGTAGAGCCTGTTTCTTATAAGAAAGTGCTTCGCTACATTTTCAGGAAGCTGGTTCAAAACATCCACCCGGTAGTTTAGATCGGTCATTACCGAATCGTTGATCATCCCGGCAAGCATGTCAAGCGTGGGTTCAACGGTCGGATATTTTTTCAGAATTTCATTTCTGACCACCGGAGCCGCATAGTAAGGCGGAAAAATCTTTTTATCATCTTCAAGGGTGATGAGGTCAAAAGCCTTCAAACGACCATCGGTACTGTATCCGCTGATCACGTCCAGTTTTTTCTCAAATGCGGCCTTATACATCACTGCGTCACTGATCACAACCGTAGGTATGTCGAGCTCATACTTGGATTTTAACCCGAGATAACCATCTTCTCTACCCATAAATTCAGGTGTAAAACCACCCAGGATTTTCCCTTCAGAAAAAGGGATGACATAAAAGGAAGATAGGAAAACAAGCAGAATGGGCATTGCGACCGATATTTTACGCATTCTGGCAATTCCCATTTTTTGAACCAAAGACAACAGTGTATCCAATAGAACAGCCAGCAATGCGGCGGGTATGGCACCTGACAAAATCATATTGGTGTTGTTCAGGGCGATACCTCCAAAAATAAATTCCCCCAACCCGCCCGCGGCGATATAGGCAGCCAGTGTTGCCACACCCACATTGATCACCGTGGCGGTTCGGACCCCGGCCAGAATAACAGGCATAGCCAGAGGCAGTTCCACATTGAAAAGTATCTGCCACTTGTCCATCCCCATGCCACGGGCAGCTTCAACAATTGCCGGATCTACACCCGTGATGCCGGTATATGTGTTGCGGATGACGGGCAATAGTGCATACATAAACAAAGCGGCAATGGCTGGTAAAGCCCCAATGCCCAATACAGGAATCATGAATCCCAGCAAGGCTATACTGGGGACAGTCTGAAGAATCCCCGCGATTCCGAGCACCAATGATGCGGTCCTTTTACGAGGTGTGATCCAGATGCCCAGTGGTAACCCTACAATAACGGCGATAAGCAGAGAAATACAGGTAAGTCCCACGTGCTCAAGGGTTTGGTCCCACAGTTTGTCGGACTGCTGATACATAAATGACCATAAACTTTGCGATTGCTCCATTTTTATTCTTTATGTTTGATCCGGGTATATGCGGCATTAATGGCGGGCAAAGAGATGTCCTTGAAGGTACCATCTTTTTCGATCGTCAGAGTCTTTTGGTTTGAGGAGGCCAACAGTTCCATGCCCTCCCAGAGCGTCTGAGTTATTTTCAGGTCAGCCGATAAGGCCGTGCTATCAATTAGACTTTCCCAAATGTCATAGAAGGAGAGGCTGCTCAATTCAAGCTGCATGCGCTGATAGCTGAAAAAGTTTTTGACAAATTCGCTGACAGGATTGAAAATCAGATCTTTTGCTAGCCCCATTTGCACGATTTCCCCTTTGTCCATCAGACAAACCTCGTCGCCAAGCTCAAAAGCTTCCTGCACATCATGGGTTACGAGTACGATGGTCTTCCTGTCTGCTTGTGTAAATTCTTTAAACTCTTTCCTTATTTCAGCACGGGTGATAGGGTCCAGTGCACCGAAGGGTTCGTCCATCAGCAAAATGGGGGGCGCTGATACCAATGCCCTTGCCAGAGCGACCCGTTGTTTCTGGCCACCACTTAGTTCATCGGGGTATTTGTTTGCGTAATTTGGAAAAGGCAATCGGATTTGATCGAGCACCGCAGTTGTACGCGTTCTTATTTTGTCCCTGTCCCAACCTAACAGTTTAGGAACAATGGCGATATTCTCCGCAACAGTATAGTGGGGAAACAAACCGTTATTTTGGGAAACATAACCGATATGCCTTCGAAGCACCTCGGGTGCTGCTTCCTTAATGTTCTTATTATCAATGAAAATTTCACCCGATGAAGCCTCAATCAGTCTGTTCAGCATTTTGAGCGTAGTGGTTTTTCCGCATCCGCTTGTACCCAGCAGCACGAGTGTCTTTCCTTTCTGCACTTCGAAAGAGATATTTTTCACTGCCTCAGTGCCCTTAAAATTCTTTCTGAGATTGCGTGCAACGAGCATAGGAGGTTGGGACGAGTAAAATGCAAGTGTGAAGCTACTCAAAAGCTACTTATCAGGAAACATAAAAAGGTTATTTAAGGATTCAGAGAAAGTCGGATGTGCAAATACGCTGTCATGAACCTCTTGCCATTTTATGTCGCCGATCATGGCCATCTGGAGTACCGATACCACTTCACCTCCTTCTGTTCCAAGTATGGAAGCGCCAAGAATTTTATCGGTCTTTGCATCGACGACCGCCTTCATCATACCTCGGGTATCACCAGTTTCAATAGCGCGGGCCACTGCTGAATTTGGCATACTAGCAACAAGCACGTCAAATCCTTTCTCCCTGGCTTCATGTTCGGTAAGCCCGACGCGGCCAAGTTGAGGATCTGTAAACATGCAGTAAGGAAGTACCCGGTTTTTGGTGGAAAGTTTAGTGCCTTTGGTGAGGTTATGAATGGCAATGCGGTAATCGTCGAAAGCAATGTGCGTGAAAGGCGGTCCCCCGTTTACATCGCCAAGGGCGAAAATTCCTTTGGTTGTGGTCTCTAAAAACCCATTCACCTGAACGTAACCTTTTTCATCGGTTTTTACTCCCGTTACTTTCAGGTTCAGGTTATCTGTCTGGGGTGTTCTCCCGGCAGCGATCAGAACGTGGGAACAAGTGAGCATTGTTTTCTTACCATTTTTCAGAAATGAAGCCTTTATTTGCTGCCCCGCTTTTTCAAAGGATTGTAATTTACAATTCGTTAATATCCGGATTCCTTCTTGTGTCAATATGGCCTCAAGTTCTTCGGAAATATCCTTGTCTTCCTTCGACATCAGTCGCTCTGACCTTGACAGCAGTGTTACTTTGCTACCAAATCTCCTGTACATCTGACCAAACTCCAACCCAACATATCCGCTGCCAACAATCAAAAGATGGTCTGGGATATCTTTCAGATCCAGAATGGTTGTCGATGTGAGATAATCAATATCCTCGATTCCCTCAATTACTGGTATTGAAGGTTTTGCGCCGGTATTAATAAAAATTTTTTCTGCTGACAAAAGCGTTTCCCCGCCATCGTTCAGCTTCACCATAATTTCCTTTGGATTGGAAAATGACGCGACACCGTATATCAGATCGAGGCCTTTTGTTTTCTTGATTGCTTCCTCTGAGTTTCCCCGCATCCGCTGTACAATCTCGTTTTTACGAGCGAGAATGGTAGCTATGTCGACTTTAACTTTTCCGGTAGTTATACCCATTTCTTTACCTTTTCTCGCCAGATAAGCCACTCTCCCTGACGCAATCATCGCCTTTGTCGGTGAACACCCATCATTGACGCAGGTTCCACCAACCCACCTTTGTTCTATCAATGCTGTTTTAAGGCCGGATTCTGCAAGTTTTTTTGAGAGCGGTGTGCCTGCCTGTCCTGAGCCGATAACGATTGCGTCGTATTTTTTCATAGGTGTCGATTAGGGATAGAAATGATTAACTACGAAATGTCCATCTAACAAAAGTATGCCGGATGGCTGGATCAATGAGACAGAAGGTCATTTGTTCCAACGAATAAGCCCAAATTCTCGTAATTGGCGCGTTAAAAGTTAAAAACCGAATGTGAGTAAATCTATCCGGTTTATCTTTGTGGATGGATTATTTTAAAAAGCTCCTTGATTTATTAAAAACAGAGCGGGAAGAAGATCGGCAAAGTTATCTGAAAATGGCTGGCCAATCTTCTGTTTCGGAACGGCGGGCCAATGGGCTCACGTGGTATCCAATAGCCATACGGGGCTCGGAAATGAGCAGAGGTGATTATTTATCCGTTGAAGTGGAGCGAACAACCCATCAGGATATTGCACATCAGCTACGATTTGGGATGCCTGCTGTTTTATTCTCTAATCATGATCCTCAAAAGGACAGGGTAGAGGGGACAATATCGCATCAAACTGGTAACAGACTAAAATTAACATTACGTACCGACGAATTGCCCGAATGGTCACGCGATGGTAAACTGGGAATAGATGTTCTTTTCGATGACAATAGTTACGATGAAATGAACAGCGCGCTGAAAGCAGCCGCGTTAGCTTTACAAAAACCCGATGGGAATTTGGTTCGAATTTTAACCGGTGAAAAAGCACCCACGTTTGATGACTCAAAATTGCCGGTGAGTAATGCCAAACTCAATGACTCGCAACAAACTGCACTAAATAAAATCCTTGCTTCCAACGAACTGGCGATCGTTCACGGGCCTCCCGGAACTGGTAAAACCACCACACTGATTCAGGCAATAAAGGCGTTGATTCAGCAGGATCGCAAACAAATTCTGGTCGTGGCACCAAGTAACACAGCTGTGGATCTGCTCAGTGAAAAGCTGGCCGACGAGGGGCTGAATGTATTGAGGGTGGGTAATCCGGCGAGGGTTTCGGAAAAATTGATGTCGTTGACGCTCGACAGCAAAATGTCTGAGCACAGTCAGATGAAGGATATCCGAAAGCTGAAAAAGCAGGCTGGTGAGTTCAAAACGATGGCACACAAATACAAGCGAAACTTTGGTAAATCAGAACGCGATCAACGAAAGGCTCTTTTTGATGAAGCCCACAGGATCATGAAGGATGTTGGAAATACCGAGCAATATATTATTGACGATCTGGTTGCTAAAGCACAGGTGATTACGGCGACGCTTGTGGGTTCCAATCATTACACCGTCCGCAATCTTAAATATCATACGCTTGTGATCGACGAAGCCGGCCAGGCTCTTGAACCTGCTTGCTGGATACCGATCATGAAGGCCCAGAAGTTGGTTTTGGCGGGAGATCATTTCCAATTATCTCCGACTATAAAATCGAACGAAGCAGCAAGGAATGGGTTGAGTACGACTTTACTGGAAAAATGCGCCAACCTGCATCCGGAATCAGTGGTGCTGCTCAATGAGCAATATCGTATGCACGAGTCAATCATGCATTATTCGTCAAAAGTATTTTATCAGAATAAATTAAAAGCGAATGCATCGGTGGCGAATCATCTTTTATTTGTCGGTGACTCCCCACTTTTATTTATCGACACAGCAGGATGTGGATTTGACGAGAAACTTGAAGGAACAAGCTCGACCAACCCTGAAGAAGCTGCCTTTTTGTTTAAACATCTACATCAGCTTGTTTCTGACTTCACTTCCTCTCAAGCGGATACGTTTAATAGCATTGACGCTTTTCCGACCATCGCCGTGATTTCTCCTTACAAACAGCAGATCAATATCCTGAAGGAACAGTTACTGCATGCTCCCGATCTTCAAAAATACGGCGGGAAAATCTCCGTAAACACCATCGACAGTTTTCAGGGCCAGGAGCGGGATATCGTCTATATCAGTATGACCAGAAGTAACGCGGAGGGTGAAATTGGATTTCTTTCTGATATCAGGCGCATGAATGTAGCCATGACCAGGGCCCGAAAAAAGCTGGTTGTAATCGGAGATAGTGCAACACTAGCTCAGTTGCCATTTTATGCAGACTTCATTACCTACGCCCAAGGTTTGGACGCTTATCAGAGTGCCTGGGAGTTTTCGGATATCTAGTTTAGCGCTCTCATGCACAAAATAACTAAACCGGACCGAAATGGTTGATAAAAAGTAACTGGCAGGGGACAAAAATGCTTAAATTTTGGTTCTTAATTTTGAAGAAATTAATAGTAAAGTATGAACTGGATACCACTCACAACAGAGCAGGAAATAGAAAACATCAAAGCTTCGAGGGAGCTTGCCGTCATTTATAAACACAGCACGCGGTGCATGGTAAGCTTAATGGCATTAAAAAAACTCAAATCTGAATCAACAGGCGGTTATTCAGTGCCATTTTACATGGTCGATGTAATCAAAGACAGAGCAATTTCGAGAAGTGTTGCAGACACTTTTTCTGTTGAGCACGAATCGCCTCAAGTCCTTCTTGTTAAAAATGGCGAGTGTATCTACGATGCCTCTCACGAATCTGTCTCACTGAAACCAATGCTTGGTTACCTTGAATGAGCGTGCTGAAGTTAATGGGGTCGGGTAATTTTTTCAGGCGTTGGGTGTTGATCACCTGCTAAGCCCGGCTCTCTTATTTTCAATAATCACAGCGGTTTTAAGCACGATTCCAGATATCTGCGAAGTCGTCGGGATGGCGTTGAAATTGTGCATGAACATATTGGCAGAGCGGTGTCACTTTCAGGTGATTTTGACGTGCATAAGTTGCCATTGCTTCTAAAAGCTTTTTAGATAAGCCCTTACCTTCATATTTCGGGTCTACTTCGGTGTGATAGACACGCATGCTGGCGCCCAGAACCCCGATCACCATTTCACCAATTTCATTATTGTCTTCCAGTAGTTTGAAAGCACCCTTACCGTTTTCGTCTAGCGTTAATTTAACCTCGTACATAATAAGTTATTGATTGTGAACGAATCAGGCCATTTGTTCGTGCAACACAGGCTGCTTCTTTAAACCGTTGAGAGAAAGATCAAGCAGCAGCTTGACTAGCCCTTCAAGCTCGTCGATCTTGTTATACATGATAAGGTCCATTTCAATACCCCTTTGGGCGCTGGTAAATATAAAGGACAGTTTCTCAAGTTCGGCATCACTCATGTCTTTGAATTCTCCGGTTGCTGTGCCATAGCGTAGAATACTTTTTAAGATATTGGTTTCCTTGTCATCATATTTTTTTCGCCAGTTGCACATTTGACCGTTATCCATCAGTCCTTCACGTGTCTCATTAATAAGGACGGAATAAAGATTTACAACCTTCCTTATTTTTTGGAAACGGATTGTCAGGAAGACTTCAAACTTTTTGAGAGCCGTCGTTTCGTTGGCGATTGCATTTTGTATGATTTCAAAAAACACCTCCTTTTCAGCTTTGATAATCGCGTCAAAAATTTCTTCCTTGCTTTTGAAATAATAGTAAAGCGTACTCTTTCCTTTCCCGGCCTCTTTTGCTATGTCTTCCATGGTCGTTTTCGTTAAACCATACTTTTGAAAGAGCTTGTCGGCTCCGGAAAGAATTTTTGCTCTCAGGAGCTCATCCTTTGTTTGCATCGAATTTGCGGCGTTCATCACGACTTAGATAAAAAATGGAGGATCGACATGGATATGCAACTGCAAGAACACCAATTTATAATAAAAATAAAATATCACTAGCATTCAGATTGCAATTAGAAACACGAAACCGACAGGATATACTGAGACTTCGAAGACCCTTTTGTAGTAAATAGTCTCTTGCTTTTGTCATCCAGATCCAAATGAGCCACGTGTAGTATCTGAGTTAAACAGACCACGTTCATATATTGGTCTATTTAATAGGGCCCATAAAATTAGTAGTTTCATATTTTTATGCAAAAATGTACCAATATTTTATTTGCTTATTTTTAGATTGAAAGTGCCTTTGAGCTTCTTTGGCGCATTTTATAGATCAAGATCAAAGTGAATATTTGGATTTTTCTGAAATCCACGATAAAAATAAAACACAAAAATCATTGCGAATTGGAACGCCTATATTATTTTTGGACCAGGAATAGATTTTGGTCGAAAAAATTATCATACTTGAAGATGCAGAAGGAAGAAGTGATGAGGGAGAAGGTGTTGGGCTGTGCGGATAAACTTTTCCAGAAATTTGGTTTGTGCAAGACCACTATGGAGGACATTGCGCGGGAGGCTGGAAAGGGCAAGAGTACATTGTACCACTATTTCAGGAGCAAGGAAGATATTTTTGGAGAGATTTTGAATAGAGAAAAGGACGCGTTCTTTGAAATTGTTCAAAATTCAATTGCAAAGGAGGTAACTGCAAAAAGGAAAATTGAGGTTTTTTACAAGAAGCGATTTGAGGCGATCCGAAAGGTAATCAATTTGTATAACGTATTGTTAGAAGAGACCCGCGGCGGGTTAATTGATAGTGGTCAGGTTCAGGTTTGGCGGAAGAAATATGATGCAAAAGAAATCAACATTATCAAAAGTATCCTGCAGTACGGGATTGTGACCGGAGAGTTCAGGGTCTTTAAGGAGCATGAACTGGATCGGCTTGCGTTTATTTTTTCCAGTGCGCAGCGTGGCGTTGAAATGGATCTCATCATGTACGACAAGCTCGACGAAATGGAAAGCTGTCTTCAATTGCTAGTAGATTTGGCAGTTAATGGATTGAAGAAGTAAAAAAAATTGAGCCTGTATAGACCGAGAAACGATTTTAGTCCATTCGGTTAAAGTGTTTTTTGGAGAGAGGAGAGAACTGGGATTTTGTGTGATTCTTCTATTTAAAAGGTTTTTTCTAGTTCTGGTACAGTTCTTTGAACCAATTGAATCTATGGCCTAGGGTTCACACGTATGTAGGTAATAGTTTTTGGATTCGTAGAACGGGGACACGAGAGTTGGAATTGATAACATAAACCCGAGTCGCTATCTGTCAATTGCTTTTTTTTTCTACCGGATGAAGACTCGGCTTCTGAGCTGACCTGGTTAATTTAGTATCAAGTCGTGTAATTTGAATTATAGAAGGAAGTGTTTTATGGTCTTGGGATCTTGAAAAGAAAAAATGAGCACCTCCAATTGTTTTATTGCTATTTTAATACGTCCAAAGGTATATTTTACCAGTGGTGTAAAAAGGTAATGTGGAAAAATGATTTTTTATAAATTGGATTTTTATTATTCGGGTCCGAAAAAATATTTACAATCTAAAACCTTTACAACCCCATTAGCGTTAGTCTAAAATCACTGTTTGCGGTTTTTATAACAGTAGAATAGCATCAACATAGTTAAATATTTGAGTAACCAACGAACTTATTCATGTTGGGTAAAAAACAGAAGAGTTCTGACACTAATTATTATGAGGAATAAACTACATGCCAGGGTCTCCGAATTCAAGGATTCGAAGGTCATAAAAGAAAAGGGACTTTACCCTTATTTCAGGCCAATAGAATCTGGCCAGGACACCGAGGTTTTGATCGATGGTAAAACGGTTTTGATGTTTGGGTCGAATTCTTACCTTGGTCTCACCAATCACCCTTATATTATTGAGGCTGCACAGAAAGCCCTGGAAAAGTACGGCTCCGGTTGTGCCGGATCCCGTTTTTTGAATGGAACTCTGGATATCCATGAGGAATTGGAAAGAAGATTGGCTATCTACACCGGAAAAGAGTCTGCTGTATTGTTTAGTACTGGTTATCAGGCCAACCTTGGTGCATTGTCGTGCCTGACCGGTCGTAATGATTATCTGATTCTGGATGAAAGCGACCACGCCTCAATTATTGACGGAAGCAGACTATCCTTTTCCAAGGTGATCAAGTATGCGCACAACGACATGAACGACCTTCGAAAGAAGTTAAGCCTTTTGCCTGATGACGCATTGAAACTGATTGCAACCGATGGGATTTTCAGTATGGAGGGCGACATCGTCAAACTGCATGAATTGAACGAGGTTGCAGCCGACTTTGGAGCGTCCGTTTTGGTTGATGATGCGCACAGTCTGGGTGTTATTGGTCAGAAGGGAGCTGGAACGGCATCTCATTTTGGCCTGACCGACGCCACTGATCTGATTATGGGGACTTTTAGCAAATCACTTGCTTCCCTTGGGGGTTTTATTGCTAGTGACGCCGAAACAATAGAGTATTTAAAACACCGTGCACGCTCACTGATGTTTAGTGCGAGCATGACTCCGGCATCTGTAGCCAGTACTTTGGCTGCTTTGGATATTATTGAATCGGAGCCGGATCACATCGAAAGGCTTTGGGCCAATACCAGGTATGCGAAAGAGTTGCTGTTAATCAATGGTTTTGACCTGGGTCGCACCGAAAGTCCGATATTACCTGTTTACATACGGGATAATGAAAAGACCTTCATGATAACCAAGTTGCTGCAGCAGGATGGAGTATTTGTAAATCCCGTGGTGTCTCCTGCCGTTCCGACACAAGATTCGCTGATAAGATTCTCATTGATGGCGACACACACGTTCAGCCAGATAGAGGAAGCTGTGGATAAGCTTACCAAAGCTTTCAAACAGGTGCGTCCTGAAATGATCAAAGAAAACGTTTAGACCCTCCAGAATTCATAATGACACAAATCTTACCGGTTACCTCTAAAAAGGATATGACGAGGTTCATTGATTTTCCTCATGACCTCTACAAAGATGAAAAAAACTATGTTCCTGAGATCTTTATCGGTCAGCGGGACCTGTTGACACCTGGGAAACATCCTTTTTACGAGCATTCGTCGATCCAGCTCTTTTTAGCGATCGACAATGACAAAATAACCGGCAGGATTGCTGCCATCCACAACGTAAATCACAACGCGTTTACGGGTGACAAAGATGGTTTTTTTGGTTTTTTTGACTGTATCAACGACCAGCAAACAGCCGATTTGCTTTTTAAAAGTGCGTCGGAGTGGGTTAAGGCCAAGGGGTTGACAAAAATGCTAGGGCCTGCAAACCCGACAACCAATGATGTTTGCGGTCTGTTGATTGATGGTTTTGATCTTCCGCCCCTTGCGATGATGCCTTACAATGCGCCCTATTATTTGGAACTCCTGACCAAAGCCGGTTTTTACAAAAAAACAGATTTGCTGGCGTACGAACTGAATGTTGCTGAAGCCAATGACCGGTCCGTGAAATTGATCGATACCTTGGAAAGCAGGCTTAAAACAAGTGGCATAACGATACGGAAGGTAGATGTAAAGAATTTCAAAAATGAGGTTCCGAAAATTCGTGAGGTTTACAATAAAGCCTGGGACAAGAATTTAGGTTTTGTGCCTATGACCGATAGTGAATTTGACTACCTGGCAAAAGACCTTAAAATGATTCTGGATCCGAACTATTGTCTTGTTGCTGAAAAAGGAGATCAGGTTGTTGGTTTTGTGGTTGCTATTCCAGACATCAATCAGATATTGATTAAGATGGCTAGAGGGCGGTTGTTCCCGACAGGTCTTTTTAAACTTTTGTTCCTGAAAAAGAATATTACGCGTCTTCGGGTGCTGACGCTGGGGGTTTTAGAAGGTTACAGAAAAATGGGGATTGAAGCATGTCTTTATGGGCATATTATCAAGAACACATACGGCACCAAAATTACAGGTGGCGAATGTTCATGGATGCTTGAAGAAAACTATTTAATGAACCATGCTATTGAGCAGATTAATGCGAAACTATACAAGCGGTACAGGTTATTTGAGAAGGATTTATGACCGATCGGGTACTCATAACAGGAGCAAGCGGATTCATTGGCTATCATTTGGTGAAAGCCGCGCAGAAGGCTGGTCTTGAAGTCCATGCCGCCATCAGGCCTTCAAGTGATGTTACACGGTTGAAGGAATTGGATCCCGTTTTTGTTTATGCAGATTTTGGTTCAAAGGAATCGTTAGAGGCGCTGATAGTGAAAGGCGAATATCGTTATATCATTCATGCTGCTGGCGCCACGAGGGCTAAAAACGAGGAAGCTTATAATTTGATCAATGCAACATACACGCTTAATTTGGCCGAAGCAGCTTTGCGGTTAGAGAAACCTTTAAAACGGTTTGTTTTTATGAGCAGTTTGGCAGCATTAGGGCCGGTTCAATATGACGCAGGACAGATTACTGAGCTTACGTCTCCTGCACCGGTTACGGGATATGGAAAAAGTAAGTTGCTTGCCGAGCAATTTCTGACGAAGGTGAAAGGCTTGAATATCACAACGATCCGCCCAACTGCAGTATATGGAGAAGGGGAAAAAGATATCTTGATTTTATTCAAAACACTGAGTCGCGGACTCGATGCATATATAGGAAAAAAGCCGCAGCGTCTCAGTTTTGTTTATTCAAAAGATCTGGCAGACGTGACCATTTCAGCGATGTTGAAGGAGGGTGAGGGCAATGAGGTTTACAATATTTCGGACGGCAATGGATACGACAGGTATGAGCTTGCTGATGAGTTTAAAAAAGTGAATAAAAAAGCAGCGCTCAGGATTCATCTCCCAGTCTCAATCTTCAGTGTGGCCGTGTCTGTTCTTGGATTTTGGTACAAATTATCAAACAAGACGCCGGTGTTGAATCAGGAAAAGTTAAACGAGCTTACCGCACCGAACTGGATCTGCAGTATTGAAAAGGCAAAGAAAGAGCTCAACTACCACCCAGTGTATAATTTGAAACGGGGCCTTAAGGAGACGGTCCTCTGGTATAAGGAAAGGGGTTGGCTGTGAATATAGGGATCCCGGATAACGTCGAACGTTAGAAGCCTGACCTAAAATTGACGAATGAAATTATTGTAGGTAAGTAATTGATCGACAATAATTTAAAATTACGAGTCTTTTACAAAATTGTCTTTAAAGTGAGACAGAGGCCAAAGGCCACCATGAAAAATGTTAGAATCTAAAAAAATAAAAATATCAGTGCTGGCCTTGTTTGTTGCGTTGCAATTTACAGCAGCAATGGCGCAAACAACCGTAAAGGGCGTTGTGACTGACGGCAGGACAGGAGAGACATTACCTTATGTAAGCATTATTATCCCGGGAACCACGATGGGGACCTCGGCGGATGTGGACGGCAAGTATAATATGACGCTTCCGGAGGGGCAATCAAAAATACGCTTTACGTATGTAGGGTACGTCAATGTGGACAAGAGCCTCACTGTTGGCATTTCGCAGGTTATAAATATCAAAATGGACGTGGACGCCGCTCTTCTGAAGGAGGTTACCGTTAAAGGCAAAGCGCGCTACCGGAACAAGGATAACCCTGCTGTCCAACTGATAAGGGAAGTGATTGCAAACAAGGAGAAAAACCAGGCTGCCAGTAATGATTACGTTGAATATGAGCAGTATGAAAAGATATCCTTCGCCCTCAGTAATCTTTCGGATAAGTTTAAGGAACGCCGGATTTTCAAGAATTATCAGTTCCTTTTCACGAATCAGGATTCAACGTCTATGGGGGGAAGCAATATGTTGCCCGCTTACATGGAAGAAAAGCTTTCGCAAGTTTATTACCGTAAGTCGCCGTATGCTAAAAAACAATTGGTCAAGGCTAATCGGAGGGCGGAATTTGATTCCAAGTTTGTCGATAACAACGGGTTGAGTGCTTATTTTAATCGACTTTATGAAGATATCAATATCTACGACAATAACATTTCCATTGCTACCAATCTGCTGTTAAGCCCTATTGCAAACAGTGCGCCTACGTTTTATAAGTTTTTTATTCGTGATACGGTCAAAACGAGTACGCCCTGGCTGGTTGAACTCGGTTTTGTGCCTCGTAATAAAACGGATATGCTTTTTGAAGGTAAACTATTCATCACTCTTGATGGTAATTATGGTGTTCAAAATGCATACCTGACTGTTAACAAGGATATTAACCTCAATTTCATGAGGGATCTGGAATCAAGTATTGAGTTTGAAAAAGGAGAGGACGGACGCTATCATTTAAGTAAGACTTCGCTCTCCATGGAGTTTTCAATTGCGGAAAAAAGTGCCGGACTTTATGGACAGCGTGTTGTCAATTTCAAAAACTTCAACATCAATAAAGAGCAGCCTGATGATGTGTACCGAGGGCCTTCTCAACAACTTGCCTATAATCCGTTGCAGAAAACCGGTGAAGATTATTGGAGTCGGATAAGACACATTCCGCTTGACCGCACGGAGCGAAACATATATCGAAACGTAGACACCCTTCAGACAATTCCATCCTTCAAAAGGACAATGGATATTGCTACGCTTTTACTGGCCGGATACAAGTCGCTCGGGCCTGTTGAGATCGGACCGGTGAACACATTTTACAGTTTCAATTCTGTGGAAGGTTTCAGACTACGGTTTGGTGGGCGCACAACAGCGGAATTTAGCAAAAGACTTTACTTCGAAACTTATGCTGCCTACGGTTTCAAGGATGAAAGATGGAAGTATTTCCTGAGTGGCAGTTACTCGTTGAATAATAAGTCTGTTTACCATTTTCCGTTGAATTATGTTCGCGCCAGTTTTCAGCGGGATACCAAAATTCCCGGACAGGATCTCCAGTTTGTTCAGGAAGACAATTTCTTGTTGTCATTTAAACGAGGCGAAAACAACAGATGGTTGTATAATGATACTTACAGACTGGAGTACATGAGTGAGTTTCAAAATCACTTTTCATATAAAGTGGGTTTCACCAAGTGGATACAACAGCCGGGAGGCATACTTCAATATGTAAAAACGGATAACGAAGACGGGGTAAAGGTGCGTCATTTGAGTAATTCTGAGGCAAATATTGAGCTGCGCTACGCTCCCAAAGAGCAGTTTTACCAGGGCAAAGTATACAGGACGCCCATTATAAATAAATACCCGGTTTTTACACTTCGGTATGCTGCTGGATTGAAATTTTTTGAGGGACAAACGAGCTATCACAATTTGACCGCCAACGTTTCAAAACGGTTTTATTTGTCTCAGTTTGGCTACGTAGATGTGACTGGAGAGGGCGGATATATCGTTGGAAAAAACATACCGTTCCCCTTGCTTACGATCCACCGCGCCAACCAGACCTATGCCTATCAGCTGAATTCCTACAACCTGATGAATTTCCTTGAGTTTGTAAGTGATCACTACGGTAGCATTGATGTTCAGTATTACATGAATGGATTTGTATTCAATAAAATACCTCTCTTGAAAAAGTTGAAGCTCCGGGAAGTATTTAGCTTTAAAGCGCTGGTCGGCGGCCTTCGCAATGAAAATAATCCGGATAAGGGAGCATCGGTTTACAATTTTCCGACTGATGAGCTGGGCAGACCCATTACGTATACTTTGAATAAGCAGCCTTATATGGAAGGAAGTATCGGTGTTGCCAACATATTCAAGTTGCTCAGGGTGGATTTGGTGAAACGTTTTAATTATCTGAACCACCCCAATGTATCTCAATGGGGGATCAGAGCCAGATTCCGGCTTGATTTTTGAGTTCGAATGCTGACACGTTTAGGTTACACGACAAGTACGGAAATTGATTTCGCACCAATTAAAGAAAAACAAAGTTATGAATTACGCAATTATAGCGGCTGGGGAGGGATCAAGATTGGCAAAGGAAGGGTTCACATTACCGAAGCCGATGGTAGAACTTCACGGGCAAATGTTGATTGACAGGCTGATTGATATTTTTATACAAAATAATGCAGAGTCTATTCGAATTATCATCAATGAAGACTCTCCTGCCCTGGAAGTGCATCTGAAGAGTATAACAGGTTTTCCGATTGAAATTATAAAGCAAACCACGCCCAGCTCACTGCACAGTTTCAACGAAATTGTAAAGTCGGCGGTAAACATAGAATCACTTTGCCTGACGACCACCGATACCGTTTTCAGGGAAGAAGAATTTAAGGCATTTATTTCCGAATTCGAACGAAGTCCAAAATTGGATGGGTTGATGGCTGTTACGTCGTTTGTCGATGATGAAAGCCCTTTGTTTGTACGTGTTAATTCCGCCAACCAGATTACTTCCTTTACTGATACCAATAGTGGAAATACGCCATTTGTGTCAGGTGGAATTTATTGTCTGCGTGGAAAGGCTCTGGAAACTGTGGTTGAGAGCGTGGAGAATGGAATAAGCCGCATGCGGAATTTTCAGCGCCAGCTTTTGTACAGGGGCTTGAAATTAAAGGCATACGAGTTTTCGAAAATTGTGGATGTTGATCACGTGCAGGATATTCAGACCGCGGAAGAATTTCTTAATCAGGAAGTGGCGGCTTGATCAGTCGCAGCATGTTTAATTTAATTACAGGCATGAGATTTTTTCTCTAACCTGTATCGCTTGAAAATGAATGAATTGAAATTACTTGGAGTCCATCGGAATAAGAAGTTTTCACCTAATCATGTTGGTAATGATGGTGCCATTTTTTCTCTGACTGCAAAAGCACTGGAGCAGAAAGGATGTGAGGTTACGATTTGCTGTGAGGATGAGTTTTTAGCCATGCAGCAAGTAACGCAGGACAGCATATTTACCATGGCGCGACAAAAGGAAGTTGTAAAAAAATTGCAGAATCTTGAAAGTAATGGCACGGCGATCGCCAATTCAGCTTTTGGAATTGAAAACTGCTTTCGAATCAATATGCATAATGCGCTGCTAAGTCGTAATGTGCCAGTGCCAAACAGCTACGTCGTTTCTACCACAGATCTTTCAGACGAAATTTTTGAAAGGTTGCCTGGAAAGGGGTTTTGGATTAAGCGTGGAGATTTCCACGCCATTCACAAGGAAGATGTAACTTTTGTTGCCTCGATTGCGGAGGGCAAGGAAATATTACATGAATACGCACTGAGAGATATCCCGGAAGCGTTGATTTCACAACATCTTGTGGGTGATTTGGTCAAATTCTATGGCGTTCAGGGTACCGATTTTTTCTTTTGGTTCTATCCTTATGATCATAACCATCACAAATACAGCAGCTACGAGGACATCAATGGAAAATCGGCCCACCACGCATTTGATATCGGAGAGCTCAAAAGAATTGCTGGAGAATCGGCAGCAGCAGTAGGCGTGGATATTTATGGAGGCGACGCGATCGTGGCCAGGGACGGAAGTTTCCACGTCATTGATTTAAATGATTGGCCAAGTTTTGCTCCCTGCCGGGAAGAAGCGTCAGGGCATATTGCAGAAGTGATTTATCAACGATTTACAAAAGAAGTTCAATGAGCGACACGATCAAGATGCCTCAGACAGAAGTTTCATCAACGGGCTCAGCCTTTGAAAATTCTTTGAAATCCAATGATACAGAAGAGCGGATAGACATCTGGTTTTACAGGCCGATTGGTTATCAGATTGCACTGTTCTGCGCAAAAATCGGGATGACGCCTAATACGGTCACGATCATCAGCATATTTTTCGGAGTAGCGGCCGGTATTCTGTTTTACTATCAGGAGTTATATATCAATGTAATCGGAATGCTTTCGCTGGTTTTTGCCAACTCCCTGGACAGTGCCGATGGGCAGCTTGCTCGCATGACCAATAACAAGAGTCGTTTGGGGCGGATTCTGGATGGCGCTGCCGGAGATTTCTGGTTTATTTCGATTCACGTGGCAATCTGTTTACGCAGCCAGAATGAAGGTTGGTCGGCATTGATATGGATTCCCGGAGTACTGGCCGGATTCTCACATGTATTGCAGTCGGCAATGGCGGATTACTACCGCAACGTTCATTTGTTTTTTATCAAAGGCAAATCGGGTAGTGAGCTCGACAACAGCCGTGATCTGGAACGTGAATACAATGAACTTTCCTGGACCAGGAATTTCGGGTTAAAGCTGGTGGCAAGGAATTACCTGAATTATACGATGATGCAGGAGAAGTTTTCACCGAAACTTCAAAAGCTGCTGAGTGCGGTGAAGGACAAATTTAAGGACGGGCTTCCAACCAGGCTGGTGGTTGATTTTCGTCAAATGAACAGGCCGTTGATGAAATACACCAATATCATTCAGTTCAATACCAGGGTGTTGTTCCTGTTTTTGTGGCTGTTCATTGATCAGGCGTGGATATACTTTTTCTTCGACGTGTTTATCCTGAATCCAATCCTCGTCTACATGTGTAACAAGCAGGAAAAAGTGAGTGGTCACTTTTATGAAAAGATTGTAACAGAAAAGGAATATGAGCTCCAGACTGTATAAGATCCTGTTTTTTGTTGTTGGGGTCCTCACTCTTGGCTATATGGTGTATGGCATGGGAGTGGAGATAATCTGGCAAAACATTCAGAAAACAGGAATATGGTTTGTTCCGGTAATCGGCAGCTGGCTCGTGATTTATGGCCTGAACGCGCTCGCATTCAAAGCAATTATTCAGGAACCCGGTGTTCCGGAAAGCGATCTCTCATTTTTTTCAATATTAAGACTGACGATTTCTGGTTACGCCATCAATTATATCACGCCTTTCGTTGCCTTAGGAGGTGAACCTTACAGAATTATGGAGCTGAAACCAGCTCTTGGAATTCAAAAGGCTACTTCGTCAGTGCTTTTGTACAGCCTGATGCACATGTTTTCGCATGTATTATTCTGGCTTGTTTCAATCGGGTTGATTGTTGTGTTTGTTCCGATGAACACGATGCTGCTGGCAGGCTGCGCTCTGATGCTATTCTTTGGTTTGATGCTTGGTTACTGGTTTACCAGAGTGTACAAAAACGGGTTTACCGTCAGCACATTCCGTTTACTTGAAAAGGTTCCTCTTTTGAAAAACCGGGTCAGAACATTCGCCAGCGACAAGTCCGAGACACTGGTTGAGATTGATGACCAGATAAGGATATTGTATGCGGGAAGAAAACCCAGATTTTACGCCTCGCTGATTCTTGAATTTGTGGCACGCGTGGTGGGTTGTTTGGAAATCTATTTTACCGCGCGGGCGATCGGACTGGATATGTCATTGGTTGAGTCGTTGATCGTCAGTTCAGGTTCATCCCTTTTTGCAAACCTGATTTTCTTTTTCCCGATGCAACTGGGCACACGCGAAGGGGGCCTGGCACTTGCCTTGGAAAGTGTTGGATTTGCTTCTGGTTATGGAATTTTTATAGGTGTTGTGATGCGTATCAGGGAGCTGGTCTGGATTGTGATTGGAATGGCTTTGATGAACAAATCATCAAAGGTCTCAGTGGAGAAAGAGATGTTGGAATCGTCCGACGCGCTGGTTTAAGCCCAGGAGTCAAGATCGGTTTAAGAGGTTACAGGAGTTTAAATGTTTGGTATAAGGTGCTATTGATGTAGGAGTTGAACCTGGTGAAAAGGGATATGATTAAAGGAATATTATTGGATTACGGTGGGACCATTGATACCAACGGCTTGCATTGGGGTGGCGTTTTGTGGGATCATTATCAAAAATATGAAATAGCCATACCCAGGGAGGCGTTCAGCGGAGCTTACTCATTCGGAGAAAGGTCTCTGGCAATAAACCCGATTGTAAAACCCGAACATACATTTTACGATGTGTTGGGCTTGAAGATCGAGCAACAGTTTAAGTTTCTGGCAGAAAGCGGTTTTAATTTGGATAAATCTCTGATTGAATCTATTGCGAAGGATTGTGACCTGTTTGCCAGGACAACGGTAAATAACGCAAAGACCGTTTTGGATGCTCTTGCCAAGGATTATCCGTTGGTGATGGTTTCGAATTTTTATGGCAACCTGAATGCGGTCCTGAGTGATTTTGGGATCGGGCATTATTTCGATAGTGTGGTCGAGTCTGCGGTCGTGGGTGTAAGAAAACCGAACCCTGAGATTTATGGAATGGGCGTTGCGTGCTTAGGAATGCCGGCTGCACAGTGCGTTGTTATTGGCGATTCTTATTCGAAAGATATGCAGCCAGGAAAAGCAGTTGGCTGCAAAACGATCTGGCTAAATGTGAAAGGGTGGGAGGAAACCACCGACGGAGGCCAGCATTTAGAAGCTGATTGCGAAATCACTGATTTCGCTCAGTTAAATGCTGAAACAATCAGTTTGATGTAAAGGAAGTGTGACAACACTTGAAGCGAAAAGAAGAAGTTAACAAACACCAATTTTAAAGAAATGATCTACGATATCTGTACCATAGGGCACATTACACTTGATAAGGTGGTAACGACCCAATCGACAAAACATATGCCCGGAGGCACATCATTCTACTTTTCAAAAGCACTCAAGCAGTTTGATGTAAATTATATGCTGGTTACCGCGCTGGCTTTAGAGGAGAACCATATACTTGCCGGTTTGCGGGAAGAGGGTATTGAAATATGTGCTCTTCCAAGTGACCACACAGTTTATTTTGAGAATATTTATAGTGCTAATCAGAACCACAGGGAGCAAAATGTATTACATAAAGCATCTCCTTTCCTGACTTCGGAAATGCCTGATATCAACGCGCGGATTTTTCATTTAGGCCCATTGCTATCCGACGATATTCCGGTGGATCTGGTCAAATCCCTGGCTGCAAAAGGGATGGTATCGCTTGATGTTCAGGGTTATTTGAGATATGTAAGCAACCAAAAAGTGCTTTACAGAGACTGGACGGACAGAAATGAGGTGCTGGCAAACGTATCTATTTTAAAGGCAAATGAATTTGAGATGGAGGTTGTTGCCGGCACGAGCGATGTTCATGATGGTGCCAAGTATCTGGCCGATTTGGGTGTAAAAGAGGTGATAATCACACTGGGCAGCAACGGGTCTATCGTTTACAAAGGGGGCGCATTCTATGAGATCCCTGCTTTTACTCCCAATGCGGTTATTGACGCCACGGGATGCGGTGATACGTACATGGCTGGCTACTTGTGGAAGAAGATCAAAGGTGCTTCCGTTGAGGAGTCCGGCGAATTCGGTGCAGCTATGGCAACCTTAAAAATCCAGTCGTCAGGTCCGTTTTTGGGAAATGTAGAATCGGTGGAAGAGGTTCTGGCTGAAAGTTCTGGCAGTAAATATCAGCGCATTTTACCGACGGTAACATCAACATTTTAATTTACCCTTGTCCTGTAAAAATCAGTTCGTTTCGATTCTTTTATCTGACTTTATCACAAGAGTTAACGAGGCCAATAGCTAACAGCCAATAGCCCACAGCTTAAAATTTCCATGAAAAAATACGCCTTCATCATCATATTGGCGATTGGGCCTTTGCTTTTCTCTTTCAAAACTTTGGTAGTTCCAAAGGAGAAATCGCCACTTGCAGCCACCCCGGTGGATACTTTTCCTACGCCAAGAAATGTCCCCGGATTGTTGTTTTACATCCAGCGTGATCCGAATACGAATACCATTTGCTACGAGATCAATGCAGACAATCGGGGGAATATCAGAAATTCAGACCCCGTTCATGTTTTTTGGATACGATATCCGGAGGGCGGAATGCGCAAGGATCTTAATTATTTTCAAAGAAAATTTGCCTACGGAATCAATTCCAAACCGGTTGGGAATGGCACGTACGAACTCAGATCCGTTGCCTATTCCAAGTTGCCTCTTTACCTGCGTCGGGACGAGACAAATCAATACCATGTGTACACCTCTATCGATAAAAAGGAGTGTATTCTCAGCCGTGTTTTTATTCGCATTGATGGCGGCTCGTTCTGGTCTCCCAATGTGTTGTACATTGAATTGAAAGGTAAAGATGTTGTCACCGGAAAAACGATCGTTCAACGCATAAAACCATCATGACATGGCTAAAAAATATGTCTCTAACTCCACGGAATCATCCCGGATGTTTAAAAGTGATCTCCTGGAAGCTCTTTCCAAGGTCCACTTCAGTATTCCGATCTTTGTATTCGTTCCTGTAATTGCCTGGTTTTCATATAAGGCGATGAAAAAGCATCACATGATGCATCACTATTATGAACCGGACAAAGGCTACGGCGTCAGTTCTAATTTTTGGGATAAAATTTTTCACTCAGATTTTGTTGAAGCAGGTGAGAAACAGGGTTGAATACCAGCCAAACCCTATACTTCTTGGAAAAGAGCACTCGTGAAAGTCGCAGTTCGAGTATAAAGCGACGTTTTTGGTTTTCTTGTGTAGATGGTGAATACTTTGAAAAGCCTTAACAATGACGGAAATAGCTGGATTTTTAAAACGTTTTGGTAGCCTGGCGCCTTTTATGAGACTTATGTCTGCCGCGCTGTTTTTTCTGTTGTGTTGCGCGGTTAATCCCATTGTTGATTTTCCGACAGCCAGCATCTCTAATCACTTGTTGCAGGTTCAGTTGTATCTCCCAGACGCCAGCAATGGTTATTATCAGGGAACGCGTTTCGATTGGGCTGGCGTCATTCCAAAATTGGAATTTAAAGGCCACAACTACTTTGGCCAATGGTTTGATAAATACGATCCTAAACTTCATGATGCCATATCCGGTCCGGTAGAGGAATTTACGACCATTGGTTTTACTGAGGCGAATGTAGGAAGTGAGTTTCTTAAGATCGGTGTAGGGAGTCTGATTAAACCTGACGACAAAAATTACTCTTTTGCACGAACATATGAGATTAAAAATCCGGGTGTCTGGAAAATCAGGAAGAGTAAAAACAAAGTTGAATTTACGCATACACTCAGCGATGCGGCGGGCTATTCTTACATCTATAAGAAAACGGTGGTTCTTTTAGATGGCCGCCCCGCGATGGTTCTTGAGCATAGCCTTAAAAATACCGGGCAAAAGACAATCGAGACCAGTGTGTATGATCACAATTTCTTCACCATTGACAATGAACCCACAGGACCAGATATCAAAATATCTTTTCCATTCGAAGTGAAAGCAGAAGGAAAGGGGTTTGGAACCATTATCAACGCATCGAAAAAAGCCTTTACCTATAGCAGGGCATTAGAGAAAAATGAAAACGTGTTTACTGCTGGTGTTCAAGGTTTTGCCAATGATGCTGACGATTATGATATCAGTATAGAAAACCTGAGAACCAAGGCCGGGGTACGCATTACGGGCGACCATCCAATAGAGAAGCTGATTTTTTGGGCTTGCTCTACAACTTCATGCCCTGAGCCTTATATTAAAATTTCCGCAAAACCTGGCGAAGAAATCAAATGGAACATCGAGTACGAGTTTTATACCTTTTGATTTTGCGGTAGAGTTAAGTGAGATGACTATCTTCAAACAAGTTTGATCTTCGTTATTTTTACAACCTGACGTTTCTTATATTAGCTTCAATCCCCGAATTGTCGGCTTGAAAGTGATTTCAGTTGATCATAGACAAAAAAAACCGACATTTACAAGGCTAAAATACGATCATATTTTTTCACCCAGGTGCGTAGAAATGAAGGTAATTCAGGTTGAAGATTTACAGGCAAATCCGGTTTTAAGTCCTGTTCCAGAGGATCAGCTGCAATGGTTGATCGACGAGAGCAGGCATTACGTTTTAGAGGAGGGACAATATCTTTCCAATACGGGTGATCCCGTCTCCGGCACACATTTTATAATGAGCGGCAGGATAGAACTTTACCGATTGCAAAACAATCAGAAACTGGTGGTTGCTGAACTGACCAGAAATAGTATCACAGGAATTCTGCCTTTTTCAAGAGCCAAAGTCGCAGTTGCCAATCTGCAATGCATTGAAACGACTCAGCTCATGACATTCCCCATTGAGAAGTTGCGGGATATGATACGCTCACATTTTGAACTGACTCAGGTACTAGTGCACGTGATGACTTCCAGGGTTAAGGAATTTACGGAACTGGAACAGCAAAATGAGAAGATGATGGCTATGGGTAAACTGTCGGCTGGTTTGGCGCATGAACTTAATAATCCCGCAGCGGCTATTGTACGAGGGTCGGCTTCTCTTAAAAAGCATCTGCAGTCGCAGCCAGAGGGGTTTAAGAAACTTATTTCCGTGCGAATGGAGCCAAAGGAAGTGGATTTTGTGAATGAGAAAATGTTTGCAGCCATGCAAAATCAGAAGCGGCCCATCTTAACCATGATGCAGCGCTCTGAAATGGAGGATGATATTACCGACTGGCTAGACGACGAGCGGGTAGGAGATAGCATGGATATGGCGGAAAATTTCGTTGAGTTTGGATTTACGACTGATGTGCTCGACGAAATAAAAGAGCACATTCCTGCCGCTCACATGGGGCCAATCCTCGCCTGGATCAACAATAATTTTACAACAGAGCGGATGGTGGCCGATATGCAGGAAGCCTCCAAAAGAATCGGAGATCTGATCAGCTCTGTGAAAAATTTCACGCATATGGATCGGGGAGGCGACAAAGAATTTGTGGACGTCCGTACCGGTATCAGAAATACCCTGATTTTGTTAAATCATAAAATTAAGAAGGCCAACGTAGAACTGGTTGAGGACTTTGATGAAAACCTCCCGCAGATCAATGCGATGGTAGGCGAGCTGAACCAGGTGTGGACAAACCTGATTGACAATGCGACGGATGCACTCGAAGGGCAAAAGGATGCGAAACTCACGATCAAAACGAGACTGGATAATGAGTTTGTGAAAGTTTCGATCATTGATAATGGCCCGGGTATTCCCAAGGATATCAAAACAAAGATTTTTGACCCCTTTTTTACTACGAAAGAAATTGGAAAAGGAACGGGCTTGGGACTGGATGTTGTTACCCGTATTGTGAAGCAGCACCGCGGATCGGTCACAGTTGCCTCAGAGCCGGGAAAGACTGAGTTTCTGGTTTGTTTTCCGATTAACGGATAGCCCCCAATCACGATCCGGCTGGTTATTTTCCAAGAAATTAAGATTATTAAAGCTAATTGCTATGGGCTAACGGCCAATAGCCTAAAAAACTTCAAAATGGGTTTACCGATTATTTTTTCAATTGACGATGATCCGCAGGTCCTTCGTGCGATAAGCAGAGATCTTAAAACACAGTATCGTGAAAAGTACCGTATTCTGAGTACTTCATCAGTCAGTGAGGCATTGGAAAGTTTACTTGACTTACAAAATAAAGGGGAGGAAGTAGCCATATTTATTTCGGATCAGCGCATGCCCGAAATGCAGGGTGTGGAGTTTCTCGAAAAGGCAATGGTTCTTTTCCCTCATGCTAAGAGGGTGTTATTGACGGCCTATTCAGACACGGACGCAGCCATTAAAGCTATTAACGATGTGCAGCTGGACTATTATCTGATGAAGCCGTGGGATCCTCCGGAAGAAAAATTATATCCGCCCATTGATGAACTGCTCAATGACTGGCAAAGTAATTATAGGCCGGACTTTAAAGGTATCAAACTTTTGGGATACCAGTTTTCCCCCAAATCACATGAAATAAAAGACTTTCTCGCAGGAAACCTGGTGCCTTATCTTTGGATGGACCTTGAATCCAGTGAAGCCGGGAAACAAATCGCCATTACGAATAATCTTGAATCCAAGGATTTCCCTGTGGTTATTTTTGAGGACGGGAAAGTACTCAAAACACCTTCTATCGTTGAAATAGCGTCGGGGATTGGGTTGAACTCAACGGTTAAAAAGCAGATTTATGACGTAGTGATAATCGGGGCAGGTCCTGCGGGTTTATCCGCCTCGGTATACGGTGCTTCGGAGGGGTTGAGTACGTTGCTGATTGAAAGGCGGGCACCCGGAGGTCAGGCTGGAACTAGCTCACGAATTGAAAATTATCTTGGTTTTCCTTCTGGACTAAGCGGAAAAGATCTGGCACGCAGAGCCATAACCCAGGCTACGCGTTTTGGCACCGAGTTTCTTTCACCGCAATCTGTGAAAGAAATAAAATTAAAGGATTCCTATAAAACGATTGTCCTGGACGACGACACCGAGATCAATACCAAGGCAGTGGTCATCACTACTGGTGTAGACTATCGCAAGCTTGAGACCGAAGGGATAGGTGAATTTACCGGAAAGGGAATTTATTACGGAGCAGCAAATACAGAAGCCGCTGCCTGTAGCCAAAAGGAAGTTTACGTATTAGGTGGAGGCAATTCTGCCGGACAAGCGGCCATGTACCTTTCGAAATTTGCGAAGAAGGTTTTTATTGTTGTTCGGAAAAATGATTTGAAAGCCACCATGTCATCCTATCTGATAGACCAGTTGTCTCACACCGAAAATGTTGAGATTCTGGGCTGTACTGAAATTCTGCAGGCGCAGGGAGACAGTCAGTTGGAAAGATTGAAACTTGTCAATTTGAATACGGGTGAGGAACGCGTGGTGAGAGCCAATGCATTATTCATTTTCATTGGTGCCAAGCCTTATACAGACTGGGTCGGATTGGAGATTATCAAGAACAGCAAAGGTTTCATAGAAACCGGACGGGAAATGAGCAGATATGAAAATTTTAAACAGGTATGGAAAGCAAACCGCGATCCGTATTTGCTTGAAACGAGTTCTCCCGGAATATTTGCTGCCGGTGATGTAAGAGCGGGAGCTATGAACCGCGTCACGTCGGCAGTGGGAGAGGGCTCAATGTCAATTAGTTTTGTTCATCAATATTTAAGCGAAGTGTAAAATGAGTGACCAGATTTGTGATCACATTCGTCAGATTACAGAGATAAAGACGGCCAAGGAGCGCGTCTGTGAGGAATGTTCGAAAGTGGGTGGAAGATGGCTGCATCTTCGTACCTGTCAAACGTGCGGCGTAACACTATGCTGCGATAGCTCACCGCAGAAGCACATGACCAAACACTTCCTCCAAACAGGCCACCCGGTTATCATTTCTTCCGAGCCCGGGGAAAAATGGCTTTGGTGTAATGAGGATGAAGTGTTTGTAGAGTATGACTAATTGTTGCGCGGGGATTGGTCAACTCTTTATGGGGTGGTCTCAAGTGGGTCGAAAGTCGGTTTAAAAGCATTAATAATCGGATGATTTCGCTTTTTTTTCGAAATGTTCGAATATATTATAGCTTCTGACTTAGAAGGAATTATGAAATAAATTAAAGTGAAGTATTTGCTTTTATTTATTTTATGAATATTTTCGGCCTGCTCTCCAACTCAACGTAAATGAGACTTTGTTGCAATTTGCTACTGATATCCTGTGTATTGCTATGTGATTTAGGTAAGGTCTGCTCCCAGGGTACAAATGACGGTACAGTTAATAATGATGGTGGAATAATCGACAACCACCCTTCGTGGATCAACTCGGTGGACGGAGCCTATTTCGGCACAAACAATGGAGTTTTTAACCATTTCGGATCCGGGAATAATACATTTATAAACCATGGAGTTTACCAGGCCACGCTAGGCCACAAAGATGTATTCAAAAGTCCCGATTCTCAAATCGGTGACCAGGAAATAGGGGCACCAAGGCACCCGATTTTTTTGGCCTTGAATTTTCGAACAGAGCTACCAGTTTCATCCATGTTACAAATACGCAGGCTGTTACAGTTGCGGGTACGTTAAATTTTCAAAATGGAATAACTACTACGGAACGTAGTCTGAGTCATGCCGGGGCTATTCGGTTTACAAGTGGAGGGGGAGCTACTTGAACGGTAACTCGGACACACAGCAGGTGAATGGTTATGTATCAAAGATAGGAAATGGAGTATTTAAGTTTCCTGTTGGCAGCGCAACCGATTTTCGTTCCGTCGAGATAACCGCACCGGGTAACGAGTCTGCACACTTTAGCGTCGCATGGATCGCCGGCGACCCCGGCTTAACTTCTGATCCTTGGGACGTTTCTCAATATCATCCGGTAACAAGTGAGAAAGGTGTCATTACTTAGGTTTTCAAGCTTGGTCAGTGGGACTGGATAAAGGTCGTTCCATCAACCACTCCACTGTCAGTGAAGGTTTCAATTCCGGATCTTTCCGCGTTTGGCTCTAGTGCTTCTTTGAGGATTGTAGGTTGGGATGGAACTGGCTGGATTGACCTGAGTGGTGCCAGCACAGCCTCCGGAAACACAGAAAATAGTATTCTCCAGGGTGTGATACCTGCCAACAGCGCTATTTCAGCGGTGGGTATTGGTAGAGTTCCGCTCCTGCGTTACCGGTAACTCTGATTTCTTTTAATGCGGTCGTTTCAGAGAAGACGAATACGTTATTAAACTGGAGCACTTCCAGCGAAACAAATAATGACTATTTTGAAGTGCAACATTCGCCGGATGCGAGAGATTTTAAACCCGTAGGTCAAGTAAAGAGCAAAGGCACGCTTGTCACGACAAACGCTGACTATACTTTTCTATACCATCTGAATTCGCCCTCGGGAATCAATTACTATCGCCTTAAGCAGGTAAATACAGATGGAAGTTTCGCGTATATTATAATACGTTCAGTTTATTTTGGCGCACTGTTGACAAGGATAGACCCCAATCCCTCCAGCGACAAAATTCATGTCGAGGTTCAGGACTGGGCTGAAGTCCGTGGAATTAATGGACAACAGAGGGAAAGTTGTATTTGCCTCCTTTGAAAAAAGGCCGATACATGTCACTGATATCAAGCTTTTACCTATTTCCGTCTACATGGTGAAAATACAATACAATCAGGGGATGTTTGTCACACAGAAAATCATTGTGACCAAATAAGGAAGTCAACATACCGACCTGAATAAGGAATTGAACCCAACCATCTCTTTAATGAAGACCATTTTGTTGTTAAAAGTCACCTTACTTTTCTGTGTACTGCCAGCCCTTCCAGCCTGTTCCCGGCAAATAACTCGGTAGACCTGAATATTCCTGTGTTGTTTACCTGGGGTGCAGTGGCTGGTGCTACTTGTTACGATTTATATGTGTGGAAAACCAACGATCCGGTTCCGTCGCAATCCATCGTAGCCTGCATGACCCAGATTAATTATTCGATGAGCAGCCTTTCTTATGAAACGGCATGTCACTGGAAGATCGTAGCCATAAGAGCTTCATGCAGGGCGGAGAGCGCGACGATGTCGTTCTCAGCGCGTCAGTTGCCCGACCTTATCGTTAATGCGGTTTCAGTTCCTGCTTCCGCAACTTCCGAATCCGACATCGTGGTCAGCTGGACGGTCAAAAATTAGGGAGGCGGCGGTACTGGAAACAAGCATTGGAGGGATCTCGTCTATTTGTCAGATCAGCCTGTGCTGAATACGGGTGCAGAGAATTTCTACATTACCGAAACAGGCAATTTCAGTGCTCTTGCTGCAGGGCAAAGCTGTCAGTCAAGCAATTATACGTTTCGGCTTCCGCAGGGATTACAAGGGAGCTATTATGTAATTGTCCAAACCAACTCTTCATTTCAGCTTAAAGAAACGGCCGACGGTAACAACCAGCATTTTAGCATTCCAATAAACATCTCACTGGCACCACCGCCTGACCTGCAGGTAAGGGCATTGACGGTGTCGCCCCTGACTGCCTTTTCCCAGGATGAAGTTACAGTCACTAACACGGTGGCAAATCTATTGAATAAAACCAAGGGCGTTTACGACGTGGAAGCTATAAAATCAGGCGGTGCGGCTGCAACGCTTCTTCAAAGTTTCACCATCAGGCAAGGGCCTGGCAACACCATCGCTGGAAGTGGAAGCGGTGGGCCCGGGTACGGAACGGATTTGTCTGCAGCATTTCGAACATTGGTTTCGAAGACGAGATGGAAACCTACGTTCTGGCGCCAGGTCCTCAAACGATCAATGTGCCCGGGTTGAACAAAACCTGCATTGGAGCAAGTATTTTGTTCGCCATCGATTCGCCTTCCTCGTGAAGTTCTTATCAGTGGCAGGTAAATTCCGGATCGGGTTTTACAGATATTTCCAACAATGACAAATATTCAGGTTTTTCCACAGCTCAGCTGACAATCAGTGAGGTCCCGGAATCTTATCGCGGCTATCTATACCGGGCCCGAATTACAAACGGGGCAAACAGCAGTTATGATTCTGAACGAAAGCTCTCTTGTGTCCCAACCTGGCTGGGGATCACAGGCGAAAGCTGGCACAATCCCGCCAACCGGAGCTGTGGTGTGGTGCCGGATGTTACAACGGATGTGATCAACCCTCGTGATGTGCCCGCCAGTCCGGTCATAACGGCAGCTGCAAAGTGCTTTAGTCTCACGATGAACAAACAAAGCGCCATCACCATAAAAAATGGTTTCAAACTGGAAATTATCGGCAAATAGTATTTCTCACCTCACAAACCCAAGCCCTCCGCTGCCAATCCCAGCAAGCCGTCATCTTCCGTAATTCTCTTATTTGCCTTTGCTGCTTTAAGGTACACGCTCATCGGGTACTTTGCTGCAAACAGTTTATCGGGTTCGATCATCCGGATTTTCAGACGGGCGTGTTTGATGCTTTCAAGATCTGAGATCGATACATAACTCAGCTCAGGAGTGCCCTGGCCGAGGTCGCATAATCCAAACGCGATGTTATTGGCTTGGTCGAGTTCCGACAACAGCCAGATGCCCTTGCCGTATTTGGTGAATAACTTAACTTCCGGTGCGTGATCTTTGGCTATGCCCTCTTGTACTTCAAGCGCATTCTGGATCATCTTTATTCTTATTTCTTCGGGTATCATTGACATAAAACAAAGATAGCGTAAGAGTATTTCTTTGACAATTAATGTTTTTTGATCCCATCCCATATTGCATGTCATTGGCCTTAAAGCAGGGATATTGGTTATTCCAGAGCGATTGCCCGGGTAGCTTACCAGTGAGCAGAACCTAATGTCACAACACTTTGAAAAAGGAGGCACAATTCTTTATTCTATTGGCCCGGTTATTGTAGAAAATTTTGACATTATAACAATTGGGGAAAGAGATAAATGCATCAATGAATTTCTCAAAGTAAAACTTCACATCTATGGAAAACATCGACGTTTTCAGGAATTTTCGGATCGCCATTTTTACTTCGTTGCTCTTTTGTTTGGCACAGCAAGTTGTAGCCCAGCCCAACATATACCTGAAGAGTGAAATATCCGCAAATTTGGTTAATCCGATGCTTATCGCGCATGCAGGTGATGGGTCCAAAAGAATCTTCGTTGCAGAAAGGCTGGGAGTCATCAAGGTTTTTAGCCAAACCTACCAATATATCGGTGTTTATCTGGACATTTCGAGCCGGGTCAGTACGACGCAGGAAGGAGCTTTGTTAAGCATTGCTTTCCATCCTGATTTTAAAACGAACGGTTGCCTTTTTGTTCATTTTTCTGACAATCAAGGTAATGTTGTGATTTCCCGTTACGATTCTCCGGATCCGACACAGAATGTGATGGCTGATAATACGCCGGTTGACCTGATTAAGATACCGCACCCAAATACAAATCATTACGGTGGCGAGATGCATTTCGGGTCTGATGGAAATCTCTACGTGTCTACTGGTGATGGCGGCGGCAGCAATGATTCCGATTTTAACAATGCGCAGACCGAGACTAGTTTATTGGGTAAAATGTTACGTATAACAGTTGCCACTTCGGGTGCAGACACGTATACTAATCCCTTGACAAATCCATATCCCGCTGATCCGACAAATCCCTCAGATCCGCCAAGAAGTGAGGTTTATGCCATTGGATTACGTAATCCATTCCGGTGGAGTTTTGATAAGTCTACCGGTGACATGTGGATTGGTGACGTTGGCCAGGGAACCCAGGAGGAGATAGATTTTTGCCCGGTGGGATCAATAAATGGCGCTAATTTTGCCTGGAGATGTTATGAGGGGTCGGTTCGAAACCCGGCCTATGACAATGCGGGTCACACCGTTGAATGTGCGGCTTACCCTAATTTCACTCCAAAATATTCTTATGGACGTACGTTGGGTCGTTCGGTAGTAGGCGGAGCGGTCTACCGGGGAACCAGGTATCCTGCAATGGCTGGCTATTATATAGGGGCCGATCATTACACAGGAAATTTTCATGTGTTTGCTCCGGGGGCAGGGACTCTGAGTACGATGACAATGCTGGTTGCTAAAAACGGCCTTTCCGATTTTGGTGAGTCAGAGGACGGCGATATGTTTGCCGTATCCTTGACCGGGAATGAGATTTTTCGGTTTGTGGACGCAAATGTTGAGCCCTTGCCAGTGAAATTGGTCCAATTTTCCGGCCACAATAGGACGGAAGGTGTGCGGCTCAATTGGCAAACTGCCATGGAAGAGAACTTTCGGGAGTTTGAGGTGCAGTTCAGTAATAATGCCAAAACTTTTGTTCAGGTGGGCAAGGTATTGCCCTCAAGCAAGTCCGGGGACAGAGACTATCAGTTTACGCATGTTGGTATTTTTGAGGGTTATTACCGTCTGAAAATGATTGACAAAGACGAGACGGTAACATTATCACGCATCATCAATGTCAATTCAAAGCAGGAATTGACGGGGTTTGTATGGCCGGCGATTATCAATACCGGGACTATGAATGTGAATTTAACGGGTCCCTATAATGCACTGGAATTTTTAAACACATCGGGGCATACCTTATTTACAACCAATATCTCCGGTAAAATGGGCACCGTTGAGATTCCTGTGAATACAATTGGCGCAGGATTGTATATCGTACGGCTCGTTTCGAACGATAAAGAAAGTGTTCAGCAAAAGGTAGTTGTCGCTCCCTAGTGCTTGTATGATCAATCCAGTTAAACTTTGTCGTCATCCAATGTTTGGCGGGATGTTGGTTTGATGATCATCCTGAGTGACTGATCTTTAGTAAAGTAAGCGATCATCCAGTTATAAAGCGTTCTTACCCTATTTCTGTAAGTGATTAGTGATACTAAATGTATAAATAGCCAGGCAAACCAAGCTATTATTCCGCTGAAATGGAGTTTTGGTTTGGGTAAATCTACCACTGCCTTATTTCTTCCAATGATCGCCATGGATCCCTTATCGTTGTAATCAAACGGGCTGAGCAGTTTATTTGCAGCCATGTATTTGAAATTTTTTGCCAGATTTTTACCCTGCTGAATTGCCACCTGTGCTACCTGCGGGTGCCCTGACGGAAATGCGAGGTCGCTTAACTGCAAGCATGTATCCCCGATCGCATAAATGTTTGATGTTCCCTGAACTTTGTTAAATTCGTCAACCAGCATCCTTCTTCCACGCCCATAGCTTTCGACGGGTATGCCTTCAAAAGTTTTAGCCGTCACGCCTGCTGCCCAGATTAATGTCTTTGCCGGAATTGTTTCTCCGCTTCCCAGTAATACCGTATCATTAACAAAATCTTTGACATGGGTATTTAACTTAATTTTTACGCCCATCCGCCTCAGGTCATCATAAGTGTCCTTCTGAGATTGTTCGCTCATTGGAGAGAGAAGCGCATCACCTCCATCAATCAGATAAATTTCACTTCCTTTTCCGGCGAGTTCAGGGTATTCCTTCCGCAGAATTCCGTTACGCATTTCGGCGAACATTCCGGATACCTCCACGCCGGTCGGGCCGCCACCGGCAATAACAACGGTTAGGCGCTTTTTGATGTCATCAGGATCATCGGAAATTGTTGCCTGCTCCATTTGCTGAAGTAGCTTATTGCGCATCTCAATGGCGTCATCCAACGTTTTCATTGCGATGGCGTTTTGTTTTACGTTGGCCATTCCAAAGAAGTTGGTTTCTGCCCCTGTTGCGAATACCAGATAATCGTATTCCATTTCACCATTGGAAAGGACGATTTTGTTTTCCGCGGTAAGTACCTTTTGCAGTTCACCGAGACGGAAATGAAGATTTTCTTTCCCACTGAAAAGCTTTCTAAAAGGATAACTAATACTCGAAGGTTCCAAAAATGCAGTCGCAACCTGATAAATCAGCGGGGGAAAGAAATTGTAATTGTTTTTGTCGACGAGTACTACCTCATAGTTTTTGTTTTTGGCTAGATCCAGGGAAAGATTTATTCCGGCAAATCCACCACCAATGATTACTATCTTCATTCTAAAAGGGTATTTATTGAGTTGCCTCAGAAATGTTATGATGATTGGATATTGTTGACCATTATGGCAAGCTGGGATTTTATCGCCAATAAACCAAAAGATCGGTCTTCCCATTTTCCTGATATCTGAATAGAAAATAACCGGGCCACGATTTTTTTGGGGTAGACTAACTATGATCTCTCATTGGTTGACCGGAATTGCGGAATAGCGGGCGGAACTGTCAACAAATATCGGTAAAAACTGATTCCATTCTCGTGCTTGATCCGATTGATTAATGTGATTACGGGGCTGAATGAATGAAAAAATATTTTCCACCCAACTACTTTGCTTTATAAATGTATATTACATCGTGTAATATTTTATAAGGATATTAATGTAGAATTAATTTTGTAACTTGGCGTCAAAGTCATGAGAGCCAAGCGAATAATCCTCGGTGTATTAGGATTGTTACTTTTTTATAATATTTCTGATAAAATTTAAAAGTAATTAATGAATAACATAACGTCATTAAAGCAAAGGATAAGTAATCTGTGGGTCGTGGTGACGGGAATGCCTGAAAATTTTATCCTTCGTGCCAGAATATTCCATTCGGTGTGTTTTATTGTTGCTTTGGCTTTGTTGTACAACATTCCGTTTAATTATGCCATTGACCTTCCCGAAATCGGTTTTGAGAGTTTAGTTCTATTCCTGATCGTATGTTTGGTTTACTATAACTCGCGCGTAAAAAATCGGGTGTCGATAAGCATTTTCCTGGGGCTGCTGGCCACCCACCTGACTTTCGCGGTGAATTATTTTATGAATTCAGGGATTAACGGTCCGACCCATCTTTTCCTGCTTCTGGCGCTCATCATCATTATTGCCATAGCACCCATCGAACAATACAAGTTTTGGATACCGTTTAATCTGGCCATCACACTGGGACTAGCTCTGGCGGAATATCTCAGACCAGATCTGGTACCGTTTACTTACACCGATAGATTTAATCAATTTGTTGACATTTCATCGGCTGTGGTCGTAGTGATGATGCTGTCTTTTTATTGTATCACTTATATTCGCAGTGAATATGAACTGGAAAAGAAATCTGCGGAGATCAAATCCAAAGCGATCGAAGAGCAAAATGTAAGGATATTGAGCCAAAACCTCGAACTCCAGAGGCTGAATGCGGAAAAAAATAAGCTCATGTCCATCATCGCACACGATCTTAGATCCCCCTTGGGAAGCATACAGAATTCTCTGGAAATGATAACCGAGTACGAATTGGAGTCCGAGGATAAGCAGTTCATCGAAAGGGAATTATTGTTGACGACCAAAAAGACTTCGGCTATGCTTTCGAAACTGCTTTCATGGTCCAAATCACAAATTACAGGTATATCTGTTTTCCCAGGAAGCCATAACCTGGCGGACCTTCTCAATAACACTTTGGAAACGGAACATTCTATTGCGGCGCAGAAAAAAATAGATTTGATCACCAGCATCGATAAATCTATTAGTATTTACGCGGATGGCGATATGATGGAGTTGATTATCAGGAACCTGGTGGGCAACGCCATCAAGTTCACCAAAAGTGGCGGGAGTATTTTTATTTCAACTCAAAAGAAGGAGACTGAGTGCTGGCTTTGCATACGTGATACAGGAACAGGGATTTCAATTGAAAAGCAGGGTGAAATATTTTCGCTGAACGCGAAATCAACCTATGGAACCGAAAATGAAAAGGGGCTAGGTCTTGGCTTATTGCTATGTAAAGAATTTATAGTTGCGCAATCGGGTAATATATGGTTTGAAAGTGAACCCGGGCATGGCACCAGCTTTTATATCTCCATACCTTTATTCCGTCAATCGGAGAGAGATTTGCCTGCAAAAGCGATCAACAAAAATGTTCTGACGTAAAATTTTTGGGATATCGTTGGCCTGCCACGAATCTGCGTTGAGCATCGAAATCTACAGTTTGACTTGTAAAGTCAGATAAAAACCTCTTCCGTCGGAAGGTAATATACCCGGCCCCGGATAACCCGTCGCTCTTCTCGTATAGTACATCTGGTTTGCCAGATTGTTTATACTTGCCTCAAGTTTCATCTTTTTTAATTCGTAGGAAAAGCTAAGATCCATGATTTTGTATGAAGGAATGATTCCAACGACGGAGGCAACACCACCCTCAGGAGCATTGGTGGCGTCAGAAAACTGGTTGGTGAGATAAGTAAACTGAAAAGAAGCCTTAAACTGTTTATATCCCGTTCGCAATCCACTTTTTAAGTTAAGTTTTGGTACAAACTCAACTTCATTTCCCTGAACTCCAGGCATTTTGCTTTTTCGGTATTCTGATTTGATGAGAGCCACATTACCAAAAGCAACGATACTCAGATCCTTGGACTCCGGGTTTACGGCCTTAACGAAGTAGGCTTCTGCATACGACTCCAAACCCATGATCACCGCCTGCCCCACGTTCGTTCTCAGGCGGAGCACCCGGTTACTTTCATCGTAGAACTGCACTTCGCCAATCCTGTTGTTGTAATTCAGATAGAAAAGACTGACGTCGTAATTGTAGAAACTGGTTTCCTTACTCCTTACACCGAGGTCAATCGAGTAGCCTTTCTCATCTTTCATTTCGGGATCAATAACTGAGGAGGGGTTAGAAATACGCATGTCACTGAAGGTGATCGATCGGTAGTTTTGAGAAATATTGCCATAAATTTCAACCGTGTTTCGCGGTTTGTAACTCAGGCCAATACCCGCAAGGACAAATCTCCTGTTGTTTTTTCTGAACTCGTCTGATCTTGAAATGTTGATGATGTTGCCCGCCAGATCTCTTAGAATGTTTCCGTAAAAGCCATTAGCTTTGGTGCTAATATATTCAAAACGTACACCGGGTGTAACGGATAGTTTATCAGTTAAATAGAATATGTTTTCAGCAAACAGTGAGGTGTTTCGGTTGGGAAACCGATAATCATAAGTAATAAAACGTTCTGGCTCGACAAAGGTAAAGTTCGCATCTTTGCCGTTTGTTCCTTGTCCTTGCTGGCTATGATTGAAGCCATGGTAATATCTGCCGCCCACTAGGAGCACTGAAAGTTTTTTTGCCAAAAAATACCTTTTTAAATATCGGGCCTCGGTTCCCCAGTTTTCGAATTCGCCTTTGATTAAATCCCGCTCGCTATTGTCATCAATGGTCGCGACGCGATTTGGCCGGAATCCAACAGAATATCTGTGCGCGGATAGCCCAAATACTCTCAGGTTAAACTCTTCACGTTGATTGAACTTATGGTCGAAGTGTAGCGCAAGCATGTTCCAGCCGACATCAAACCAGTTCCTCTCCCGGTTGGTTTGTCTCGGGTTCTCAGCAAACATAGCTTCTGACAGACCACCCGGCTGTTGGGCGAGATAGTTCATGTGCGTAACATCAATTCCCACTGAGGTTTTTTCTGATAGCTTGTAGTCAATATCCGTGTAAAAGGTGTAATTGTCGAATCTGGAATTGGCCCGCCATCCAATCGCCTTTTTGTATTGAAAAAAAGTATAATAACTCAGTTTGCCAACTGTGCCGCTGGCGCTTGTAAAAGCATTGTAGAATCCAAAGGAACCAACACTTTGACGTGCAACGAGTTCAAACTTGCGATCCAGTACAGGTTTGCGCATTACAAAGTTTATCAAGCCTCCGAATTGCGTACCGTATTGAAGTGAAGCTGCGCCGCGGACGATCTGAATACGGCCAACGGCCTCGGTTGGAGGGGTGTAGTAGCTTTCAGGATAACCCAAAGCGTCGGCGCTAATATCGTGTCCGTTTTGACGAACATTGAAATTGGAAGTCCGGTTTGGATCCAGCCCTCGTCCGCCGATGCTAAGCTGTAGGCCGCCTCCTTCATTTTCCCATATATTCAAGCCCGCAACCCTCGCGTAAATTTGCCTGGCGTTGTTTGTTGATAGATTCGCTACAAGCTGTTCCGGATTAATGACCTCGGATTTCTTTCCTTCATAAATGGCCATATTTTCGACACCACGCAATGTCGAAAATCCGAAATCTGTCTTTTTTTCTTTCACCGTAACCTCATTAAGATTTTGGTCAAAGGAAATAAGGTACAAAGTGATCTCTTTATCGCCTCCTGCTATTTTTACTGTTTCGTTTAACGATCTGAAATTCTCGGAGATCGTTTGTATTCTGTAATTGCCATTTTTCAGGTCAGAAAATGAGAACACCCCATATTGGTCAGTAACTACTTTTTGATTTTCCTGAAGATATATCGTGCAGGATCCAATTATCGAGCTATCTTTTTGAGACCGGACAACTCCATTCAGCCTGTATTGAGCCCAGGTATGATTTGCGAGAAAGAAACTAAAAATAAGTATACTAAAAGCCTTTGATTTCATCATTTAGGGGTATAATCCATGATTTGTGACTGAACGACTCGTTTTCGTCCGCCAGATTAACAGAAGGGTCGATAAACTGGCGGCTCAGTCTGCCGTTGAGCCCTACATATGCGTCCACGTAAACTTTTGGGGATCGGAAACCTTTTTTTGCGTACTCGTCTCTCAGCATGTGGCTATACTGCAAAATCATATCTGGTTGGGTAGACATCATTTTCTCCTGTAAAACGGTCAGAAAGTCCTGGTTATTTACAGTTTCTGTTTCGCCGTTAGCGCCTTTTACGAGAAACTGTGTGTAGCCTGATTTTTCCATGAGCATTACCCGCCATGAAAAACGATATCCCTCTTCTGTCCAGAAAAGCTCGCCAGGGTACAAAAAATAGCGGAAAGGAAGTAGGAGCTGGAAAACAAAAAATAGCCCGAAGCCGGGAATCAGCAATTTGGAAGCTGTATTACTAAAAGTATAAGTGTTTTTTGGGTGTAGAAATCCGGAGGGGAGTCTCAGCCATTTGCCCAGGGCAAACAGTGCTTTTTGGTGAAATTCAGGAGACAAAAAAATCATCGTTGTCACAATCATGATGTACGGGAACATGCCGATTGGAAACAGCAATGCCGTCATGACGTGAAAGATAATTACAGTAATGTAGGCGGCGATACGCGTTTTTCGATAAATGAGGAAAAAGACTATCGTCAGATCGTACACACATCCAAACCAGCTGAACACATAAGGCGTCCACGATTTGTTGAGCAGACTTCCGATAACGGGCATGTCGTTGCGAGCCGGTAGCCATATCCTGAGCGGTAGTGCCTCTACAAGCCAGTCACTGTTTAATTTGGCCAGTCCTGCATAGAAATATAGTATGAAAACAAGCAATTTAATGGCATCGACACACCATACTGGCACGCTATCGGCCTGCAAGTTTTTGTTTCTGTATGCATCTACAGAAAAATATACATGCGCAGGCAAAAACACCAATAAAAGACAAAGGAGGCTTATAAAGTAGTAATGGTTGAGATAAGTGCTCTTATCCATTAACTCTATATATGTGAAGCTTACAAATAAACTGAGCGCGGCGAGCCTGTAACGATAGCCAAAGGCTACAGCCAGCGAAGAAAGGGCACAAAAGGCAAACAATACATAGGTTAGAATCCCGAGCGGTTTTATGAACTCAAAGCCGTAAAAAGGGAAAAAAAGCTTCGGCTGAATGTATAAGTCGAAAATCCATCCCTTTGCCCAAAAGCGCATCAGGCTGGCAAATAACATCAGACCAAGCGTAATTCGTAATACAGCAAGTGGGGCAGCGGAAGTACTTTTTTGCAAATAGGTCATGAAAGTGGTTTCACTTACTTAGAGATCACACTATTGAAATAGTGCCAGGTAACAAATGACGTTAATGAAGAACCGATACCCACCTGCTTTTTTTGCCACGCTTTTAATTTAATATACAGGACAATAAATGGCACAGGTAAGAATTCCTCACCTTTCATTAGTCTCCATCATTGTCCGTGTAGGTAATTGTAATGCTCATCGCGGAGGTCATATCTACTTTGAGCATTCTTACAGCTTTCTGGAGTTCCGTATAAACATCCTTCATAGCCTGGTCATTGGTCGTTACTTCCTTGTAGAAATTCGAATTTAGAGCATCGATCTTAGACTTGCTAACCGCGAATTGATCATTGATAAGCTGGCTTAAAAGTTTACCAGATGTTTTATCTTTCACCAAAAGCGCATCAAGGTATGTTTTGAAAGAAGGGCCTTCTGTTCCTGTCTTTACACTTTTGCCGTTGAAGAAGTCAGCAGCAGCCTGATGTGCCGTTTGTGCCAGTATTTTTGAGATATCTTTTTTATAAAACCCTTCCACCTTATCGGCAGATACCACTCCGTTCAGCATAGCACCGGATGGGATTCCAAATTTTCCGGAACGAATATAACGCTCGTAATGCAGCACATAACGGTTGACAAGCTCCCCCATTGGCGAACCTACGTCTACGCCTGTTTTGGTTGTGAACTGTTCACGATAAGTTCCTGCCCAATCACCAATGACCGAATTCAACAATAACTGCATGTGGTCGGTAATTCTTTTCAGATATGCCGCACGTTTAGCGCCCTCTCCAGCAGCAGTATAATATCCGATGATTTCTGCATCTGTGTTGCCCACTCCATTAAGCAGATAATCAAGAGCGGGGAAACCTTGCCGGTCATAGGAGGAAGCAGTTTCCATGCTAAGAGCTGGATTTGCAATTTGGGCTTCGATCCCGGTTACATTCGCCGGGTAAATGTTACAATAGCTTCGTAACGCCTGCTGAAAACCCGGCCCAACGTCAAATAATTCAACCTTTTGCCATTCCGTGTACGCGTCTACCCATGCCAGGCGAAATTCCGAGAGCGAAGCAGCATCAGGATTTGCCCGGAATGCATCGGACTTGATCACCATCGCGTCCAGCTTTGTTTTGTAAGAGTTGTATGAGGGAATGATGATGTTATCGGCCAGGTTTACGAGCACGGCTTTGCGATCTTTTCCGGCATCTGTTGGTTCAGGCTGTGGAGTAGATCCACCACTACCTGAGCATGCCCATACAAAAATGGCCAAGGAAGCAAAAATGAGAACGGTTTTCAGGTTGAATTTGGCTGTCATGTTAAAAAAATATATAAAGGATCGACGACACATCTGTTGCCAATCCTTTACGGTTATAGAGGTAATCCTAAGGTCTGTTTAAAGCTTAAACTTGGCTTTAATCGCATCAGATGCATCGGTCAGTTTTTTTGGTGTCAGGTCCCAAACTCCATTCGCTGAGCCAACCAATGCTGTAAGCAGATCATCTGAAAACTTGGCAGTTCCACCGTTTACGGTTGCAAAACGTAAAGAATATACAAACCCCAGTCCTTCGCCCATTGCATGAACGCGGGCAGCATCGGTGGTGGCATCAATGTATTTTCCAAGGTATCCAACGGCTGCGGAAGCTATTGCCTTTTCCATTTGCGCTTTGATAAAATCAGCCTGAACTTTCAATTCTGTTTTATCATTGTTGGCGATCGCTGCGCGACCTTTCAGGAACGCAGGATATATTTTCGGAGAAATGGTTCTATTGTATTCCCAGATATAAGATCCTAATGCAAACTCTGTTGTGCCCCGTACCGCATCTGTTGCGCCATTCAGATATATTGGACTAAGCGTAAGCAATCCATAAGCTTCATCCCAGTTTTGCTCCAACTGTGTGTAGTTTTTTCCGGAAACAACGGTTTTGTTGTCAGCATCTAAGCCTTTTGTAAGCAACACATTCCCAATGTAATCGTATTGCAGAGAGCCAATCAAAGACTTCTGAATGATCTGAATTGGCTCTATACCCTGTGCATTAACAAGGTAAGTTCCCGCTTTTCCTGCCTTGCCAATAGAAGCAACGTTCGCGATTGACTTGCTGGCTTCTGCCTGTTCCGTGAAGAGCTGCTCAAACCTTGCACGTACTACATCTGCATCCGCAGTTGGCCACGAAGAAGCGACTATGCTTTTAAGTTGTAAACCAGAAGTGTTGAGTTTGACACTATCGGTAAAGGGACTTCCGGTGTTCGAAAACATATTTTTAAGTACCGTCGCATCGATCAGTTTGTTTCCCGACACGGAAGTACTTATGTAGGTATTAAGCAATTGGAACATCTTATAGCGATTGTTTCCGTTCGTGAAATCCACGGTTGTTTTGTTGCTTGCATCTACGAAAGTAGCAGCATAAGGTGTGGTGGCTGTGAGTGTAGTATACTCGATTTTGGAACGAAGAGGCGTTTCCGGAACGACAGGAACCTCATTTGACTCACCACATGAAAACATACCTGCGCCCAAAACTGCAAGTAGAAAAGGGCGAAAATTTAATGTGTTTTTTAGCATTGCTCTTAGGGAAAGTAAAACTTATTTATTGTTAGACTTATTTTAAACTGATTTTCAAATTTTTTTAATTTTTCCTTGTCATAGCCTGTTTCGCTTCATAGTGCACTTAGCTGGATACATTGTAAGGAAAAGTGCCTTTCCAAAGTTGACTGAGCGTTCATGTACCATTCTTCAATCTGTACTGCGAAATAAGTATAAAGTTTTGGTTATTTAACTATACTAATTATAAATAGTCATTTATTTGTTAAATATATTTGGCTTTATTTATTGATAATCAGTTGTTTATATCGTGTTATTTTTGTTGCACAAATGGAGTTTTAAGTCTAGTTCGCTGTGGGGTTGGGTTTTTTGATGTGACCGCGGTGTGCGATTCGAGATGATTAGTAGCATTAAATGCACTCGGCGTTCTCCTAAAATTTCCTTGTTGAATTAATGCTGCGACCGAGGTCAAAATGTTAAATTTGAGAACCGTTCCGGAATTTCAGGAAACTTTATCTTTTATTCGCTCCATGTACAGAAAATCATATTTCATTTTAATTGCTTTTTTATCGAGTCATGCCGGTTTTGCACAAATTGACAAGGAAGCCACCACCGAAACCAAAGCGCTTTATGCAAACTTGAAAGTGCTTTCGAAAAAACACATTCTGTTTGGTCATCAGCATGCCACGGAGTACGGGCATGGCTGGTCTGGACAGACGGGCAGGTCGGATGTGAAATCCGTGACAGGGTCACATCCGGCAATTATTGGGGTCGATTTCAGTAGCTTATCCGGCAGGCCGGCCACAGAGATTGAAAGTGCGAAAGCGTCGCTCAGGCAGAACATTGTGGATACGTACAACAGAGGCGGTGTCACCACGGTTGCCTGGCACTTCTCGAATCCAGCCTCTGGAGGAGGTTTTTATTGGAAGGACAGTGTTTCGTTAGCGTCTATTGCGCTTATCAAACCCGGAGGATCTCATCATGAAAAATACAAGGAAATCTTGGGGACGATAGCATCTCTGGCAAATACGGTGGAAGGGAGTGATGGAAAGTTGGCGCCGATGATTTTCAGGCCTTACCATGAATTTGACGGTGATTGGTTTTGGTGGGGAAAGTCGCACACCAGCCGGGAGGATTTTATCTCGGTATGGCAATTTACGATTTCTTATTTGCGGGATAGTTTAAAAGTCCACAATTTCATTTACGCATTTTCTCCCGACTGCAAGTTTGCCAACGAAAGTGAATTTCTGGAAAGGTATCCTGGAAATGAGTGGGTAGATTTAGTTGGAATGGACAATTATGCCGACTTTGGCCGTGATGGCAGGTACAATTTAGAGGCAGGGATTAAAAAATTGAAAATCGTATCGGACTTCGCCAGGAAGGCCGGTAAGTTAGCCGCGTTTACCGAAACAGGTTTAGAAACGATCCCAAATCCTACATGGTGGACAGAAACATTACTCAGGTCGTTAGAGGCTGATAAGTTGGAGTTGGCGTATGTGCTCGTCTGGCGCAATGATTCCCGAAGCCCGACTCATTTCTACGCACCGTTTCCGGATCAGGTAAGCGCTCCCGACTTTGTGAGGTTTTACAACCACCCTTACACTTTGTTTGAAAAGGATCTGAGGGGTATTTACAAAACCGGGACCTACAAATAGGATTTCACTTGCCAGGGTCATGAGCACTTTTGATAAGAGCGCAAAGGTATTGTCCGGATTGGTTGTTAACAGATGTTTCTGGTACGATCGAACATATTTTACTTTGGAAAGGGGCCGATATTCGTCAGCTTGTATTGGATTTTGATTATTTTCCATTCATTACATTTCAAATGAATGAATCACAACGAAGGCAGAGCTATATTTGAATGTGACGATGTTAACTGGAAAATAATGGCTAATGCCAAAACCTGTTTAATGATGCTACCAGGCAGAAATACAATCAAACTTTTAAGAATTCCATTTTCTTTTTTTTTGATGCCATTATTCTTGTTTGCCTTTAGCCAGGCGGATGAGATGATGCCATTGAAAGCTTTTCTCTCCTTCGTTATTATACACCTTTTGATTTATCCAGCCAGCAATGGTTACAATAGTTACATTGACCGGGATGAAGACAGCATCGGCGGTATGGAGAAGCCTCCAATGCCGACTATTCACCTGTTTTACACCACTTTGTTTATGGATGCATTGGCTATTTGTCTCGCGGCCGTTTTTGTTCATCCTTCCTTTGCAGTATGCCTGATTTGCTACATCGCGGCGTCACGTGCCTATAGCTCCCGCCAAGTCAGACTTAAAAAATATCCTTTTGCCGGCTTCCTGATCGTAGTGACATTTCAGGGGGCATTTACCTATTATATGTCTATTCTCGGCATCACGGGCAAGCACCTTGTCTTGAACCGGGAGGCAATTTATGTCCTGCTCGGATGCTCCTTTCAGATTGCCGGCGCATACCCGCTTACCCAGATATATCAGCATAAGCAGGATCTCAAAGACGGAGTTACGACGTTAAGTTACAAACTGGGATATATCGGAACCTTCCTGTTCACCGCCATGATGTTCGCTCTTTGCAATCTATTTTATTTTCTGTATTTCCGGGAAAAGCACATTGGAATGATTTTTTATGTGATACAGATATTCTTTCTGCCGATTGTCGTATATTTTGGATATTGGTTCTACCTGGTGATCAAAAGCGAAAAGAATGCCAATTTTCGAAACACAATGCGGATGAACCTGATTGCTGGTATGTGCATGAACGGTTGTTTTTTAGTACTAATTTATTTTCATTATTTTCCTTTGAGTTATTTAACCGCAATTGAGACTGCCGTTCCGGAGAATTGCTTTTCACAACAGACCCTAACATCGTTTTATTCAAATTCAACAAACGATCCGCTCGCTAAACGTAAAATAAAGATCGTGGCGGCAAAGTCGGGAATTGAAAAAAGGTATTCTGTGATTCCTGATTTTGATCAGCAAACCAAGGATTACACTTTTTTTGAAAAAAACAGCGACTTGTTACCGGAGCCGGGTCTTTCTCAGCGAATGGATTTTTATCAGAAGAATGCGACAACTCTTTCTGTAAAGGCCATTCTGAAGATCAGGGATTTTGACAAGATAAAAAACACGATCACACATTTGATTACGGTTACCTGTACCGGACTTTTTGCGCCTGGGCTCGATATAGAGCTAATCAGGTATTTAGGTCTCAAACCCTCAATTCATCGCAGCAGTGTAAATTTCATGGGTTGTAACGCTGCGGTCATTGCGCTGAAACAAGCCGACGGAATTTGTAAGAGTGAAGAGAACGCAAATGTGCTTGTAGTTTGTACCGAACTTTGTACAATCCACTTTCAAAAGCGGTTCAATGACGACTATATCCTTTCCAATCTCCTGTTTGGCGACGGTTCTGCAGCGGTTCTCATAAGTTCGAAGCCTGCTGCTGACAGTGAAAACCCAGTCAAACTTGATGCTTTCAACTCATTTATAGTACACAACGGATATGATGATATGGCCTGGAGATTGTCGGAAACGGGTTTTATTATGAATCTGAGTTCTTATGTACCAGATTTGATCGGCAAAAATATCGGTCCGATGCTGAAATCGATTCACCTGAATCCTGAGGATATTAAATATTGGGCAATCCATCCGGGAGGCAAACGTATCATTGACGATTTCGCCTACGCCCTGGAACTTGATAAATGCAAAATGGCTTCAAGTTATCACATCCTGAAAAACTACGGTAACATGTCTTCGCCAACCGTCTTGTTTGTATTGCAGGATGTTCTGGAAAAGGCAAAGGATACAAAATCAAATGAACGGGGTTTTGCCGCAGCATTTGGTCCGGGCCTGAGCGTAGAAACCATGCAATTCCATTATGCTTAAATTCAGAAGCATCGAAAAAGAACTTCTGGATGCTGACTACATCCCAGAAAAGGATCTGTTTCAAAATTTAAAAGAGCTCGATTTTATTAATCACTGGCTTGGAGGCTATCAGATTTCCTTTTCAGCGCTTAAACAGGTTTTGACTAAAACGCGCAATTACACTGTGGTGGATATAGGAAGTGGGGGTGGGGATACGTTGAAAAGGATTGACACCTGGGCGAAACGAAATCAATTTCTACTTCGGCTTTGTGGAATTGACATTAAGCCGGTATGTATCGATTATTCACGGAGGAACAACCGGCGCGACGGTATCGATTTCATTTGTGACGATTATCGGAACGCTTTTAGGCATGTTTCAGAAATTGACATTCTTCACGCGAGCCTGTTTTGTCATCATCTGACCAACGCTGAATTGATAGAATTGGTAAGATTCTCACTTCAAAAGAAGGCAATATTAGTCATCAACGATCTGGAAAGGAACGTTCTTGCATATTATTTAATCAAAATGTTATCTGCTGTTTTTTCGAAATCCTACTTGGTCAGGCATGATGCACCGATGTCCGTTTCAAGAGGATTTAAAAAAACGGAATGGTTCGAGATACTTAAACAGGCCGGAGCTGTAAAATATTCAGTTAAGAACAAGTGGGCCTTCCGGCATGAGGTAATTGTTTATTCCTGAGGGCTTTGTGGTTAAAATATTTCTAAGACGGTGATAGAAGATAAGGTTCAAAAATATCAGTGTGCGATTATTGGGGGTGGACTTGCCGGACTGTGTCTTTCGATTCAACTCGCTGACAGAGGGATTAGCGTCGTTTTGTTCGAGAAGCATCAGTATCCGTTTCATAAGGTGTGCGGCGAATACATTTCCATGGAAAGCTGGGATTTTTTGACGCGCCTGGGTCTTAAAATGGGTGACCTTTCACTGCCTTTAATCAACGAACTTGGAAGTACCTCTGTGAAAGGCTTTATGCTAAATCATAGACTGGGTATGGGGGGCTTTGGCATCAGTCGTTACAGTTTGGATTACTACCTGAGTCAAATTGCAAAGTCAAAAGGTGTGCAAGTCGTTGAAAAATGTAAAGTCACCCTGGTAGAGGATCAGGACGAGACAACTCATGAAATTCACACCACTGCTGGCAAGTATCAAGCGGAGATAGTTTGCGGAAGTTATGGAAAGTATACGCCTGCATTTGTTGGTGACCAAATTGATTCGAAAACAGGGGGAGGGAATTATATCGGTGTTAAGTATCACATCAGGACCGATTTGAAACCTGATCGTATAGAACTTCACAATTTTGAAGATGGATATTGTGGAGTTTCGAAGGTTGACCAGGATTGGTATTGTCTATGTTACTTAGCGACCGCAAAAACGTTGATGGAGAATGGCAAAGACATTCGCCGGATGGAAGAAGATGTACTCTATAAAAATCCGCATCTTAAAAGATATTTTGAGGAGTCCGAATTCGTCAGGAAGGATCCGTTGGTGATCAGTAATATCCAGTTTAGTAAAAAACATACAGACGCAAATGGGATATTTTTGTTAGGGGACGCAGCTGGCACCATCACACCATTATGTGGAAATGGCATGAGCATGGGCATGAGAGCTTCATTTTTGCTTAGCAGGGAATTGATTGGTTTTTTCGAACAGAAGCACAAAAAGAGGCAGGCAATGCTTAACTATCAGAAAGCGTGGAATAATGCCTTCAACACACGGATTACCTCTGGGTACTATATTCAACATTTGTTCGGAAAGAGAAATACCACCGATATTGCCCTCAAATTACTCAGTGTATTTCCCTCTGTTACTACCAGGCTTATCTCGCTGACTCACGGGGAGGTATTTTAGCTGGAAATCACATTGTTGAGGTAGCTTTTCCTGTTAATTCTTGCAGCCTGAGCTGCAAAATAAAATTTCCCACCAAGACCTAAACGGCGCCTTTCTCGGTCTACTCCAGCTCCAATTGTAAGATAATCTACCCCGTTTTCGGGGCGTGATCACTTCCTTTGATTGCCTTATTTCAAGTCTCGCTCAAAAAAAAATATCCGATTATTAGGAATTAAAAAAAATGTATTTACATTTGATACTGTAAGTATCTTATTTTTGATTTTTTAAATATCAATAGCTTATGAAAACTCAGGAAATATTTTGGGCAGGAAACATTAAGTACCTGCGTCTACGTCAAAAACTCAGTCAGGAGACCTTATCGGAAAAGTTAGGTATTACCCGGGTGAAGTTAAACGCTCAGGAAAGTGGGCGTACTGCCAATCCAACGATTGAGGATTTAATCAATTTCTCTGAGTTCTTCAAGATGAGTATTGACAGTCTGCTGAAAATTGATCTGGCAAAGCTTTCAGAACAAAAAATGAAAGACCTTGAAGAGGGCAGTGAACTGTTCATGAAAGGTAACAATATCCGGGTATTGGCCATTACGGTGGACAAGGACGAGAAGGAAAACGTCGAATATGTGCCTGTGAAAGCCAAAGCGGGTTATCGCTCAGGGTACAGTGATCCCGAATTTCTGGCGACGCTTCCGAAGTTCAATCTCCCGAATTTACCCAGAAATGGTACTTTCAGAATGTTTCCGACGATCGGCGATTCCATGCTGCCGGTCCCCGAAGGAAGTGATATTATTACACGTTATATTCAGGACTGGACAAAAGTTAAAGACGAAACACCCTGTATCGTGATATTGAAAGGAGAACAGGACTTTGTTTTCAAACAGGTAACTATTAACAAAGATGGAACGATGTTACTTCAATCTTTCAACAAACAATATTTTGCATATACCGTGCAGGTGGGCGAAGTTCTTGAGCTTTGGGAGTATTACAGTTTCCATAGCCGTCAGTTGCCGGAGCCTCAAACGGATATGCAGCAATTGATGAAGATGCTGCAGGAAATGCAGATGGAAGTGAAAGAGCTCAGGGGAAAATGAGTAACTGTCTTCTGTGTTAACATTAATATTGTGCAAATTTTATTTTTCGTTGTTTTGTAGCTGTAATTCTATTAGCCATGAATAAATTTGATGACACAGGTGAAATGGGCCGCTTTTGATGGTAGAAGTGGTAATTTCCCCTTCGTACTGGTATTACGTAATCGCTTCGTTTGTTTTACAAAGCATGTCATAGTTATAAATTTAGTACAATTGGGCAATTTTTTAAACCCCGTAAATTTGAGGTGTTACCCCAGGGATTAAACACGTGGTCACAAAAATAATTTGAGCCCTTTTTGGCATTCTAAATTTGTTGAATAATTCAAACTCAACGAAAATATGTCTGTCAAATATCAATGTCTCGTTTTTCTGGCCTTGTTTATCTCATTTCAACTACAACTGCAGGCGCAAAGCCCTACGTCTGCCGCAGGAAGGTTTAATATCTTTGTCAAGGGTGATGCTACGTTAACATCCAATGAAACTGAGGGGCCAATTGCAATTGGCGGTAACCTCACTTCGAATCAGTATCAAATCAGTTTTAATAAACTTTACGGGGCGTTTTTTGTGAAAAACGCTTCTATTGGACTCGCTGTACGAGGTGGGGTGAAGCTGAACAGCGGAAGCCTAACCGTGAACGGAGACAATTATGTTAAAATCGGGGATTGTGCCCCATCGTCGTCTTCGGCAACTACTTTAAAAGTATGGTATAAGGATAACAACAATGCTGAATCAACAATAAGAATTACCGGAACCAGCAGCCAATACTGGGATACGCCAAACATTACCTTGAATGCAAACGCAAACACCTGGAGTCCGAAAGCTGGAACCGGTGTTTCTGAAAACCAGGTTTGTGAAAATGTTTTTGGTACGGGCTCAGGACAAATTGATATGGATGGCGCCTTTGTAGCGATGATCAGCAAGTCCACCCAGATGAAAGCACTTTCCGACAACCTACCCATTCGTGATCAAAATGGAAATATCATGTCGAACGCGCCAATGGGGCCATACCTGGACCCATCGGTGATTGGGAATAACCCCAAAATCATTGTAGATCCAAACAAGATCAATGTCCTGACAGTATCTGCTGCGGTGTGGGAAGCAATAAAAAATTCAAACATTGAAAAGATTCCAGCGGGTGCTTCGCTTGGGCAAAGCACGTATAGCGGCGCATTTGGTCTTATCGTTAACATTGTCAACTTTCCTGCTTTCGCAAAAAATAAGGGTAACTCGACCATTAACTTCCCAAGCTTTGGTGGGCTGTCGGATTCGCAGGGAAGCTATGTGATCTACAACTTTCCTGATGCCACGGAAACGGTGACGGTTGGAGGAAACGCACAGATCGTCGGGACTATTTTTACTCCGCAAGCAAATCTGATCAAGGCAAATAGTGGCAATATCAATGGGCAGGTAATCGCGAAGAGTTTTATACACAATCAGGACGAAGTGCATTTTTGGCCATTCCTTCCTTCACTACCCGAGGAGAAGAAAATAACTGTTGTTGCAGAATCAAAGTGTTTAAAGGATGCTCCCTGGCTGGAATATACGGTGACACCAAATTACGATGTGACTGGTGACGTTGTTAAAATTGAATGGTTGAATTCGGAAGGAACCGTTGTGAAAGAGCAGAGCAGTCAACCTTTAACAGGTAAGCTTTTGTTTCCTGGCGCATCGGTTGACGGAAATGGTAAGGGTAGTGCGTGGCCGGGATATCAATATTCCGGAGGAAAATGGGTTCAGGTTACTGATTTGACGTCTACGATAAGAAATGCAGGTGCAAAAATAAGAGTCACTGTGAATCCGACACAGACAATAGATATAAGCTATCCGCCGAGCACTGTTTCATGTTTAACAAGTCCTCCTTCTCCTCCTGTTACGCCTTTACCGGTTACACTTTCTTCTTTCACTGCGCGCAACGAAAATTGTAGTGTACAGCTTAAATGGACTGTTACTGAGGCGAAAAATTTCTCGCGTTTTGTTGTGCAGCGTTCTAAAGATGCGAAGAGCTTCGTATCGATAAGTGCAATCAAATATGATGCGGCTGAAAAGGAATATACCTACACCGATTCACCCTTTTCCATGGAAACGACGCCTGCGGCAAATTACTATTATCGCTTGGAGCAGGTTGATACTGACGAATCTATTGAGTACAGTGCAATCCGGGTTGTAGCAGCGGGTACTTGCGAAACAAGATTGGCAGTTGACTTTTATCCGAACCCAACTCAAAATGAACTAAATGTTAGAAGCTTTTCGCCAGTGAAAATTGTGGAGATTTTTACAACCGATGGCAAACTGATTTACAAAGTTGTTCCTTCATCAAACCAAACCGAAGTAAAGGTCGATATTCAGGCTTTTACGCAAGGCTTGTATATTGTAAATATGGTCAATGAAGCGGGCAAATACTCCTCTAAAATTCTAAAAAAGTGAAGATTTTTTTTACCACGTTCTGAAAGTTTCTCCTGTCGGCTGCTGTCGACAGGTTTTTTTATTTCAATTTTCGACCTTTCCAGTCATAGGTTGGCTTTTGCGCAGCCAGTCCAAACAAACAAACGTAAAAGGGATATACGATTTGGGTGACGGGGATAAATAGAATTGATTTTGTTTTGCCGAAAAATTGGAGAACGACGCCGAGAAACAGCCATTCGGGAGCACATTTCAAAAGCCATAAAAGACCTGCTTCGGAAAGCGTTATGATTCCAAAAAGGTAGAAAATCCCACAAACAAGGAGCGAAAAGTTGCAGGAGAAAATGTATAGAGCCAGAACCAGCGGCGTTTTGCTTTGATAGTGTTTCCACTTGCTTGCCCAGCGTTTCCGCTGGCGGAAGAACATCGACCATTGTTTATGGGGCATTGTAAAAACGGTTGATTCGGAGTTTTTTAAAAAATGAATGCCATTTGGATAAGCGGCAGCAATTTTATGCATAAGAAATTCATCGTCGCCCGAGGCTATATGTCGTACTCCGTCAAAACCATTTACTTCGTAGAAAATCTTTTTCTGATATGCCAGATTTGCTCCGTTGCAGAGAGAAGGGTAACCGGCTGAAATCGCCGCTGCTCCACTGCCAATCAGACTCGCGAACTCTACGGTTTGGAGTTGATCAGTTAGTGAAGTTTCAGATGTAAAAGTGACAGGTCCGCTTATGAGTTTCGCGTCCGTTGCCAAATAGTAATTTGCAAAAGATTCAGTCCATTTTGGCCCCACTCTGCAATCTCCGTCTGTGGTGATGATCAGCTCACCATTGGCTAACCCAATAGCTGTTTCAATCGCCCTTTTCTTGGGTGCACTCGTGGGTGCGTCATTCAACTCGACAAGGCGAATTTTGCTGCTGAATTTTACTGCAAGTCGCCTGACAAGTTCACGTGTACCATCTGTTGACGAATCATCAACGACCAGAATCTCGAACTGGTCTTTGGGTAAAGTCTGTCTTTCGAGATCGGTCAATAATTTTTCAATGTTGCCAACTTCGTTCCTTACAGGTATTATAATTGAAATATTCAGGCTCGCGTCGGTGTTTTGGGGCTTTGCTAACTGAATTTTCTTCCATAAGATGGTCAACCAAATGGTGAATAAACCATAGCTGATAATCAAGATTGTAAGGAGCGAAACAATCACGGATAGGAGCGAAGATTCAGTCATTTTTTGCCTGCCATTTATATTTCCAGATCAAAAAGATGCCGATTACAATGGGCCCCATCACGTTGATGATCCAAACGGTAAATGTAGCTGTAATTATTTCTTCCGCTGGTAGATTATACTGTTTAAACACAAAGAGGGCAGTGAATTCGCGAAGTCCCAAATCTCCAAGTACATTGATAGCAGGTATTATCGTCTTGGCGAGAAAGATGAGCGTTACGCATGCGGATAATGTAATGATGGATAAGGGGAATTCAAAAAGCGATAGTGCGAGGACAAACTGAGTTAAAAAAACGAGATAACGCATCAACCCATAGCTCGTTGCCAGGATCAAATCTTTGGCAGTGTAATCGCCGATAATTTGAAAGTAGGATTGGAGTTTTTTGAAAAATGGTCGTTCAGGGCGCCAATTGAGTAACTGCCTGCGGAATGAAACTACAATCCAGCCAAGAATCACCAGCAGGATCAAACCCATGCTCATGATCGTTTTACCTGGTTTGCTGATTGCGATTGTTTCTTTCAAATAAAGCCAGCCAATGGCACCGGCAATAACGGACACGTAAAACTGGATGCCGTTGGAGACAACTGCTGCTCCAATCGCCTGAAGACGCTTGTCGGATCTCAATGCAGCTATTCTGCCGAGGGTGTCACCCAACTGAGCTGGGACGGCTACGCCCACTGCCAATCCAGTCAAAGTTCCGCGGAAGGCATCCCAAAAACGGATCGGCACTACTTTTTTCGCCAGTTGTTGCCACTTTTTACTTTCCAATGCCCAGTTCAGTGGCACGAGTAATAGCATCAGAGAGATAACGGGCAGGTGTTTTAAGGAAATTATTGAAGAAAATACCGCTTTCACATCGGAGATTCCCTTTTGTTCGTTTTGGAACGTTTTGTAAATATAGCTTACAATGAGTGCTGTAACGACAAATTTGCAGAACCAGAGTAGTCGGCGCCAGTTTCTTTTTTCTTTTGGAGTAGAGAGTTCCTTATCTTGCACCATGATAAAATTGCAGCTGGCTGATGCCACCGAAAAAGTGATTATTGGTGTGGACCCTGGTACTCAGGTGATGGGTTACGGGGTAATTTCGGTTAAAGGGCAGCAGATTACGCTTGTTCAATATGGTGTGATTCATCTCAGCAAATATACTACGCATGAACTTAAACTGAAGAAAATCTTTGAGCGTATATCGCAGCTCATCGTGGATTACCTGCCGGATGAAATGGCGATTGAAGATCCATTTTACGGAAAAAATCCCCAATCAATGCTGAAACTAGGTCGCGCCCAAGGGGTTGCGATGGCTGCTGCTTTGGCGCGTGATATCCCCATTGTTGAGTATTCTCCGAAAAAAGTAAAACAGTCGGTGACCGGTAGCGGAAGCGCTTCAAAAGAACAGGTGGCCTATATGCTGGAAAAAATCCTGCAGATGGATTTGAGTAAGGAATTTATGGATGCCACCGACGGGATCGCCATCGCCATTTGTCATCATTATCACGCAAATTCTCCTGCATCAGGCGCATCAAAAACGACTTCTAAATCTAAAAAAGGGGGATGGGGCGCATTTGTGAACGAAAACCCCAGCCGGGTGAAATAGCGCTCATCTTCACAACAACACAAATATTTCGGTAAGCAGGCATGTTCAAATGCCAGATGTCAGGTCGTTTCAGGCCAGGCTTTTTTGCATTGGTTTGCAAAACCGGTCGTGTTTTCCTTCGGCATGTCCGCAGCACTTCTCGCGGTAATTCTCAGGGTGCAATTTTGGTACATTAAAATTTTTTTAATGGTACTAATCTGGGATTTGCTTGAACTGATCAAACGTTTGTTTGTAAAAATCAAACAACTGTTTGATTTTTATTTTTTAACCATTTACTTTTGTCATGTAAGTCAGCCACTGAGGTAAAGTGGCACTTTTTTTAAAGTGATTTTTGAAAAAATACGACTAAAAGGACAAAGAAATGGAATACAACGCCAAGCAAATGCAGATTATAGAAGTGGCGGAGCGATTGTTCGCTATGAAGGGTTTTGCAGGCACATCGGTGAGAGATATTGCACATGAGGCTGATATCAATATTTCAATGATCTCCTATTATTTCGGGTCAAAAGAAAAGCTCATAGAAACGCTGTTTAAAATCAGAACGGATGAATCGCGAACGCGCATTGAAACGATTATTACAAATGAAGAGCTGACGGCGCTTCAGAAAATGAACATACTTATCGATAATGTGATTGAGAAATTGCTGGGCAATCAGTGTTTCCATAACATCATGATGAGAGAGCAGCTTTCGTCAGAAAGAACCCCGGTAATATCCGAATATATCATGGCGCTGAAATTAAGGAACGCTGAACTCATGCAAAAATTAATTGGTGATGGGCAGCACACAGGTGAGTTTCGTAAAAATATTGATATGACCCTGATGACCACGACGCTGTACGGTACTGTTAATCAGGCGCTGGCAACCCAGGAATTTTACAGAAGGTTGAATAATCTGGAGTCGATGCCGGAAGATGATTTCCAAACTTATCTTAAACAAAAACTAAGCATTCATTTAAAGAATTTATTTAAATCAACATTTGTCAATGAACACCACATTCAACAATAAAAGATTTGTAACCGTGGCCATGGGGATGGTTTTGATGGTTACGTCTGCAAAGGTATATGCTCAGGCTCCCCGCACACTCCGACTGGAAGAAGCTATTGAAATGAGCATAAAAAATAGTAAGCAATTGAAATTAAGCCAAACAAATGTTGATTTGGCTGCGCTGAATATTCGTCAGATTAAGGAAAACCAATTGCCAAGTCTGAGTGTTTCTGCTTCTTACCTTCGTTTGAATACGCCGAATATCAATCTAAAGCTCAAACAAAGCGGAAGTGACAGCACAGGTAGTTCGGGCGGAAGCTCGTTGCATGTAAACCAGGCTATGTATGCAATGGCAAGTGCTTCCTTGCCTCTTTTTTCTGGTTTTCGGTTTAAGTATGGTCTGGAATCTGCGCGCTATCTGGAGGAAGCAACGAGGCTTGATGTTGCCAATGATCGTGAAGCTGTGATCCAGAATACAATTGCTGCTTACAGCAATCTGTACAAGGCGAAAAAGGCTGTCGATTTGGTTGCAGAAAACCTTAAACGTGAGCAGGAAAGGGTTACTGAATTTACGAATCGCGAAAAAAACGGGTTGCTGGCCCGTAATGATTTGATGAAGGCCAAACTGCAGGAGTCAAATGTGCAGCTTACTTTGCTTGATGCAGAAAACGATTTGAAACTGACATCTATTAACGTGAATTTACTTTTAGGCTTACCCGAAAATACTTCTATCGCGGCTGATTCCCTTGCTTTTACCACATTGAAGGATGAAGGCAATGCGGCAGATTGGGAACAGACAGCCCTGACTCACAGAAAGGATATTGCAGCAAATGGCATCCGTCAAAAAGCAGCGGACGTCGATATCAAAGTTGCAAAATCGGATTTATATCCAAGTGTGGCCCTGACAGCCGGCTATGTTGCACTGAATATTCCAGGTGTGGCAATGATCCCAAACGCGATGAATGCCGGGCTGGGATTTAAATACAATATTTCTTCATTCTGGAAAACGAATACTAAAATTGCCCAGGCCCGCACCTATGTTTATCAGCTGAAAACAAATGAGGGAGTTCTTTTGGACCGCATTCATCTCGAAGTAAATACGGCGTATTATAATTATGTGCTGAGCAAGAGGAAAATTGATGTCTATGCCAAAGCGGTTGAACAGGCCGATGAAAACTATAGGATTACAAAAAATAAATATGATAACAGCCTTGTAACGACAACAGAGCTGCTGGATGCCGATGTTGCCCAGGTTCAGTCTAAAATTAACTTTGAGTCGGCGAAGGCAGATGCTGTTGTCGCTTATAAGAAATTGGAACAAACGGCTGGTATCATTAACTAAAAGAAAAATAATAAAGAAGTAGGGTAACGGAAAAGCGGATTCAATTATCGAAAATTAACATCAGAATTTAATATGGAAACCAAACAAACAGCAGAAATTTCAGAAGAAGCTGCACCTAAAAAGAAAAATTTTACCTTCATCATCATCCTTGTTCTTTTGGTAGTTGTGGGTGGCACCTGGGGGTACACCAAGTACAATCACGGATTGCATCACGAAGAAACCGATGATGCGCAGGTTGATGCAGACATAAGCCCGGTAATACCACGTATCTCAGGATATGTTACAGAAATTAAAGTGAAAGATAACCAGTCTGTTAAAAAGGGAGATACACTTTTGGTACTTGATAATAGGGATCAGATCATTAAACTGGAACAGGCCCGGGCAGGATTGGCCGGTTCCGAGGGAAACTTAACCGCTGCCAATGCGACAACGACGGCTTCCGCGGCCAGTGGGATTACATACCAGGCTAACGTTTCTGTTGTGGCAGCTCAGATTGAAGAAGCGAAGGTTAATGTGTGGAGAGCGAATCAGGATTTTGCTCGTTATGAAAACCTGATTAAGGACCATTCGATCACCCAACAGGAATTTGAACAGGCTCAGGCTACCAAACAAAAAGCAGAACGTCAGCTGGCAGTTCTGGAAGCGCAGAAAAACGCAGCGGAACGTCAGGCAAAAGCGGCTACTTCGCAAACACAGGCGACGTCACGCCAGACAGGCATTGCCAACGCAAATATAAAGGTTCGTCAGGCTGAAATTGCGAATGCAGAGTTGAATCTGTCCTATACTGTGATCACAGCACCTACCGACGGCATGGTTTCCAAGGTCAATGCTCAGCTTGGACAATACCTGCAGGCTGGCCAGCAGTTGTTTAGTATCATTTCGACTCATAAGCCATGGGTTACTGCGAATTTCAAGGAAACACAGCTTACCAAGATGAAATTGGGACAAAAAGTTCTGGTGCATGTTGACGCCTATCCTGAGCATCAGTTTGAAGGAAAAGTAGTATCGTTTTCACCTGCAACTGGTGCGCGATTTGCCCTTCTGCCTCCGGATAATGCCAGTGGTAACTTTGTTAAAGTTGTTCAGCGTTTGCCGGTTAGGATTGAATTTTCTGAAAGCAAAGACAATTTCATAACTGAGCTACGTCCTGGAATGAATGTGTTTGTTGATGTTGAACTGGATAGTTTGAATTGAAACAGTTGACGGTTGAAGTGGTAGGGCGAGCGAGATTGTTCGTGACCTGAAAACTTAAAGTTGTTTGCTTAACACTGAACAAGAATGGAATTAAGAGAATCCCTGGTTGAATACGGTTTTAGAAGGGTGATCATCACTGTAACTGCCGTGTTGTGTGCGCTTTTGGAAATTGTAGATACGACCATCGTGAATGTTGCCTTGAATGACATGCGGGGTAATCTGGGCGGCACACTTTCTGAGGTGAGCTGGGTCATCACCGCCTATGCTATTGGGAATGTGATCATTGTTCCGATGACAAGTTGGTTGTCGCAGCAATTCGGACGTCGTAATTACTTTGCTGCATCCATTATTATTTTTACTGTTGCGTCATTTGCCTGCGGTCAGGCAGATAATATCTGGGAGCTGGTATTTTTTAGATTGATCCAGGGACTTGGCGGCGGGGCATTACTTGTTACGGCTCAAACGTTGATCACAGAAAGCTATCCCCCGGAAAAACGTGGAATTGCCCAAGCCATTTACGGTTTAGGTGTTATTGTTGGACCTACGCTGGGCCCGCCATTAGGAGGTTATATCGTTGATCATTACAGCTGGCCTTACATTTTTTACATCAATATTCCACTCGGTGTCATTGCTGCATTGCTCACATTACAATTTGTTCGTAGTCCAAAATATGGAGCGAAGAAAGCAAGTAATGAAATCGATTATCTTGGAATTCTATTGTTAGCCATCACGGTTGGCTCTTTACAATATGTGCTGGAAAAGGGACAGGAAGAAGACTGGTTTAATGATGAGATAATCACCTTGTTAACAGTTACAACGGTTTTTGGCTTTTTCTTTTTTATCTGGCGTGAGCTGACGTATAAAAATCCGATCGTTAATCTCAGGGTGCTGAAGAATGGCAACCTGAGAGTCGGGACAATATTATCCTTTATCCTTGGTTTTGGGTTGTACGGTTCTACGTTTGTCATTCCGCTTTATACTCAGGCGACACTTGGCTGGACGGCCACACAGTCTGGAATGCTGATGGTTCCCGCCGCCATTGTTACCGCTATGATGATGCCTATCGTCGGCCAGTTGCTGCAACGAGGAGTAAGGCATCAATATCTGGTAGCCCTTGGTATGATCTTCTTTTTTCTTTACAGTTTTTGGGGTTACAATATTCTCACTCCGGATACAGGTAAGGATGCTTTTTTCAACATGCTGATCGTTAGAGGTATCGGTCTTGGATTGCTTTTTGTTCCGATCACGATGCTGGCGCTTTCGACATTGAAAGGGCAGGAGATAGGTGAAGGAGCAGCATTTACAGGTATGATGCGTCAGTTGGGTGGTTCATTTGGTGTTGCCGTAATTACCACATATATAGCGCGGCAGAACATGTTTCACCGCAATGATCTCGTCAGTAATCTGGATATAAATAATCCTGTTGTTCAACAGCGCGTGGATGGTTTGCAACGAAACTTCATGGGTAAAGGACTCGCCCCGGATGTAGCACTACGAAGTGGTTATAAAATCCTCGACTATGCGGTGAGCAAACAGGCCATGGTTCTATCATATATGGATGTCTTTCTTTACCTGGGACTTATGTTTCTGATATGCGTGCCTTTTGTGTTGTGGACCCGAAACGGGAAAACGAAAGTAGACGCCTCCGCTGCACATTAAGATTTCAAGTGTGACTATGAACGTTGAGAAGCTTTTCTGTTTTACAGGAGAGCTTCTTTTTTTGAAGAAGGTTTCATAGTTGTTGTTATTTGATATTTGGGAATTTACTCCTGCTGATTAACCAATTGATTTTGGGATTGCTGCAAAGAACTAATTTGTCTGTTTTTCCATTCATTATTTAATAATCAGATTCCGGAAAGCAGCATGTTGCATGTTAGGACGGCGGTTCTTACGGATCGCAATGAAATAATTGAACTCTACGAAAAGGTGGCAGAGGTGGGAGGTGGGATCGCTCGCGTAGAGGCGGAGATTACACCAGAGTATGTGGAACGTTTTATGATGAGCTCTGCGAATTCCGGATATGAATTTGTAGTTGAAGATCCTGATCAACCTGGTCGGATTATCGGCGAAATTCATTGTTATAAATTGGGGCCTCAAATTTTCGATCACGTCTTAGGGGAGTTAACGATCGCTGTTTCACCTTCATTTCAACGAAATGGAGTAGGTAAGCTTTTGTTTTCTCATCTACTGCACACCGTTGAAGGGGATAGGCCGGACATATTGAGAGTCGAATTGATTTCGAGAGAGTCAAATATCAGAGCAATAGATTTTTACAAAAAACTGGGTTTTTACATTGAAGGTCGAATGGAACGCAGAACGCGTACCAGTGAAGATTGTTGGGAAGCTGACATTCCAATGGCTTGGTTCAATAAAAACTACAAACCAAAAGACCCTAAATACGGCAAACTTTTAAACTGAAACACTAAATAAACTCCTGATCTACATGCCATTTATCAATTATAACGAAGGGAAAAAGATCCAGGTTTGGGAAGGGATTACCGGCACGATTTCCCATTCCGGGCAAGCGACTTACTGTCATTTTACAATAGCCGACGGTTCCATACTACCGGAGCACAGCCATTTCCATGAACAGTGGTGCCATGTGTTGGAGGGAAAGCTCGAATTCGATATCAACGGTGAGAAGATGCTTTTAACAAGCGGAATGGCCGCCTTTATTCCCTCCAATATGCCGCATTCGGCCAAAGCCTTCACTGAATGTAAAGTACTCGATTGTTTTACACCTGTCAGGGAGGATTTCAGGAAGCTTGGAGAAGCAGATAATTAGCCTGTTTCGTTTGATCCAATCGCTTTAATGGCTACTAGCGGAAGATTTTGTATTTTAGGAAAGATTAACCTTTTTGAAATATGAAGTCGATGAACGTACCGTTGATATTTCTTCTTTTTATGACCCCTTTCTTGACAGAGGCTCAGCGTTTTTCAGGGAAGCTTGATGATTTTCTAACCGAAAATATTCCTCCGGAAGGGCCTGGCGTTGCGGTGTTGGTATGGAAAAATGGGAAAGTAGAATATAAAAAAGGATTTGGTAAAGAAAGGAAAGGCCAACCTTACGAAATAGCGGCTTCTACCACCTTTCGTTTGGCGTCTGTATCCAAGCAGTTTACGGCAATGAGTATTTTGCTTTTGGAAAAAGATAAAAGATTACGCTTCAACGACAAAATTTCTCGTTTCTTCCCAGAGCTGAATCCAGCCCTTTCAAATAAGATAACGGTACGACACCTTTTGACACACACCTCGGGCATACCCGATTACGAGGAACTGATGGATTCGACCTGGCATCGGCAGATCATGGATCAGGATATTGCGGCGCTGCTGAAACATCAAGCAAAGCCTTACTTCAAACCAGGTACGAAATTTCAATACAGCAACACTGCTTTTTGTCTGCTCGCGATGATTGCTGAACGTGTTTCCGGCCAATCGTACAGAACTTTAGTGAAGGAGAGAATCTTTGATAAATTAGGCATGAAGAATACATTTTTGTATGATAGTCAGCATCTTGTCGCTACCAGATCACTTGGTTATGCGAGAAATAAGTCGGGTGAAATCGTAGATTCGGATCAAAGCCTTACCAGTGCTACGCTTGGCGATGGATGTGTTTATACCTCGCTGGATGATTATTTGATATGGTACAAGGCTTTAAAAAATAACACGCTGGTGAACCTATCCCAAAAATTAAATGCGGTTGGATACAAATTCCCCAATCATCCCGCCAACGGCTACGGTCTTGGCTGGTTTTATACTGATATTGAAGGTAAAAGCCTGGAATTGACGCATACAGGTACCACCTCCGGATTCAGCAACATGGTGATTCAGGTTCCCGAAAAGGACCTGCTTATTGTCTGTTTTTCCAACCTGGCAAACAACCACACCATTTACAAAGATATCGTCAATATTATTCAGGAGGATCAACGATTCGAATTAGAAACGGACTGGTCTGAAATGCATAATCTGACGAATTGAAGTTTTGATAGAAGTTGGAGAGGTTGTTAAAGAAGTAAAGAAGTTAAATAAGTTAAAGAGAGTTACAGAAGGTGGCGTGGTGCCTTCGCAATTAACTGTCGTTGTACGTGGCTATGAATTTGAGTTATGCAAGTCACTCTCATCTTTCCTCTCCCCACTTTCAATTATTGACGCTCACCCATTGCATCATCAAAGTAGTCAGATATCCACAGTAGGTTCCAATGGCGTAGCCTAAAATTGCCAGCAAAACGCCCACTGGCGCGAGGGAGGGATGAAATGCAGCCGCAACGACCGACGCCGACGCGGAGCCTCCGATATTTGCCTGACTGCCCACGGCAAGGAAGAAAAATGGGATCTTCAAAAGTTTGCAGACTACGATAAGGATAATGGCGTGAATACTCATCCATATCAAACCTATCGCAAACAGTCCCGGGTTTTCGGCAACTGCTCCTAGATCCATTTGCATACCGATGGTGGCGACAAGGACATATAGAAATACCGATCCAAGTTTAGACGCTCCTGTGTATTCTAACTTTCGTAATGGGCTAACTGACAAAAGAATACCAATGAGTGTGGCGATGGTGATTACCCAGAAAAATCCAGAAGTAAGGCTGTACTTGTCAAGAAAAGGATAATTTTTTGAGAGAAAAGGTGTAACGATTTCTGAAAGCCAATGAGCCAAACCAGTAGCACCAAAGGCCACGGCACCCAAGTAGATGTAATCGCGAACCGCAGGAGTGCGTTCGTTCGTGACCTGCTCCGACTCCATGTGTTGTTGAACCGCATTGATCTCTCTGACGTCAGCTTTCAGGAAAGCGTCAAGTTTTGTGGTGATACCTGCGCCATAAATAAGGACAGCCATCCAGAGTTCTGCGATCAGGACGTCCACAGCAACAACCTGTGAAAAAAGTTTATCACTGGGATGGAAGATTTCCCGGAGCGCAGTTTGATTAGCCCCGCCACCAATCCAACTCCCTGCGATGGTACCCAATCCTCTCCACACCGAGTCTGGCCCGGTTCCGGAAACAGTCTCAGGATTGACCTGACCAACAATCCATAAAGCCAATGGTCCTCCCAGCATCACACCAGCTGTCCCGGCAAGCATCGCGATTAACGCTTTTGGGCCAAGTCGGCGAAGGAAGCGCCAGTCCATTCCCAGCGTAAAGAGTACCAGGCATGCAGGTAGAAAATAGCGGGATACAACCGGATAAAGCTGAGACCCGGTTCCGTCAATAATGCCTACTGAATTGAGCAGCCCCGGGATGAAGTAGCAAAGTAAAAGGGGAGGGATCACAGAGAAAAAACGCTGCCAGCCACGACCTGAAAGCGATGCCGCGTAAAATACTAATGCGAGGATCACCATCAATATGCCCAAAAGGACGGCATCATTTGTAACCATTGGAACAGAATAAAGCAGGATAGGAAAGAGGTATTTGTAAAAATAGCTTTTTTTCTGAATTTGCAGCTGGATTCGCGCGGAGAATGGTCTTGACTTTTGGAAATATCAGCCCGAGCGCTTTACCTCATTCAACTGATTTATTTTTATGGAGAGCGCTGGTTATTCAAATACACCCCTTGCCAGAAAATTGGGCATAAAGCGCTCATTCAGGATTTTGCTGGTGAACGAGCCCCTCAATTACTTTCAACTATTTACGGATTTGCCAGATGATCTGGAATTTGTAGAAACTTGGGATACAGGTATTAATCTGATTCATTATTTTACAAAAGATATAAGGGAACTTGAACACGATATTGCCAGACTTAGAAATGCCATTGTTCAAAATGGGTCGATATGGGTTTCCTGGCCCAAGAAAGCGTCAAAAATTGAAACGAACATCACAGAAGATTTGATCCGAAATCTTGCACTTGCGAGTGGCCTCGTTGATATTAAGGTTTGTGCTATTGATTCGATCTGGTCTGGCCTTAAGTTGGTAATTCCTGTGAAGCAAAGACTCGGACAGAGCGAAGGCCAATGCGTTTAAGGAGGCTGGGCTAAGGTCGCAGATAAAGGTCCGGTTGAGGTAGAATCAATTCGAATCACCCTTTATCACAGGACAAGAGACTTTTCATAAACCAGATGAATAAACCTTCGCGAAGATATTTTTTACGAGCCTCGGGGCTGATAACATCGGGTTTAATTACCGGTGCTATTTCTTCGAAAGCAAGTCTCAAAAACAAGTTAAGACTTGGGGGGCCCATTTTTCTTAAAAGCGAAGATCCGGTAGAGCTTGCTCGCGAGCACAGGCGGTTAGGATATAGCGCTGCTTATGTGCCCAACGCAGAGTTAGGCGACTCCGATAAAATCGCAAGAATTCGGAAAGCATTTGCCGATCAGAATGTAGTGATAGCCGAAGTTGGGGCGTGGGTAAATATGCTGGAAACTGATCCTGAAAAGCGTACAAAGAATATCACATATGTGACAGAACGTTTGGCATTGGCGGATGCGGTGGGTGCGATCAATTGCGTTAATATTGGAGGCTCTTACAGCAGATCGCAATGGGACGGGCCCGATGCAAGAAATATTACCGGCGAATACTTTGACGCTACCGTTGAAAATTGTCGGAAAATTATTGATGCGGTGAAGCCAAAGAAGGCTAAATTTTCATTAGAGATGATGGGATGGAGCTTGCCCGACGGGCCGGATTCTTATTTGAAATTTATTAAAGCGATTGACAGGCCAGCATTTGGCGCTCATATAGACATCGCTAATATTCTGAATAGCCCCGAAAGATTTTACAACAATAAGTCACTGATCAACGAGACTTTCAAGAAATTGGGTCCCTGGATTACTTCCTGTCACGCCAAAGACGTAATTGGTAAAGAAGTTCATTTGGCAGAAGCAATGCCCGGTAAAGGTGGGATCGATTATGCTGCTTACCTCATGAATGTAGTCTCTTTACCACAGGAAGCTCCATTTATGCTTGAGCATTTAAGAACTCCGGATGAGTATGATCAGGCGAGGCAATTTGTAATGGAGAAATCGGCCGGTTTGGGAATTCAGTTGGCCTGATAAGGCAACACTCTGTTTAACTGTAATTCGAAACGCTATAAATAATAGACTCCATGATAAATATTGAATTGGCTGGTGATTTTCACTTTCACCCTTCAATGCGCATACGCACAGCAGGACAATGTCAATCTCGACTTTAATCCTCAAAAAAACACCCAAAATCTGGTTCCATATGGAGCACAGGTTGTTTCTCCAGAAGTTCTTGATGATCATAAGATTACTTTTCGGATCAAGGCTCCTGACGCTAGGCAGGTCGCGTTGACCGGTGGACCGATCTTACTTGCTCTTTCAGCGAAGGATCCCATACCTTTTGAGAAAGGCGCGGAGGGAATCTGGCGTCTGACAGTTGGGCCTGTAAAGCCCAATATCTACGTTTATCGGATACTATTGGATGGAGTAGCGATAACAGATCCCAACAACACATTTACCGGCTCATCCAATCAACCAGGATATAGCAATGTAATTGTAAATGGGGACGGTCCGGCATTTTATGATGCGCTAAATGTTGCTCATGGAGCAGTTGCAAGGCATATTTATCACTCCGATGTTTTGAAGGGTGAGAGGGAGATATTTGTATACACGCCTCCTGGCTACAATGGCAAGACAAAATATCCGGTGCTTTATCTCCTTGGCGGCAGCGGTGAGTTGGCTTCTGGATGGACACTTGATGGACGCGCTAATTTTATTGCTGATAACCTAATCGCATCCGGCAAAATGACCCCTATGATAATCGCTATGCCCAACAACCAGGTTCTTCATCGGAGTGATCCAAAGCATGTTGAGCAAACTTATTTGCTATTTGAAAATGAACTAAGAGAACAGATTGTCCCGTTCGTGGATAAAAATTTTAAAACCATTGCTGACAGAAAAAGCCGGGCGATTGCTGGACTGTCAATGGGCGGACGGCATACTCAAGTTGTTGGGTTAAATGCGATTGACCTTTTCAGTTCGTTTGGGATTCTCAGCGCGGGAGATCTGGATACCGAAAAAAGTAATGCGGTTTTTTTGAATGATCCGAAAGTCAGAGAAAAAGTAGATTATCTGTTAATAGGTTATGGAAGCAAGGAAACTGACGCGATTGCGAAGCGTTCGGCAGCCACCCACGAGGCGCTGGAGAAGAGGGGAGTGAAACACGAGTTTTTTAATGGTGGAGATGGAGCACACGACTGGGGAACCTGGCGGATGCTGCTTCACGAGAAGTTGCTGCCCAATCTTTTCAGGAAGAAGTAGCACCCTTGGATCAGAGGTTTAGTAAGTGGGTGGCGATCAAATTGCAATTTGGTTTTTGTAACAATCGGAGGATTTTGAAAAAAAAGTCAACAGATTGTATCAAACCTGGCAGGTAACTTGTTATCCTGAAAAATCAAAAACATGAACGATTATAAAGAGACAACTACAATTCCTGAAAAAGAGCTATTTGTAAAAATGGTGGTTTCAAATTGGGAACTTCAAAATGTAAGGCTGAATGGCTTAATTGACAAACTGACCAATGAACAGCTTTTGGCTCAGGTCGCTCCTGGAAGGAACAGAGGCATTTATCTTCTGGGACATTTGACTGCGGTAAGTGATGGGATGTTGCCACTGCTCGGGCTGGGTGATAAACTGTTTCCTGAACTGGATGAACTTTTCTTGAAAAATGCTGACAACTTTGGTGTTGCGTATCCATCATTAGATGAATTAAAGGCAAATTGGGATGAAGTGAATGCGATTTTGACTAAGTACTTCGCACAATTGCCAGCTGATGAATGGTTTACAAAGCATAGTTCTATTTCGGAAGAAGATTTCGCGAGGGAACCGCATCGAAATAAGCTCAATATCCTGATCAACCGCACGAATCATCAATCCTACCACCTGGGTCAGCTGATCTTTCTTAAATAACCAAACTGTTTTGTTTGCACCACAAAAGGAACAAAAGTTAACAAAACGTAATTTTTGTGTTCTCTTGTACCTTTTGTGGTTCCGATTATTTTACCTAATGCTGAATCTCGGCGACGCTGCGATTTTGAAAAAGATCCCATAGCTTTTCTGCAAGAATTTCAGGCGAGTGCGTAGGGCTGGAAGGACGAACAAAACCATTGATTGTGATCGTTCCTGCGAATATACCGTCTGGTTTTAACCTTTTGTTTAGCTGATTGGCCAGGTTGAGAATTCCGGCTTTCCCCAACGCAAGAGATCCGTATTGGGGATTGGGGAATTTTGAAAGTCCGCCTCCTGTGAAAAGTACTGCACCCTGGTTGGCTTTCAAATCTTCATAAACAAGCTGAGCACTTAATAACGCGTTCGCAACATTTAGCTTGAAGTCTTCTGCCAGATTATCAGGCGTTTCTGACCAGATATCTTTGTTTTTTAAAACGGCCGCATTGTACAAAAGTACGGAGACGCCTCCCATTTGAGTCCGTAAATCCGAAATAGCATGTTCAAGTTGCTGATCGACAGACGCATTGCCCACAGAAAAGAAACTGCTAATACCCTTGCTTTTTAAGGAGTCGGACATGGCTTGGAGCTTTTCTTCATTTCGGCTGATGAGCCCGATTTTGTAGCCTTCCCCGCCAAATTTTTCAGCGACACCTGTACTAAATCCTGGGCCGGCGCCAACAATGATAATCGATTTCATAGGTTACTATTAAAGGTAAATTTTAGAGGAAGTCACATATTTAACCGGAACACAAGATTCCTTTGCTTTCCTTCATATTATACAAGGTGAATTGTAAGTTGGTTCAAAGTTGTCTTTTACAATATTTTATAATTAAATAATCCTAAACGCTCTTTTTATTTTTTTATGCTTTTTATGTTATATTTATACCAGTACCCTATAAAAAGATCGCGATGGCAGTTTATAATTTAAATGTCAATAATAAGAAGGTAAAAGTCGATGTTGAGCCGGACATGCCTTTACTTTGGGTTTTAAGAGACTTTGCTGGGTTGAAAGGTACGAAATATGGATGTGGCATGGCTCTGTGCGGTGCATGTACGGTTCACATTAATGGGAAACCTGCCCGTTCCTGTCAGACACAGGTTTCAGTAATCGTTAAGGCAGACAAGATTACCACAATTGAAGGTATCAGTGATGGGAAGCTTAATGCGATTCAGAATGCCTGGATTGAGGAGCAGGTCCCGCAGTGCGGCTATTGCCAGTCGGGGCAGATCATGTCGGCGGTGGCACTACTTAAATCCAACCCTACTCCAAGCGATTCAGACATTGATGCTGCAATGAGCGGCAATCTCTGCCGCTGCGGGACCTACGATCGCATTCGCAAAGCAATTCACCGTGCAGCGGAGTCATTGAAAGATGATCAGCGCTTAGGTGGTGTAAAATAGACTTTACAACATTAAAACCGATTTTAGATTTTGGAGCATATAACAACATCTCGTCGCGATTTTCTCAAAGTAACAGGAGTAACGACTTTTGGACTTGCTTTAGGAGTTTCCTCTTTTGCAAAGGACGCTGCCGTAAAGAGAATAACACCCGCTATAATTAGGCTTGAAATAAATCCTTTTATTATCATTGATACGGCTGGAAATATCACACTGGTCAACCCAAGGCCAGATATGGGCCAAGGCTCGACACAGGCCGTTCCGTCGCTCTTGGCCGAAGAGCTTGAAGTGAGCCTGGATAAAGTACTGATTGTGCAAAGTGACGGGAAGGAGAAATATGGAAATCAAACTGCTGGTGGAAGTAGTTCTGTACGCGGGCTTTGGATGCCGATCAGAAGAGCAGGAGCAGCTGCCCGTGAAATGCTAACCACTACCGCAGCAAACCGTTGGAATGTGCCAGTTTCGGAATGCATAGCCACCGATGGTAAGATTATCAATAGGGCGACGGGGAAAAGCTTTACTTACGGCGAACTCGCGGACGACGCGTCGAAGCTGGAAATTCCTAATAATCCAAAACTAAAGGAAGCCAAAGATTTTAAAATCATTGGTAAATACAACAAGCGACTGGACGTTCCGCAACGAGTAACCGGTAAGGCCATTTACGGGATAGATATAGATGTCCCGGGAATGGTCTATGCGTGTATTCTTCATTCGCCTTCGCTTCACGGCAAAGTTGTGTCCATTGACGATACAGCAACCAAAAAGGTGAAGGGCGTTTTGCAAGTACTGAAAACAGAAAGAACCATGCCGCATCGTACGTCCGAAGCGGTAGCTGTGGTCGCTACAAACTGGTGGGCGGCTCTGAAAGGGAAAAAGGAGTTGAACGTAAAATGGGATAATGGGGGCTATGAAAGGACCATCAGTACTGCCGGTTATTTTAATGAGACTTATGAAGCCGCAAAAAAGGATGGCGTGAATCATGAAGAAAAGGGGGATTTTGCGGCTAAGTTTGCAGGCGCCGACAAGAAACTGGATGTAAATTATGAAACGCCCTTCCTGGCTCATGCGCCAATTGAACCTGAAAATGCTGTGGTTCACGTGAAGGACGACGGTGCGGTGGAAATATGGGCCCCAGTTCAGGGACCGGACTGGGCGATGCGGGATGTGTGTGCGTATTTGAAGGTAAAGCCAGAACAGGTCAAAATTAATGTAACACTGCTAGGCGGGGCTTTTGGTCGTAAGGCATACCATGATTTTTTACTGGAAGCGTGTCACATTTCGAAAGCATTAAGGAAGCCCGTCAAAGTCATTTGGACGCGGGAGGATGACATTGCTCAGGGTCCTTATCGTCCCGGTATGCTTAGCCATATGCAGGGTTTTATAGAAGACGGGAAAATTACTGGTTTTCACCATCACGCAATAGGGGAATCCATCGTGGGACAGGTCTTTAAAGGGCTTAAAGGTGATGAAGCAGATCCATGGCTGAGTGAAGAAATAAGCACCAGTAATAGTAAATATAACTTCACCACGGCGTCCAAAGTGAGCTGGACAAATGTGAAAACGGATATTCCGGTTGTGTGGTGGCGCTCCGTGTATGCTTCTAATTTTGGTTGGGGACAAGAATGTTTCATCGATGAGCTCGCCCATTTAGCCGGTAAAAATCCGCTGGCAGCAAGGTTGGAGATTTTGCAGGATGAACGCTTCAAAAACGTGCTTACAACTTTGGCAGAAAAAGCAAAATGGGATGAAAAGCTTTCAGAAGGGCAGGGTAAGGGGCTTGCTGTTTTTCGTTCATTTGACAGTATTTCGGCAGCTTGTATCACGGTTTCCAAAAAGGGTGATGGCGTGAAGATTGATAAAGTTGTGTCTGTGATTGACTGCGGACATTACGTAAATCCTGACAACGTAAAAGCACAGACAGAGGGTAACATTGTGATGGGGCTTACAGCTGCTATGAAAGATGGAATCACTTTTACCAATGGGGTGTGCGACCAAAGTAATTTTCATCAGTATAACATCATGAGGTTCAACGAAATGCCTCTAATAGATATCCACATCATTGACAGCGGTGCCGTACCGGGCGGAGTGGGTGAACCTGGATTGCCGCCAATAGCGCCCGCGCTGGGAAACGCCATTTTTGCTGCTACCGGGCACAGGCTACGGAAGTTACCTTTTGATATTAACAAAATCGGCTAGATTTCTTCCAATTTGGGCTGGTCGTTCAATTTTACAACCCCTCTCGACGGGTCGGATGATATCTTTGTGAAGTAGTTTAGTGGACACATTTTGAGAACATTGCAGAAAATCAAAGTATTAATTTGGGAAAAATAGCCGATCGCTAATTGATGATTTACCGCTAAATAAGTGAACAGGGGATTGCGAGTGAACGGTTATAAAATTGGGTATCCAATACTTTAACTTTGTCAAGAGGAAGTAGAAAATTATCGTTGATGTTTAACACTGCTTCTTAGGAAAGTGGAGCCCAGCAACCACTTAAAAAAACGGGGCGTGTCCGAAAAGCCTTACGAATAGGAACCCCTCAATCAACCCCAAAAAAATGGATTATTTTATCAAAGTGCTAAAAAACTATGCAGTATTCGACGGAAGAGCAAGACGCAGTGAATACTGGTATTTCGTTTTATTTTATTCAATTATCGCGTTTGTCGTCGGCTTCATAAGCGGTCTGATCCAGTTGCCTATTTTGTCAACAATTGTTTTGTTGGCGTTTTTGGTTCCAAGTATAGCAGTTGGAATAAGAAGGATGCATGATGTTGGCAAAAGCGGATGGTTTATCCTGGTCCCTATCTACAATCTCGTTTTGGCCGTTACAGAAGGAGAAAAGGGCGACAATCAATATGGTCCCGATCCAAAAGCATTTGCAGGAGCAGAAAAACAAGTATCTTGATTTGTTTAGAAACTCGCAAAAGAAAATGCCGCTTTCGTCAAACGCGAAAGCGGCATTTTTGATATGGTCTAAATCGAATCGTGTAATTTGAAATGAACTTGAAGGGGCTTCAAGGTAAACATTGTAGGAATTAGAGTCTTTTACCTACTCAGCGCCGTCAGTTTTAGCCCTTTGCACAGAATAGTTTCCTACTTTATGACCTGTTGCCAAACCCACTTCGCAATCAAAACGATAGTGGATGAGTCCATACATTCTGGAAACGGATGCTTCTGCAGCCATCGCGTCGAGTTTCTCTTTTTGGTCGGGGAAAATATGTGATAAAATTTCAGCAGCTGCCCCGGAGAACATCGAGTGACCAGACGTATAGGACGGAAAGTTTGGCAAGCCAACCGAAGTTTTTACCTTGTTGCTCATCTGGTTTGGACGTGGGTAGTAGTAGTAATATTTTGTGTCCCAACAGCAAATCCCGGCATCTTGCATAGCGGTGCCTAAAAGCGCGAAAGTCCTGGCTGTCCGCACTTCACTATATTTATTGTCGTGGGTAAGTACAGACGCCCTTCTAAACCAGTGCCCGGGAGGCGTGTAGCTTCCCACACCGTCGGACCAATAGCTCGCGATACGAGCCTGCTCACGGGTCTGATTTTTAGCGATATTTAGCAATTCGTTAAGGTTGTCTTGAAATTCTTTGCTTTCAGGAGCGGGTGGAGGGCCAGGCCGAAGTGTTACAATAGTGGCACTATTAAAGTTCCATGGTAAAACGGTACCATACGTGGGAAGCATCGGGGGACGCTTAGGGAATTCCTGGCTTAGCCATACTTCCTTTAAGCCGATTTTTTGCGCATTTGCGATGAGCTCAGCAGTTTTGGCCTGGTTGTTTGCCCCACTCATGCCGTCTGTTTTGCCACGAGCCATAATTTTCGCGCCCACTGCTTTCCCAAGCGCTTCACCCGCTGCTATGTCACTCTCAACGTTCATTCCCGCCCATAAACGGCTGTTTTTATGTTCAGCCAGTTTGGCATCTAAAAACGGGATTTCTCCAGGGAACATAGCCTTTAAAACAACAACTGACGCTTCTGCAACGACGGCAACCTCAGAAGGGTATGATGGCAGGTCCGTAACCGGAAGAATCGCTTTGATTGTAGCATCTGTTTTCGATGGTGCTTTACGGTTAAATTTGTACTTATAATTCCAAGTGGCTACAAGTGCGTCGTACTGAGCAACGCTTACGTACGCCAGCGCACGGGCTGTGTATGGCGGGTTCGCAAACGGGAATTTAGGTTCCGCCAATGGATTAGCTGCATCTGGAACGGGATATTTTCCTTCCGCGTTTGACGCCGGTGGTGAATTATATCTGGCTGCTAATTCCCGGGTAATCTCATTCCATCTGTACGCCGCTCCCGCTCCCCAATAATTTACTTTATCTCTTTGGTCGGCGGTAATGTTGTCAGAAGTTTCTTTAAGTTTTTTTAGCTCAGCAAGGTATTCAGCAGAGTTTGACGCCTTTGGAGCCTCGACGGCCACTTCGCTAGAAGATGACAATATATAGGGCTTCCATGTTCCCGCATTGGCATCGAGATTTGATGGTTCGTTGATAGAAGCACCAGGTTCATCAACGGTTTTATTGCAAGAGAACACGAGTGCTGTCAGGAGTACGCTGGTCGCAATCGACGCTACACGTGTTTTTTTTAGGGATGGTATATTAATATTTTTCATTTCAATGATTTGTTTCTTACTTATTTTCTGATTTCAGATACTTGAATTGGTACAAAACACCCACCGAAAAGGCGGTGCTCTGACCCGCATTGGAGCCGCTTATCACATGTGAAGCCCTTGCGTTTACCCCAAAATTTTTAGGCTGGAATTTTGCATAAACACCCACATTTGTTGCCTTCATATTGTTGGTAGGGAAGGGCATATCATTTCGCCGGATATAGTCACCGCCGTCACAGGCACCATGCTCAATGAAAACTTCTGCCTGAATTCCCTTTTTGAGATAGCCAAGACGTCCTGAAAAGTCGTAAGCATTAGGAACACTTACTTCATTTGTGTTATATACTCTTCCGTCTGCCTGGTAGGAGTCTCTGTCGATTTTGATTTTGCTGCGTAAAACGTAGGCCGCAGAGGAAGTGATATAAATACCAGTTTGGTGACGATAACTGGCCATGAACCTTCCGGTGGCTGTTTTCGCCTGCATTCCGATCGACATTGGTAAAAAGTCAGGAATGTAGTTGCTTGCCGGAATCGACCCACCCAAAATTGCATGTAGTGACAATCCGGACTTATTCAAGAATCGGTACTTGATCCATGCTGATGCATCTTGGATGCCATTTTGCCATTTCAGGTTCCCCGCACTGGTCTGTGTCCAAACGTATGGTAGCCCCACAATGACATTCAAATCTTTGGTGACACCAACGGCCAGCATCGCCATTGCACTTTGGGTGGTATGCGTACCGATATTGGGATTTTCACGCAACATCTTATTTTCCCAGTATTTATTCCATGCGCTGTGGTTGTACGACAGGGCGAGACAGGCCGTATTCTTAGACATGTAAATGGCATCGTTGGGCATTTGGGCAAATGAGGGAATGCAGCAACTCAGCAGCGCAAACAGCATTGCCGAAAATCGTAACTTAGATAGTAGATTATATGACATAGGTCGGATTAATATAATGATTGTAACTCATTACGGAATGAGAATATTCGGCGTAATAAGCCATTACAGGGGTGAAATGATAATATTGAGCCGGCCCCGACTGTGTGGGACCAGTTTACTTTTGCGTGTAAAACGATGACGAGATAAACCGATTAATTATCTGGTTAAGGCGTATGATTTTAAGCTTGTTCGGGAGGGGGTGTTCCCATTTTTGTCAAATACGAGATGTAACCTGGCTCGCTCGACCGATGGTTTAAGATCAGCCTGGCTGGTATTGTAAACTCTTCTACGGAACGGTGTTGCGATGAAGAAACGTAAACCTTGAATAAATTACCAAGGAGTTTCACCGCTTTACTATCAGCACTTTCAGGTCCTGCTGAATCGGAATTCGTCAGGATGTCCATGAGACTTGCCAATTCGAAAAAGTGATCCCTGGCTGCCATGTTATTTTTTAATGTAACATATAGTGTGTCATTCTCATGCCTTACGTGCGTCGGGTTGTAGAACTCACCATTGTTTTTGAGGAGCCCCGCTTCAATATCAACACTCTCCCAACTGCTGGAATACGGAAGATCAGGCAGGTAAATTTTTAAAGTCTCCAAGTTATCTCCGGAACGGAAAGGTGTTGCGACGTTATAATGATTATCGAAAAGCAAAATGGCAATTGAAAGCCCAAACGTGTTGTAGAGCAACAAAGCCAATAATGCAATACCTCCTATCTTTTTCAATTTTCCTGGATTTGTACTCAAAAGTAGAAAAAATTGCATAATAAATGCAAATGCTACATAGTGTTCCATCACTTACTCTATTTCTAAATGAGGCTTAAAACTTCGTGGTTATCAGTTCACAGGGTTTTCTTGGGTAATAACTAAGGAAAAGTTTAAATTTGGATGGTATGCATAGATGCTAACCTTCATCCCTAGTCGTAACCACCTGTAACCTTAATTTCGTCATGCGCTCAGAGCTGCGATTATTGCTTTTAATGATTTTGACAGTCCTCTCCTCCCATTTAGAGGCTCAACCAATGCGATTCAGTCAAAAACACCTTGATCAGTTTTCCTCAGTCGTTGGCGTGTGGAAAATGGACAGAGGTAAGAGGTGGTTATTTGAGGATTGGAAGTTGGATAAAGGCCAGCTTACTGGCAGGAGCTATCAAACAAGCGAAGGAATCACGAAGCCACTCGAAGATGTAAGGGTATTTCTTTTGAATGGCCAAATTTTTTATGCGCCCGTTGCCTTTGGACAAAATGATGAAAAGGAGGTTTTATTTGAATTGAAGCAAGTGAAAAACGGGGAATTCCTTTTTGAAAACAGCAAGCATGATTTCCCACAAAGAATTATGTATCACGTTATTGCAAATGATTCCTTGCATGCCTATATCGAGGGCACCATTAATGGTGAATTAAAACGAAGGGACTTCAATTATCAACGACAGAAGTAGACAATAGAAAATAAGGATTGTGTTGCACATGATCCAATTGGAATAACTTATAACATGAAGCAGCAAAATTTATGAAAAGATCAGACATCAATCCAATGCCAGCATTCTTCGACCGGTACATCAATCTTGTTGAAGACATTGACATTTTTGACGCCTTCGAAAAACATTCACCAAAAGCCGTTTTCTCGGACCTGGATTCCCTGGCCGACCTTGGGGACAAGGTTTATGCTCCCGGCAAATGGACTGTGCGGGACATTATTCAGCATGTTATAGACAACGAGAGAATTATGGCTTATCGCGCAATGCGATTTTCAAGAAATGACGCGACCACGCTTCCGGGATACGATGAAGAATTATTTGGAGCCAATACCATTGCCAATGAGCGAACGCTTATTGAATTAATGGAGGAGTTTTCACAGGTACGAGCGGCAACAATCTCCTTGTTTAGGGGCATGAACGACGAAATGATCCTGCGGTCCGGTGTGGCATACAAAAGCCAGATTTCTGCGCTTGCCTTAGGTTTCGTAATTCTGGGTCACCCGGTTCACCATATGAGCGTTATCCGGGAACGTTATTTTCCGTTGCTGGGATAACTGAGAAATAAATCTCAAAGAATTCGTTTTGAGGTTTTCCGGGTTTAAACAGGGTCAACTTGTGTTAATGTGTTTCTCGTGGTTACAGATACTTGCTCCAAATTCTGATTTCACAACCTTGTTGTCAATGCAGCAGATAACTAACTTTTTTAATACCTACTGGCCTATCATCTGCAGTTCTGCCAGTGTGTACGTTTTTATTGTTCTCGCGATCCGTGTTTTTGGTAAAAAAGAATTTGCCCAGCTTTCCGTGGCGGACCTGGTTTTTGTTTTGCTGATCAGTAATGCGGTACAAAATGCCATGGTCGGCTCGGACACGACATTGACCGGAGGATTAGTCGCGGCCACAACCTTGTTTATGATGAATGCGGCCTTTAAGTATTTTGCCTACCGTTTTCCCGGGATCTGGAGTTTTATTTCCGGTGAGCCCAAAATTCTCATCTATAATGGCAAAGTCAATGAAACGAATCTCCGAAACGAACACATCTCGATTAACGAGCTTTTGGAAACGGTTCATGAACACGGAAGCCGGTCTATCCAGGAGGTGGATCTGGCGGTGCTGGAAACGGATGGAAACATAAGCGTTCTTTCGGGTGATTTCAAAAAGAGGACTGTAAAGCCGCGGAAGCGTAGGAAAAAGGTTTTCTGAATTTCCGGAGTTGGATTAAGTTATTTGTTGATTTAAAAATGGCAGTTATTGAACAGATTGTGGCCAGTATTTGGCATCGCGACGAACAAGTAAATGAGGAGCTTGCGCTTGAAATAGTCATTCGCAAGGACCGTAATTTAGTTTCTGTGGTGATTGCTTTGCTGGTTCACGAGGACAAGAAAATCCAAAGTGACGCGATCAAGGTTTTGTGTGAAATTGGTGTTTGAAAAAGAGATAGAAAATTTGGGTAGGATAGAGGGATCATGTTAAAAACCTCCAAGTTGTTCCAGTGCTGATTCTACACTTGCTACCGGAAGCTGACAGGTTTTATTATAACATACGTAAATAGCTGTTCTTCCGTTAAGGTCCGTTTTGTGTTGAACCAGTGGTATTCCCGAAAGACCAGAGGTCCCAAGGATTACTTTATTCGGGATGAAAAACCGATCCAGGTCCTTGCGGAGTAGATCCGCGTCCTCTCCAATAATTACAATTTCTGCAGTGGGGGATACTCTTTGACAAAAAAGTGCTGCCCAATTCGTTACCCATTGCACGTCGGTTAACAAGATTTTTTGCATGCGGGAAAGCATCTGATCTGAATACTCCAGATAGTCCGGTCTATCCAGAATACTCCCCAAAATATAAAGGTTAGTGGCCATGATAGAATTGGAAGCCGGAATAACGTTGTCAAATAATTCTTTCTTGCGGGCTATCAATGCTTCTCCATCTGAGTCTGTAAAATAAAAATATCCATCGCTGGCGTCATAAAAATTGGAAATTGCGTAGTCGCACAAGGCCTGCGCTTCCTTAATCCATTTTTCGTCAAAAGTAATTTGATAGAGCGCGAGGTACCCTTCGGTCACAGCGGCGTAGTCTTCAAGAAACCCCGTGATCGTAGCGCGGCCATTTTTGTAGCTATGCCACAATTTGCCGTCCGCGGACATTTTATTGAGAATGAATTCGCCTGCACGTAGCGCCATGTCTCTGATGAATTCGTCACCCAGAGCACGGTAGCTGTCAGCCAACCCTTTTACCAGAAGTCCATTCCATGAGGCAAGGATTTTGTCATCCAGCCCGGGGCGAATTCGTTTGCTTCGCTCATCGGCCAGTTTGTTAAGTGCATTGGCGTATTGTTCCAGGAAAGTTTCGGAATAAATGCCGGCCTCTTGGGCGGTGATGATTACCTCTTTTGTCAGATGTAAATGGTTGAAACCATGTTCCCAGTTTCCTTGTTTGGTGATTCGGTACAGCTTTGAAAACCAGCCAAAATCCGGTCCGAGTATCGCGCTGAGTTCTTGCTCCGTCCATATATAGAATTTTCCTTCCACTCCTTCACTATCCGCATCCAGGGCAGAAAAGAATCCACCCTCGCTACTGCTCATTTCCTTATCGAGCCACGAGATGGTCTGCCTTAATCTGGCTGAATAAAGTGGGTTTTGGGTAAGCGAGTAGGTTTCGGCGAAAATACTCAGCAACTGCGCGTTATCATATATCATCTTTTCGAAATGAGGGATAAACCATTCTTCATCAACAGAATACCTGGCCCATCCACCTCCAACATGATCATAAATTCCGCCTAAAGCAATGCGGTTCAAAGACAATTCGATTTGGGTAAGTGCTTCGGGGTTTTGGGTTGTGTCGTAATAACGCAGCAGAAATTTGTAAATAGAAGGCATAGGGAACTTGGGTGCGCGATCCATTCCGCCTTTATCGGTATCAAAGTTTTTTTTCAGCTTTTCAAACATCTCGTCAATTTGATCAACCGAATAGCTGCTGGGCTGGCTGACCAGGCCGTATTTTTCAGTTTCTGACATGATCATGTTCCCGACAAATCCATCTGCGGATTTTGCCAGCTCGTCGTAATGTTTGGTGAAAGCATCCTGAATGCTCTTGAGCAACTGGATCCAATTTTGAGGCGGTAGGTAAGTTACGCCGTAAAAGGGTTTTGCATCAGGTAATAAAAAGACGTTTAGCGGCCAGCCACCCCGGGTTCCCATTGCTTGCAAGGCATCCATATAGACGGCATCGACATCTGGACGCTCCTCCCGATCAACTTTTATACAAACAAAATGTTCGTTCATGACCGAAGCGACATACTCTTTTTCGAAACTTTCCCTTTCCATGACGTGGCACCAATGGCATGCTGAATACCCGATGCTAACCAAAATCGGTTTATTCTCATTTTTCGCCTTCGCCAAAGCTTCATCACCCCATGGAAACCAATCCACGGGATTATGTGCGTGCTGCAAAAGATAGGGACTGCTTTCCTGACTAAGACGGTTCATGGGAGATGAAAAAAGTTTAAGAAGTTTGCAACTCGGATGTTATGAAGTTAAAGGGACCCGTCCGCCGGGCGGTTGTGGTAGTTAAGAAGTTAGACGGGTTAATGTAATTCTGAGTAATGGTATGTTTGCGAGATTTAGGTTTTATCTCTCCGTTCTCCCCTTTCAGTTTTCATCCTGCCTTCATCCTTAGCCCCCAATCATTTACTGCACCACAACTACTTTCCGGGTGATGGTTGTTTTTTCAGTAACAAATCTGGCCACGTAAATTCCCGCTGCCATTTTTGGAAGAGAAACAAACTCATTGGTTACGCCCGCGGTGGACTTAAAATTCCGTTCTAAAATAACCTGTCCCCTTGTATTCAAAAGTGAGAAATCCACGTTTGTAACGCCGTTAATTCCATTCAGTACAATATGAAGGTCTTGCGCAGCAGGATTTGGTGAAATGTATGCGTCTGAAAGAAAGGGCTCTGTTGAAGCAACAGTGTCATTCAGGTCAAACTTGCAGAGAAAAACTTCCTTTCCTTTCAGTTTGATGGTCCTGTACCACTTCTGATACCAAACATTGATCGTTGTTTCATCCTGGTCGCCTGCGTAGGGATTTTGCGCGGCTATCAAAATATTATTCCCTTTCACAACGCCGCGCCATATTGGATTTTGCAACTGCATATGATCCCTTGCTGACTGATTGATGACCAGTTCGTAGCTTCCCTCAAACATATCCTTGAAAGCGGAAAGCCGATACAGCCCATAAATAAAGTGCTCGTACGGGGCATAATTCTCTTGGCGGTCACCAGGAAAGAAAGGGTTTTCCCAAAGCCACAAGCCTTTTGCACCAGAGAAAAATGGAAAAATAGCGGTTGCTTCCGCCATGAACGTGCTGACCAAGGGGGTTTTAGGATCGTAACTGTCGTGGATGCGAAGCCATACAAACGGAACCACAGGCTTGTCGCTCCACGCACGATTGACTTCAACGTGGAAAAGTAGATAAGATAAATAATCCTTCCCAATCGGATTATCGTAGCCGTAATAGAAATATGGAGAGGGAGTCTGGAAATTCAGCTCATTCAAGAAGCTACCACCAATTTTTCCAGTGTTATCCTGGGTAATGTAATTTGTACGCGCCAGGTTGGTTGTCCAATCCTGCCAGCTGTTGGTGGTAATGTTCAGCCATGTATTGCGAACGGGTACGTCACTGTATGCGGTAATTTGAGCATTTACATTTGGGCCTTTTGCTTTAAGCCTTTTAGCCGCTTCGGTGTACCACCATCTAATGTCACGCTTGTAAGCAAACAAAAAATCCTGATCACTCAGATTGCGGTAAGTTGCAGTAATCTGGTTGTTGGTTTTAAGCGCGAGAATGTCTCTATCCTCACGTTGATTGCGCTCCACATCAAGGCAAACGATATCTGCCTGGGGCAAAACACTGGCATAGTTATCCCAGTAGTTTCGGTACGAAGCGGTATCATTTCCCCATGGGCTTCTGAGTGTATTGTTTCCCCAAGGTTGCGCATCACCAATTCCTGTGGCCACCCCATACCAGATCAACGCACGGTTTTTTACGGGTATGGATCCTGGTTCCCCGCCGCTGAACGAAGCCAGGTGGCTAAATCCGTGTTTTAGGGGTTGAGACTGCGTGTCTCCAAAGCGGGTTGCATTGTATATGATGTTAAACGGAAGAGTGAACTCTGGAAATTTACTCCACTCAATTGTGTTGTTCGCCGTGACTGGTTTTAAAATGTACGCTGGCTGGCAATTTTGTCCTAACGCTTGGATCGTACTGATTATCAATAATATAATTCCAATATGGATGGTGCGTATGGTCATATTTGTAAAGAAGCCTATAAGAATTGACGAAACAATTTCGTTAATTTTGTAAAAATGATGGGAAGGCGAAATCCTGAGTACACGCGCTTCCCCGTTATTTCAAGTTATTTTTATTATTTATTTTCTCAAAAAGGATCCTTTGAAATCCAACATCACTACCAAATTTAAAATGAAGCAGTTACTTAGTCTAACCTTTTTACTTGTTTTTGTACTTTTATCGATATCCTGTAAAGATAAGAACGAAACGCTAAAGCCGACCGAAAAGGACAAAATACTGGTCAATTATCCCTGGCGAATGTCGGCAGTCACTGATTTGAGTGGAAATGCTATTCCGACGAATAAGTTGAACGCGCAGACTCAGTCAATTGGAAAGGATATGGATATTCAATTCCTGGCGAATAATGTTACGAAAGCCCTGGATAGGGGGTCGAGTCAGGTGGTCAATGGAGGAACCTGGTATTTGAAGGATGAATCTAAAACGCTGGATATCAATATTATAGGGTTTGAGGGACAGTTTGGGGTGGAGGAATTGACAAACAGTAAAATGAAGCTAAAAAGTAAGATGCCTGTGTCAGGCGTAGAGCAGGAGACCATCATGGTTTTTGAACCTGTGATCAAGTAATAATCAATATTAATTCGATTTGTTTGTGAAGCGGCGGAATTTATCTGCCGCTTTTCTTATTTTGCATAAAAATACCCTTCAATGCAAAAGAATAATCCCCGAACCATCAATGCATGGTGTATGTACGACTGGGCGAATTCCGTTCATGCACTGGTGATCGTTTCCAGCATATTTCCGGTTTATTTTAGTGCAACGGCGCTTAGCGCGTCGGGAACTCCTGAAACCGTATTTTTTGGTTATGCGATCAAAAGCTCAGTTTTGTTCTCTTACACGGTTTCTGTTTCTTTTCTGATTACAGCGTTGCTTATCCCGTTGTGCACGGCAATTGCTGACTTTACTGGGCAAAAAAAACGGTTCATGAAGTTCTTCTGCTATCTTGGAGCCCTAAGCTGCATGCTTCTTTTTTTCTTCACGAAGCAGACCCTGACTATTTCAATCATCATTTTTGCTTTTAGTTTAATTGGTTGGAGTGGGAGCATCGTTTTTTATGATTCTTATCTCCCAGATATTGCCACCGAAGATCATTTCGATCAGTATAGTGCGAGGGGATTTTCCATGGGGTATTTTGGCAGTGTGTTGCTTCTGATTTTTAATTTAAGCATGGTACTTTTTCCGGCATTTTACGGAATAACGAATAAGGCAATGCCTGCACGGATTTCCTTTTTCACTGTAGGGGTGTGGTGGATCCTTTTTGCACAGATACCTTTTAAGTATTTGCCAGCGGGAAGAAAAGGTAATATCCCCGTCGGCAATTGGATTTTTAACGGATTTCGGGAATTGAAGAAAGTGTATGGCGAACTGCAGGGGCAACCGTATCTCGCCAAGTTCCTCACAGCCTTTTTTATTTACACCATGGGTTTACGGACCGTGATGTATGTCGCTACTATTTTTGGTGCAACAGAATTGAAGCTGCCGTCTCAGAGTCTTATCATCACAGTTTTGTTGATCCAGTTGGTTGGCATTGTTGGCTCATTCTTTTTCGCATGGGTTTCTGGGCAGATTGGAAATATTTATGCGTTGATGATCGGCGTATTTATTTGGATCGGAATATGCGCTGGTGCGTATTATACGACCGAGGCTGGAGAATTTTATATTTTGGCATGTACAGTGGGAATGGTCATGGGTGGGCTGCAATCTCTTTCACGCGCTACCTACGCCAAGTTAATCCCGGAAGGTACCCATGATTCAGCATCATATTTCAGCTTTTACGACGTAACGGAAAAGCTTGCTATTGTTATCGGAACATTCATTTATGGAATGGTTGATCAAATAACGGGCAGTATGAGGAACAGTATTTTGGCTTTACTTATTATTTTCGTTTTGGGTTTGATCCTTTTATATCGGATACCTTCACAAAAAGTCTATCGTTACGGTCTGGATAATGGAGAAAGTGCCTAATAAATAGAGGGAAATTTTAACAGGATGTTAGCTCAGTTGGTTCAGAGCGCCGCCTTGACAGGGCGGAGGTCAGCGGTTCGAGCCCGCTACGTCCTACATCTACGGCCTGTAATAATGGGCAGGTAATATTTGTAGCTTTGGAGCTCTTACAGGGAATACGATCGACTCTGAAAGTAAGGGTTAGAATTTTCTTATTGGCCTGATGCGTAATGCGTGTGATACTTTTTGCTGTTGCGTCCCGACCAACGCGGTCATATTTTGAAGCTGAGCCTGCGATGACGAAAATTCTGTTGAAGACCAGTAATAGGAATCCTTCACAGTTTCCTCGAATCCTCCCACGTAATACACATTTTCTTTGAGCATATTTAGTTCGTCAAACGACGGAATGTACCAGTCGTTATATCCATTAAATTGGTAACCATTTTTAAAGTGATAGCCGGCTTCGGCTTCTGTTACAGAGGAATTGGCCATTTTAATAGTATTTTCGATTCCATTCAAAGAATTTGCGCCGATCAGGGTGTTAGAGGAGCTCCAGAAAAATTTCAAGCTGGACCCTACTTGTAGATCCTTCATGCTTGCGATCAGACCTGAATTAACTCCGGTTAGCTGGAAAATTCGGCCACCCCTAAAATCATCGCCAACATTTAGCCTCACTTGAATTTTTTGTTCAGTTTTAAAATCATTGATTTTAAATGAAGTGGCAGTGACAGAAAGGAGGTGTTCTCCTCCATCCAAATCTTTTGGGATCCATTTTACGACATATGGTTCTGCTGTCGCTGATCCGATGCTTAATCCATCGAGAAAGTATTCAACCTTTCGGACCGCTTCCGACGGTTTTGCCCGAAAAGAATATTCAACATTGTTTGAGATTCGTTCTGCTGGGGTCGGTGACTCAATCACGACGGTGATCAACTCATTAGGGTCAACTTCATTTGATTTAAAGCAACCAAGCAAGATTAAACAAGTTGAGATAATAAATATTTTTTTCATCGTCTGTACTTCTCGATTTTTACAACATTGTTCATTACATATACCTGTCCCCTCTGCAAATCAAATCTTTTAATCGTATTCAAAGAAGGTGTCTTATGATAAATTTATAAGATGGTCCTCTATGAGGGTAGAAGCTACTAAAAACCTGCCGCATCCACAAGTACCATTAACAAAAAGAGCCGGCATCGATCACTCGAGCCGGCTCTTTTTAATATTTGTCGGGAGTTTTCTTTTCGTAGTCCTCCTTACCCCTTTATCTCTTCGTCCTTCTTAAAGCGTTCGCTTCACTTCACGTAATTCGAAGCTTTCGATAATGTCGCCAACCTCAATGTCGTTGAAGTTTTTGATGCTCAAACCGCATTCGTAGCCATTCCTTACTTCCTGCACGTCGTCTTTGAATCGTTTTAGAGAGTCGATTTCTCCAGTCAGCAATACAATACCATCACGAACAATCCGTATTTTATTGTTACGCTTTACAAAGCCATCTGTAACGTAGCAACCAGCAATGGTTCCGATACGGCTGATTTTGAACACCTCACGAATTTCGATATTACCCGTTATAATTTCCTCGATTGTAGGAGCCAACATACCTGTCATAGCGTCCTTAATCTCGTCAATGGCGCTGTAAATAACCGAATAGTGGCGAATCTCGATTTGATCCTGCTCTGCCATTTTCTTCGCATTAGACGATGGCCTAACCTGGAATCCAATTACAATCGCATCCGAAGCAATCGCAAGATTTACATCTGATTCTGATATCTGGCCAACACCCTTGTGAATAATATTCACCTGAACCTCGGAAGTTGACAATTGCAATAAAGAATCAGAAAGAGCTTCAACAGATCCATCCACGTCACCCTTTACGATCAGGTTCAGTTCGCGGAAGCTTCCGATAGCCTTACGACGACCAATTTCTTCCAGCGTAATATGTTTACGCGTTCTGATGGTTTGTTCGCGCTGGATTTGCTCACGCTTGGTAGCGATATCACGGGCATCACGTTCATTTTCAAAAACGTTAAAACGATCTCCTGCCTGAGGAGCACCATTTAATCCCAGCAATTGAACAGGCATAGATGGTCCGGCTGTTTTCAGCTTGCGTCCCAGATAGTCGGTCATGGCTCTTACTTTACCAAAGTGGGCACCAGCCAAAACGACATCGCCAACTTTTAATGTACCTGTCTGAACCAGGATCGTAGTAACATACCCACGGCCTTTGTCAAGTGAAGCTTCCACAACGGTTCCATTTGCACGGCGATCCGGGTTTGCCTTCAATTCAAGAAGTTCGGCTTCAAGAAGTACTTTTTCAAGTAGTTCATCAATACCCAATCCTGATTTAGATGAAATTTCCTGAGTCTGATATTTACCACCCCATTCCTCCACCAGCAAATTCATGTTGGCAAGCTCCTCGCGGATTTTTTCAGTGTTAGCACCAGCTTTATCTACTTTACTGAACGCAAATACGATTGGTACACCCGCTACTTGTGCGTGGTTGATCGCTTCACGTGTTTGAGGCATGACGCTATCATCTGCAGCGATTACAATAATTACAACATCCGTAACCTTTGCACCACGGGCACGCATCGCCGTAAATGCTTCGTGACCAGGTGTGTCCAGGAAGGTAACCACTTTACCTGTCTTGGTTTTTACGCTGTAAGCACCGATGTGCTGAGTGATCCCACCCGCTTCGCCGCTAACAACATTTTCCTGGCGGATATAATCGAGAAGCGACGTTTTACCATGATCGACGTGACCCATGATCACAACAATTGGCGCTCTCTCTTTCAGACTTTCTTCTGTATCGACTTCATCAACGACGTCGTTTTGTACTTCTTCTTCGGCGGAGATAAAGGCAACTTCAAAACCGAACTCATCTGCAATAAAAGTAATTGCCTCTGCATCAAGACGCTGATTGATGGATACAAACATACCCATGCTCATACAAACCGAAATTACTTCCTGAACTGTAACGTCCATCAGCGATGCAAGGTCATTCGCTGAAACGAATTCCGTCACGCGCAATACTTTTGTTTCTTCATCATCCATTGCGTTTGGATCATTCTGATCTCCACGGTCACGGCGACGAAGCCCTTTTCCACGTCCGGATGTCTTGGTATTTCCACCACCCATACGGGCCATGGTAGCTTTGATATTATCAGAAACTTCCTTATCAGAAACTTCCTCCCGTTTTCCGCCTCTACGGTTATTATTGCTGTTATTCCTTGATGCTGGTCCTGTTTTCGACGCACCTGCTCCAGTTGTAGTACCTGTAGTCGTAGTTCCGGGAGTGGTAGGTGTACCTGGAGTTCCGGAGTTGGGTCTGTTCGTGTTCCTGTTGCCCGCTGGCGGCGCGCTACCTTCTCTTGGCGGTCTGGTCGTTTGGCCTGTTCCTGTGGTGGCAGTAGTTGTTGTTGTACCGGTCACTGCTGGTCTGGCGTCGGTAGATGGAGTTGCAACACCATCACGAATACGCTTCCTTTTTCTGCGTCGTTTCTTGTCTGCAGAATTAGCATCGCTTGATGCAACAGGGTCTTTCTTTTTGAATTTATCCGAAGGCAACTCAATTTTACCGATCACACGAAGACCCCGTAACTGCTCACCACGTGCTTCAATAAGCTCGGAACTCTCGTCTGCAGGTGCCGCCTCTGGTGTTACAGCCGGAGTGCTGGCAGGAGAAATGGTTTTCTCGGCACTAATTACCGGTTCAACAGCTGCTTCCTCTTTTGCAGGAGCTGGTTTTTCAACAATTTCCTGTACTGGCTCCACAACTGGTTTGGAAACCGGTTCATCCTTAACTTGCTCACTTTGAGCAGTAGGCGTCACCTCCTTAACAGGCTCTGGTGCAACAGTTTGCTCTGTTACCTTGGGTGTTTCTTTGGGTACCTCAATAATGTTTACAACGGGGTCCGGAACTTTCTCTGGTTCGGTTGGAGACTCAGCAACCGGTTTAGGTGCTTCCACAGCAGGAACGAAAGTTTCTTTGATCGGCTCGGGTGCAGACGGTGCTATCGGTCTGCGGGCGTCAAGGTCAATTTTCCCCACAACTTTAATCCCGGGTAATTTATTTTCGAAGTCAGTAACGTTCAGTTCTGGTTTCTCCTCGACGATTGGCTTTTCTTCGACAGGCTTTGCAGGAGCATTTCGGAAATAGAGAATATCGTCTACGTCACTTTTAACCTTTTCATCCTTTATTTCTAAAGGCGCTTCCACAGGCGTTGGTTTGAAAGATAAAGTGGATTTCAGATCATCTGATTTGAAGTCTTTTGCAAGAAAATCAATCTGGTCTGAATTAATTTTGGTATTGGGGTTACTTTCCACCTTAAACCCCTTGGCAGACAGATGATCTACGATCGTAGTAATTCCTACGTTCAGGATCCGTGCCACTTGGCTAAGGCGCATCATTTTATCTTCTGCCATATTTAGCAATTAATAGAAAAAGTTTTGCATTGGTGGAGATTGAAACACTACTGTCAGGTCTTCCACATCTTATTATTCAAATTCCTTACGGAGTATATCTAAAATCTCCTCAACAGCTTCCTCTTCAAGGTCAGTCCGTCGAACAAGCTCTTCTTTATTAAGGGCAAGAACACTTTTAGCAGTGTCAAGACCTATTTTGTGCAATTCGCCGATCATCCATTCGTCAATTTCGTCAGAGAATTCAGATAAATCGACATCCTCATCATTCTGTTCTTCAATATCGCGGAACACATCTATTTCCATGCCAACCAGTTTGCCGGCCAATTTAATGTTTTGCCCGCCTTTACCGATCGCCAATGAAACCTGATCCGGTTTCAGGAATACAGATACGCGTCTAGAGTCCCGGTCAATTTGCATCGAACTTACCTTTGCAGGGCTCAAAGCGCGACTGATAAGCAATTCCAGGTTCTCTGTATAGTTGATCACATCTATATTCTCATTACCCAATTCTCTTACAATTGAATGGATACGAGAACCTTTCATACCTACGCAGGCTCCAACAGGATCAATACGATCATCATAGGATTCAACGGCCACCTTTGCTCTCTCTCCCGGTTCACGAACAACACGACGTACAGCGATAATTCCATCATAAATTTCCGGAATTTCTACTTCGAATAACCGCTCGAGGAATACCGGTGATGTTCTGGACAATGTAATCTTTGGAGATCCATTGTTCATTTCTACCCGGTGGATAACCGATTTTACGGATTCTCCTTTACGGAAACGATCTTTCGAAATTTGTTCAGTACGCGGCAGCGAAAGTTCATTTCCTTCGCCATCCATGATGATCACTTCATGACGCAACGTCTGATACACTTCACCTGTAATCAATTCGCCAACCTGATCCTTGTACTTTTCATACATGATCTCTTTCTCCATATCCTTAATTTTTTGGATAAGAGTCTGACGAGCTGTCTGAACAAGTCTGCGGCCAAATTCAACCAATTTAACTTCCTCCGCTACCTCTTCACCAACTTCAAAGTCAGTCTGAATTTTCTTGGCTTCGGCCAAAGGGATTTTATTGTAATCCCAGATATCTTCAGAATTGTCATCAACAATTTCACGTGTGCGCCACATTTCAAGGTCACCACTTTCGGGATTGATAATGACGTCGAAGTTGTCATCTGTTCCGTATTTTTTACGAATCATGGTACGAAAAACTTCTTCCAAAACGTTGATCATCGTAGGACGATCGATGTTCTTTGAGCTGGCAAACTCCGCAAATGACTCAATTAATACTCCGCTATCCATTTTATTACTTAAAGATATTTGCTGATATTAAATTATAAAAGTTACTCTTCGAATTACCCTGGATTACCAGCGGTAAGCTACTTAAATGATATTTCTACCATAGCCTTAGAAATCATTTCCAGATCAATGGTTTTTTCCAGGAGCGTCGGATCGACAGGTACCTTTGGTTTCTTCTTAGGTTCAGGTAAAGTAATTCTGATGATTTCATCACTGGCTTCAACCAATTTACCTGAAACAATCTCTCCTGTTTTTAAAGTGACCTTCAGGTTTCTTCCTACATTTTTTCTGTACTGTCGGGGTAGTATCAAAGGCTGATCCAGACCCGGCGACGAGACTTCCAAAGTATACGCTTCTGTGAAAACTTCGAGTTCTTCAAGCTGTTTCGCCAATCTACGGCTAATAGAAGTACATTCCTGTATGGTTATCCCTTCGTCACTATCAACAAGAATGGATATTTTCTGACTTACCTTAGAAGGTTTTATGATGATATCTACCACAAAAATACGACCTTCTTCCAAAAATGGATCCAGTAGTAATATTAAATGTTCTTTTATGGTCATGTAAAACGTACTGCAAATAAAAAAGGGCCTTAAGACCCCCTCAATCAACCGATCAAACTTGAATTATGATGCAAATGTAATATTTTTTTATGATTTGTACAAACTATGTGATTGTCTTCTTTATTCGAATGCTTGGTGTATTTTTGTCCCTGAATTGAAACTATAATTTGAATGAAGGGTTTGCAGAAGGTTTTTTGGTTTTTTTATCAATGTCTCGCGTTTTATACAGTTGTTGTTTTTGCCCTCATTTACTGGACTCCTTCGCCTAACTGGTTTTTAGGGTTTTTGATGATGTCATTTCCCGTCGCCGTTGCTCTTAACTTGATCAGTGTTGTGTTTTGGTTATTCGTGAAACCTGCTAAAGCCGTGATTCCGATCATGGTAAGTCTGCTGGCCCTTTTGTTTTTGTCAAGAACATATTCATTTAAAAACGGTGGCGAAACTGATTCCAGTGGTGAAACCAAATCCGATTTCAAATTAATGAGCTACAATGTTTCCAGCTTTTCAACATTGGTAAATGAAGTTGGGAAATCGGATGCTGTACAGGAAATGGAGAACTGGATGGTTGATTCCGGAGCCGATATTTTGTGCATGCCTGAGTATGTCAACAACGACGGAAGCAAAATTTATAATACAACCAGCTATTTTAAAGACAAAGGATACCGATACAAAAGACTGTATCTGACCGATAAATTTCAGGAGTATGATTACAATGGCATGGCGATTTTGTCAAAGCATCCAATTGTTTTTGCGAAAGACACCATTTTTGCCGCCCGGAACGGTCTTGTTTTAGCCGACATAAAAATAGGCTCTGATACAATCCGTGTGATTTCGGTGCATCTTTACTCAATGACACTAAAACTTTACACCTTGGTCGGACAAAAGGAGATAAGGGGAATTAAGCGTGAGAGCCGAAATACCTTGTCTCTTTTGAAAACTGGTTTCATTCAGCGCTCTCAGGAATTTGAAACACTTCGTTCCTGGATCGAATCGTCACCCCATCCCACCATCGTTTGTGGTGATTTCAATGAAACTCCTTATGGCTACGTTTATGGTCAAACCAGGAAATTGCTCAGCAACAGTTTTGAGGAAAAGGGGAGTGGGTTTGGCTATACATACAACCATTTACCCTATTTCATTCGAATTGATCACCAGTTTTATGACAAAAGCCGGTTGAACCTGGTCGACTTTAAGACCGAAAGATCAGTCAAGTTTTCAGACCATTATCCTTTGATTGGAAGGTATTCTTTTAAGTGAGTTTGAGAGCTTTGAAGCGTTTGAGAGGTTTGAAGGGTTTAAGAGGTTTAGAAAAGTTTGAAGGTTTAAAATGTTTTTCTTAAAACGAATTCCTTTTTCGTTCGGAGATTTTTGGTTTGCAAAAATTGATTCAAACAGGAGGTGGACGTCACCCCAAACTTTCAAACTTTCGTATACAATTACATCTGTTCCAACTTTTGAAAGCATCAGAACCTGATTAAACTCTAAAACACCTTCAAAGCCTCTAAAATTTGCGTTCCTGCTAGTACTTGACCCCGAGGCTGTCCAATTCATGCTTTGAAACAGTAGGAGGGAAGATGCCACGGTCCAACTTGCTTATAACGAGCGTACCGGTTTTAAGGGCCTGTTCTTTACTGGCAAACCCATTGTTTCCTTGTATACCCGGGACAGTTCTCTGTTCAATGACAGCTGTTGTATCTTCATAAATCCTGTAAGCCCATCCGGATTGATCCTGAAAAGACTCAACTCTGAAACGGCGCTGGCCTTCGCCGTTGATACCATTTCTAAGATTCCCTAAGTGCGGGAAGGAGAAATAGGCGACAACACCGAAGGCCAGCACGCTAACCAGAATAATACTTAGTTTCTTTTTATTGGTATGCACTAGTTATCATCATCATTTAAAGCAGCAGATGGGTCAAATGCCCAGAAATCATCTGTGTATGTTGATGACGAGCTGCCTGTACCTATATAACCGATGTTACCGATCACAAATCCACCTGCATAACCCCTTGCTCCCGGAATAAATGGATTTAACTGGGTCCATTCAGCAGTGGGTAAACTGGCCGTGGTGGTAGGCTTGAATTCCCAAACATCAGACAAAGAAGCACCTCCAACGATGTAAGCTTTACCCGCAATTACGAAAGCAAGTCCGCTTGCTCTTGCTGACAGGTCATCCTGGGTATAGTCAACCTTGAGCCATGAACCTAGTCCGCCATTTCCCGCTGCATCGAATTGATAAATGTCTTTTGTATTTGCCGTTGAATTATTTGTTCCAAATCCAACATAAGCTTTGTCATTTAAAGTGAAGGCAATAGCGCCTCTTCTCTTACCGCCAACAAATGTTGCGATCTCAGTCCACTTGTCTGCAGTGGCGTCGTATGTGTAAAAATCCTGGTAAAAACCGCTGCCATTCCATCCCAATCCTACATACGCTTTGTTTCCAACAACGAAAGAGCTGGAATACATCCGGGTTCCTCCGAGGTAGTCTGCAACTGCCTTCCACTTGTTTGTTGCAGGATCATATTGCCAGAAATCCTTTTTGTACCCATTATCGAGTGTCAGGTTTCCATCGAATCCTGTTCCAACGTATGCTTTACCACCAACTACGAATGACACAGCGTTGTTTCTTCCTGTACCGCCAAATTCCGCAACCTGTGACCAGATTTTTGTTGTAGCATTATAAGACCAGAAGTCTTTTACTCTTTGAACGGTTTCGTTCGTTATCCCTGTTCCGATGTATCCTTTGTCACCGATTGAAAAACTCACAGCACTGCTCCTTGCGGAACCACCGAAAGAAGGAAGCCCTGATTTGTACCAGTTTCCCAGTTTGTCCGCATCAACCGGTCCGGGGCAACCCATTTGAACTAATGCAGTTGAAGCAATTAAAAGGGCTAATGATAACTTTTTTAAGGTATTAAACATGTAAAAATTCTGGTTTGACTTAATTGATACAAATAAAAAAAATCGAAGTATAAAAGAGATTAATGACCATTCGGTGAACAAAACGATTACTTCCTGACGCGGGCATTTTTTTCAAATATTTTGCAAACATAACATCTTGGCACTGCTTAGAGAAATTATATATTTACTTTTTACGCAAAAGTTTTTGAAAACGCCTTTTCCCTCCATACGTGTATTCCAGACTTTTTGATGCATTTTAGGTCAGGGAAATATTAGTTTTTGTATCCGATAGCCCTGAGATCACTGGAACTTGTCCTTTTTTGGAGCTAAAATCCCAACGGTTCAGAGAAGGCTTTTTAAGAATAGTGCGGTTACAAATACAATAACGAAAAATGGTAGTTGTATGTTGTTTCTGCTAAATCGCGTTAATTACGGCTATTAGATCCCCGCACTAAGCTAAGATTTATGTGACCGTACGAGAAATAGATCACTTGTTTTTGCGTTCTTTTCAAATAGCTTGTCACTTTCCCTGGAAAACATGCGTAATATAAAAATAGAACCGTGGTCGGGGCCCGCTGTCTTTGAAAAGTTAAATTTCTGCATCGCTACGTTTTAAGAATTTTTAACATTTCAATCGCGGTATTGATAGTCTGAAGTGCATGTTTCAGCCACTTTTTAGCGTTTTTAGCAGCCTTTCAATCGCGGTTTTTTCTATTCACTTTGTAATTGAGTGATATATCTGATAGTTTTGCATTTTTACTGTACTTGCTTTAAATGAAATTTACTTCGTATTCTTTCAAAAGGTTATTTTCACCTGCTATACAATTTCTGGTATTCATAGGGTTGGCATCTTCGTTTGCAGGATGCCAGTGGGGAGATGAGATCACGGCGTTTGATCAGAATAACCCTGATGATTTTATGGTCTTATTTTCTGATACCTCAACGGTGACTATATCTACGGTTCGTTATGACTCTGTGATGACCGGCGGGCCCGATAGAATGCTGGTTGGAAGGTACGTAGATCCGTATCTTGGTAAAATGGTTGCAACTGCATTTTTACAACCAACTGCCCAATCGTCAATTTCAATACCCTTGGAGGCTGTTTATGATTCTCTGGAGTTATCGGTTCAGTATTATAGAGATGCTAACAAACAAGCATATAGTTACGGTGACACGACCAAGCTTATGAATTTTTCTGTTCACGCTTTAACAGAAGATATATTGAGCAAGAATGTTTATTATAATGTCGATAAGACGCCGTTTGATTCTATACCCATTGGTTCGATCAGCTTTTATCCAAGGCCATTTTCAAATGGAACACTGCACATCAAGCTTTCTGATGCTCTTGGTGCAAATATTTTTACACAGGCGAAGGCCAATCTCATTACTTCTAACGAACGATGGATTGAGATTTTGAAAGGTGTAATGATTACCAGTAAGCCAACGGATAACGGGTCTGTAATTGGTTTTCAGCATGTTAGCGACAGCACGGCCATTCAACTTCATTACCATACAACCGGGCTTGATGGGATCACCAAAGGAGTAGTCACCTTTAAAAATACCGCCGCCTATAATCAAATCTTGGGAGATAGGAGTAAAACGAGTCTGGCTGCCCTGCCTAATAACCGAAGAAACGCCCTTCCATCGGCACTGTCGGGTGAAAAATCTTTTATACAGGAAGGCGTTGGAATCATGACAAGGGTAGATTTTCCCAACATCAGGTCGCTTAAGGACACGAAATATTCTGTCTCCAATCGTGGATTTTTAAGAATTACACCTATCAAACAATCCATTACCCATTTCTTCCCGGCTCCGCCACAACTGCATGTTTTCCTGTGTGATAAAAATAACGCATTCTTAGGGCAGCTGACTAATTTGCAGGGAAGCAGTGCCATCGTGGGTTCTTACGTGAATGACTTGATCAACAACACAGAATATTATTCCTTTGATGTAAGCGGATATATCACGCAGATTCTGAACAGCACGGCCATTGAGAACCCTGGTTTAATGCTGGTAACAAGCGCGCTTTCATTGTCAAGTCAGTATCCGGAAGCCAATCTGGAGCTTTCGAAAGGTGTGCGCAGACTCGTTATCGGAAGTCAGAAAAACACCTCTGATAGGGGGGTAAAACTTGAATTGTACTACACGACCGTTAAAGCGCAAACGAAATAGAGAAGATATTTCGGGAGAAATATAAAGGCTTTGATGAATGATGGGCTATGGACCCACGTTCCTCAAAGCCTTATTTTTTACATTACATACCCATCTTTTGGCAATATTTTATCTGGTATGTTTGGTGCTTCGATGAGCTGCAACAGATTGATTTCGATGGTTCTGGACAGAGACGTCATCGGGATGTCGTTTGCATTACCTTCGAACGGGTTCTGCATCACATACGAGATGCTCTCCACATAAAAGAATAAAGCTGAAATGACAAATGTAATGGGAATGGCGATTCTGCCTATGCTGCCGATTAGTCCCATGGGCAGTATAATGGTGAAAATAAAGATTGTCAGGTGAACGAAGAAGCTGTATTGAGTAGGGAAAACAGTATTTTTTATCCTTTCGCACTTACCCATTGCTTCGCACAGGCGCTGTAAAGTTCCATCGATGTTTTGAAAAAATAGTTGTGTGATACTACCTTTTGTATACAGTGAAGCAACCTCCATTTCTAAGAGGTACAAAATGGCATTTGGAACATTGTCATGCTTTGATACATACGCCAGTTCCTGTTCAGACAGATGGAGATTTGCATTGACAAGCACAGATTCCCGCCGGAGTGTGTTGGCAAGCGAGTAACACCAGGCGATCTGTAAATGCACAATATGTTGAACAGCCGCTTTTTTTTCGGGATCTTTGTCGTCGATAAAGGCCATACATTGTCTCACGAGCGTCCTGCTATCGTTAACAATTGCTCCCCAGATTTGCCTGCCCTCCCACCAGCGATCGTATGCGGAATTGGTCCTAAATCCCAGAAGCAGCGACAGAGCTGTACCGAGAATGGAGATAATGGATATGGGAAATTCGAGAAAATGCCAGTTATGGTAATGGTAAAGGTAGAAAACCAGTGCGGAGTAGGAAGTGACCGCCAGCACTCCAGGCCAGGTTCCTTTAAGCAAGCGCCATACTGAGAATATTTCCTTAACGTACATCTTTTACGATTGGTAGAATAGTGAGGTCTGTCTGCGGAGCAGGCACTGAAAAACCGAAAAGACATCAAAATTATACCAGCGGATTTTTGAAGCGGATTGGCTCCCTGAACTGCTGATTCATTTCTGCTTCTGCTGAACGTAATATATCGGATATCCGGGACATACAGACTGCCACCGATCAAACCAATGCACCCCCCCAGCCAGTATTATTTTGGTGAAACAGGAGGCAATCTGTGAGATCGCCTCCATGATTGAATCGTTTAAATCTTATACAAATGGCGGTGACCCCCTCATTTGCATCACCAAATTGTACCAAATTTAATTGGTTAATGATCCATATTTCCCTGTTCTGAAATTCGGGTAGCTGTGTTTTTTTTCTTACCTCCACTAAATTTCTCAATTAACACAAAAAGTACAGGCACAACAAAGATTGCAAGAGATGTGGCGGCAAGCATACCGCCAAAAACAGTCCATCCAATTGTTTTACGCGACTCGGCCGCCGCCCCACTTGCGAATGCCAACGGCAATACGCCGAGTATAAAGGCAAGGGAAGTCATGATAATGGGCCTTAAGCGCAGCTGTACCGCTTCAAGCGTCGCTGCAACGAGCTCCATTCCACCATCGACACGTTCTTTTGCAAATTCGACGATTAGAATTGCATTTTTGGCAGCCAACCCAATGAGCGTGATCAGCCCGATCTGTGCATAAATGTTATTTGACAAATTGGGCAATAAGGTTAGGGTCACAATGGAGCCAAAAGCTCCAATTGGAACGGCAAAAAGTACAGAGAATGGTATAGACCAGCTTTCATAAAGCGCAGCAAGGAACAGAAACACAAAGACAATGGAAATAGCAAAAATGGTTGTTGTACTGTTTCCTGCCTTGATTTCTTCACTGCTCATCCCCGAAAACTCGTAACCATAGCCATCGGGGAGCGTAGTCTCAGCCACTTCTTTCAGCGCTTCGATGGCCTGTCCGCTACTAAAACCAGGTTTGGGCGTTCCGTTAATTTCTACCGAACGATAAATATTATAATGAGATATCAATGCGGGATTTTCGACCACACGTGTGCTCACGAGTGCGCTGAGCGGAATCATATTTCCCTCGCGGTTCCGAACATAAAACTTGTTGATCTGATCAATATTTGAGCGGAAACTACTGTCGGCCTGCACCATTACCCGGAAATTCCGTCCGTACAGGTTAAAGTCATTCACATAGCTGCTTCCTAAAAGCGTTGACAATGTGCTGAAAACATCATTGACCTGCACGCCAAGTTTTTTGGTTTTGTCACGATCCACATCAATCTGATAACTTGGGGTTTTTGCATTGAAAAAAGTAAATGCCGCACCTATTTCAGGTCGTTGCATTACAGCGCCAATGAATTTCCTCGTTACGCCTTCAAACTGCTTGATATTATCCGTACTAGTTGTCTGCTGGAGTTCAAATGTGAAACCCGAAGTTGCGCCTAGCCCGGGAATGGCAGGTGGAGCGATCGCTAATATTCTCGCTTCCTTAATGTTGGCTGTCCGTTTCTGAATTTCCTTAATCACTGCCTGAACATGATGTTCGGCGCCTTTTCTCTCCGCCCAGGGATGCAGGCTTACGAACATCGTACCCACGTTGGACTTGTTTGAAAAACTGATCACATTCAATCCTGCAAGGCCTCCAACCGTTCTTACCTCCGGAATCGATGAAACTCTGCTCATGATCTCTTTAATCATCGCAATGTTACGGGTTGTCGACGTGGCTTCCGGGAGTTCATAGGTAACAAAAAGGCGACCCTCATCTTCAACCGGAATAAAGCCGGAAGGTTTATTTTTAAACAAAAATATGAGGCCAACGAAAAGGCAAACCATCATTACGATCACATAAGGTGTTCCTTTAATCCATTTTGCAACCCCTCTGGTATAAGAATGTGATACTCTGTCAAACCACCTGTTGAAGCCGGCAAAGAATTTTTCGAGGAGATTTTTCTTTTCACCTTCACCCTTGGAAGGTTTCAGCATGATCGTACACAAAGCAGGCGTTAATGAAAGGGCGACGAACGCGGATAACAATACAGACACGGCAATGGTGATCGCAAATTGTTGGTAGAGACGCCCTACAATACCGGGTACAAAACTAACGGGAACGAACACGGCAGCCAGGATCAGCGCAATTGCAATTACTGGCCCTGAAATTTCCTTCATCGCCTTGGCGGTAGCCTTTTTGGGCGAGAGTTTCAGATGGTCGATATTGTGTTGAACCGCTTCCACAACCACAATGGCGTCATCCACCACAATTCCAATGGCGAGTACGAAGGCAAACAAGGTCAGCGTATTAATTGTGAAGCCAAAAGGAATAAAGAATATAAATGTCCCGATCAGAGAAACTGGAATGGCCAGGATCGGGATCAGCGTTGCGCGCCAGTTCTGCAGAAATAAAAATACCACGATGATCACCAGGATCATTGCTTCGGCAAATGTGTGAAGCACCTCTTCGATTGAAACACGGACAACCGAGGCTGTCTCCACCGGAATTACATAGTCGATATCCTTGGGAAACGTTTTTTTCATTTCCGTCAGGGTTTTCATTACACCGTTGTAGGTATCAAGTGCGTTCGCGCCAGGAGCCTGGTATATCAAAACGAATGCCGCAGGCTTACCATTTACCAGGGCGTTGCTGCCGTAGTCAAATTTTCCGAGTTCCACGCGCGCAACATCCCTCAGATACACGACACTTCCCTGTGCTGGTGAGGCGCGCACGATGATATCCTCAAACTGCTCTTTGGTGTTCAAGCGGCTGTTTGTCAATACACTGTACTCGAAACTTTGTGTGCCAGGCTGTGGGTTGCCACCGACCGTACCGGCAGCGACCTGTAAATTCTGTTCAGCCAGTGCGGCGGAAATATCAGTGGGTGTCATGCGCAAACTTGCCAGCTTATCCGGATCGAGCCAGATACGCATACCAAAATCATCCGCCCGGGAAACGATATCTCCTACTCCCTTTACCCGTTGGAGTGCGTCTTTCAGATATATGTTTGCAAAGTTCCCTATAAACTGTGCATCGTGGGTTCCTTTCGGAGAGTACAAAGCCAAAGCGATCATGATACTTGGCTGCCTTTTTCTAACTGTCAATCCAAGTCTTTTAACCGCGTCAGGTAAAGCTGGCTCGGCAACACTTACACGATTTTGAACATCCAGAGCCGCGATATTGACGTCCGTACCTACATCAAAAACAATGTTGATACTGCTTTGTCCGCTACTGGTACTGTTGCTCGACATGTAGCTCATGCCTGGTACACCGTTTACCTGTGTTTCAATCGCTGTCGTCGTCGTTTGCTCGACCGTCTGCGCGTCAGCACCGGTAAAGTTTCCCGAAATCGTCACCGTAGGAGGTGTAACATCGGGATATTGGGCAACGGGTAATGTGGTTAACGCAATCAGCCCGACCAAGACGATCACAATCGATGTTACAATCGCTGTTATGGGCCTTTTAATGAAAATATCTGCAATCATTCGTTTGGTATTTTAGATAATCGAAGGAACTGGGAAGGAATGATATCTTATTTTACAGTTGCCGCCGGTGCTGCAACACGAGCCGTGTCAATCTTAATGGTTGCACCTTCCCGCAAATTCTGTACGCCTTCCACTGCGATTTTTTCACCTTCCTTCAATCCTTGTTTTACAATGATATTGGTTCCGATGGGTTTACCCAGCACCAGTCTTCTTTGACTTACTTTGCTGCTGTCGCCGGCTACATAAACAAAAAATTCACCCAACTGTTCTGTTACGGCTTTATATGGAATCACCACCGATTTTTCCGCTGCGTTATTGAGGACACGCACGGTGCCGGTCATTCCAGCTCTTAACAGATTGTCTTTGTTCGGGAAGATGAGCCGGGTTTTGATTGATCCGGTCTGGGCGTCGACAGCCCTGTCAATCAGGGAAAGCTTGCCAGGGTATGGATAAATGTCTCTGCCAAAAGCAAGTGTAAAAGTTGAATCACCGGAGCCGCTTTTTTTAAGCATATTCGTAAACCGGAATATCTCTTTTTGGTCCACATTGAAATCGACAGCAAGCTGGCCATCCGTTGATACCGTATTCAGCAGGGTTTGTCCGGCAGATACAGCAGCGCCCACCTTGACAAGCGAGATGCCAATCACGCCGGTAAAGGGAGCGTACACTTTTGTATATCTTACGTTTGTTTGCACGGCCGAAATACTTGCTTTCGCCGCGTCAGCCTGTTTTTTGGCAACCTCCAATGCAGCATCTGCATTGTCTACCAGTTGTTTCGCCACCGCATCATTTTTTTCCAATTCGTGGTAGCGATCTGCGTCCTTTTGCGCTTTTCCCACATTGGCTTCCTGAACTTTTAGATTGGCAACCGCCTGATCATAATTAGCAGAATATAATTGAGCGTCGATCGAATATAGAAGCTGTCCCTTTGCAACTCTAGCTCCATCCTGAAAATGAACACCAGTTATAAACCCGCTTACCTGTGGCCGCAATTCGACTACGTTAAGAGGCGTCACAGAAGCAGGATATTCATCGTAGTAAGCAGCGTCGGCGGTGGTGACATCTATTAAGGTTACGGCAACTGCCGGAGGCGGGCCTGCCTGCTGTTGCTGATCTTTCTTTCCGCACGATGTCAGAATAATTGCTGTAAATGCTGCCAGGTATAATTTGTTGGAATTTGAAAACATATTGTCAATGTGGTTATCGGTCGTGAATGGGAGTGGTTTTACTTTCTATTCACTCCGTTGTTTTAGTAATTGAGTTGGCCCAGTGCTTTTTGTACATCGATTTTATTGGCTAAAACCTGATATAGCGCATTGGAATAGTTGATACGTGCCAAACGTAGATCCGTTTCCGAAGTGATTACTTCCAGATAGGTTTTGATACCCGATTTATATTGAAGCTGGATCACGTCATATACCTCACGAGCCAGATCAACATTTTCTTTTTGGGCAAGGAGATTGGCCAGGCTGCTTTTGTAATTGGCGATGGCAGAAGTGTACTCTGAATTTACATTTAACTGCAGACTTTTGATGTCCAGATCCACCCGTTTGAGCTGCCATTCAGCGGTGTTCAGGTTAGCCTTTCGTTTCCCACCCTGGTAAAGGGGTAATGCCAGGGTTATTGCGGCAAAAGAATTGGGATAATTCCTTCCATACAAATCGATGAATGCGTTATTCTGGAAATTAAGATTGTACGCCCCATTCAATGCTACTGTTGGCAAATAACTCCATTTATTGTAGAGTACGTTTGCTTCAAGCAGTCTCCGTTGCGTACTGAGGATCTGGTATTCGATACGTGATTTAAAATCAGCATTTTGAAGGGTATCAATTAATATTTCGCGCTCCATCTGTAAGCTGTCATATACGATGTCAAAATCCTTATCCAATGGGTAACCCATCAACGCTTTCAGATACTGCATTTTTGCCTTAAGTATTTCTTCATTGCTCTTCCTTGCCGCTTTGGTATTGTTCAAAGAGATCGTCGCGCGCTTGTAGTCAATCTTATCTGTGATCCCTGCCTTATACTGATTGGTGGCATCTTTCAAACTGCGCTCTATCCGAAGAATATCCTCAGTTGAAACCTGGATTTGCTGCGTTGTTGCAAGCACATCGTAGAATGCCTTAGAAACATTAACCGCAAGATCCGTTTTGTTATTTAACGTGTTCTGGCTGGCCTGTAACTGCACGTCCTTTTTCGTCCTGTTCGCGAGCAATACATCTTTGTTGAAAATTTGCTGGTTCAGTGCGAACTGGGCCGCCGATACATTATTTACGCCAAATCGTACCGGATTTCCTCCGATAATGCTGGTTTGCAAAAGAAAATTATGCTGAAGATTGTAGTTGAAATTGATCTGAGGATACCAGTCAGCGAGCTTACTGCGCACCTGACTTTCGGTGATACGCTCATCAATAATCGATTGCTGTATGATGGGTTGGTTTTTGATCGCATACTGAATTACATCCTGCAATCCTGCGCTGGAAAGAAGTGCATGCTCTTTATTTAGGGAAATCTTCGCTGTCGAATCTGATTGAGCGAAGACAATAGAACAAGATTGTAAAAAAATGAACGCTGTACCCAGAATCAAAAAAAGTTTGTTTTCTGTTTTGTACCTAAAATTCATGCAGGTAATTTTTTAGTTGGATTTATGAAACACGGTGATCGGGACGGGGAAGGTACTTGTCTGGGAATTCAGGTTTTAAGTTTCCTTTTTTGCATGTTTGATTCTGAGTCATCAGACAGTTATCAAAGAGCGTCGCTAATATTTTCTAACCAGGATAAAATGTAACAATCGGTTACATAATAGGCCCTGCCATCCCTCCACCTCCATGCTTATTTGTATTGAAGAAGGTTTTTGCAATAGAAATAGTTTCAAATTATCCTCAAATGTGGAATGACATCGGGTTTATAATTTGAAAATTATAATAAAATAATATAATAGTTAAATTAATTGCTTAGAACAGGCTAATAGTTAAATAACACGAATGTAGGGTTCGTGCAGTGCCGTCTGCCTTTTAGACGCATTATTTGCACCAGAAATTTGGCGTTTGACGATAGGAAAGGACTAAAAGGAGAATTGAAATAGGAGATGCTTTTGCTACCGACCAAATCTACCTACGGCAGATCGAATTGGTTTACGGAGGTGACTCATTCTTTTTTAGCTACCAACCAAATCTACCTACGGCAGATAAAATTTGGATTCTGACGGGGCTCATTCTTTTTGCTACCAACCAAATCTACCTATGGCAGATAAAATTTGGTTTCTGACGGGGCTCATTCTCTTAGCTACCGACCAAATCTACCTACGGCAGATGGAGTTGGTTTACGGAGGTGACTCATTCTTTTTGCTACCAACCAAATCTACCTACGGAAGATAGAATTTGGATTCTGACGAGGCTCATTCTCTTAGTTACCGACCAAATCTACCTGCGGCAGATCGAATTGGTTTCTGGCGGGGCTCATTCTCTCAGTTACCGACCAAATCTACCTGCGGCAGATAAAATAGGATTTAATATTCGGCTTATTCTTTTAAACGATCGATTAAATCTAACTCCTTAGACTCATCAAACTTTTTTAAACTTCTGAAACCAAACTCCCCAAACTTTTTCAAACTCCCAAACTTCCGTAGCGTTCTCTAGCTCCTCCTAACCTCCTCCAACTTCTTCTCACTCCGATTCTCCGGCCATATTTTTTCAATAATTGCGGCGAAAATGATCACCAAGACGCATCCGATCAGATTGAGCCAAAGGAAGGCGGTAAGGTCTTTCCAATAGCTTAGCACTACAAAAATTTCACCGATCACTGTTCCCCAGAAAACCGCTCGTCCTCCTATGCTTTTGAAATAGAAAGCCACAAGGAATATTCCCAGAATAACGCCATAGAAAAGAGAGCCCAACACATTTACTGCCTCGATCATGCTTCCAAGACGACTGGCATACTGGGCTACGAAAATGCAGAAAACGCCCCAAAAGAACGTCGCCCAGCGCGAAGCACTTACGTAATCCCTGTTGGAGGAGTCTTTGCGATACATGCGCTTGTAAATATCCACTACGGAGCAGGACGCCAGCGAGTTATATGCGGACGCAACTGAACCCATTGATGCAAGTAATATCACAGCGATCAGCAATCCCACCAAACCTCTGGGCAGGTAATCAATGACGAAACGGAGAAATATATAATTGACATCATTCACATCGTCTCCGGTTGCTTTTGAAAGGAGCGTCGTGGCTTCTTTTCTCACGTCCTTTACCTGAACCTCAATGTCTGCCAAAACCACCCTGGCTCTCTGAATAGCCGGTTGGTCATCCTTTTTAACCGCCTCGGTAAGAGCAAGTACGTGCGGACGTTTTCCTGCCTGTATGTCTGCATGTTTTTTTTCCAAGTCTGCATATTGACCCGCGTAACTTGTTTTTCTCACATCTTCCACTGCCGTTTTATTGAAAAACAATGGGGGATTGGTAAACTGATAGAAGGCGAAAACGAGCACGCCTACGAGCAGTATGAGAAACTGCATGGGAATTTTCAACAGACCGTTCATGGCAAGACCCAACTTGCTCTGCCCTTCGGAGCTACCTGTGAGAAACCGCCCGACCTGAGACTGATCCGTTCCAAAATAAGATAGCTGCAGGAAGAAACCGCCGATTAATCCGGACCACACATTGTAACGGTTGTTTAAATCGAAAGTAAAGTCGATCAGATTGGTTTTGCCCATTTTTCCGGCAACATGGAGCGCATCTGTAAACGAGATGCTTTCCGGTAAAAGTTTCACAACAGTCACACCGGCAATGACCATGCCGATCGTAATAATGGCCATCTGCTGAAGATGGGTATGTGACACGGCCTGAGATCCTCCAGTGATGGTGTAAAGCATCACAATGCCTCCCGAAATAATATTCGTCCAGGTAATGTCCCAACCGAGGATCGCGGACAATATAAGCGACGGCGCATATATGGAAAGGCCGGTGGAAAGTCCCCGCTGCAATAAGAACAAAAATGCGGTGAGTCCACGTGTGCGCAGGTCAAACCTGGTTTCCAGAAACTCGTAAGCGGTAAAGATTTTTAGTTTATGAAATTTGGGAACGAAGGTGATACAGAGGATGACCATCGCCAGCGGTAAACCGAAATAGAACTGCACAAACCGCATACCGTCCGTATATGCCTGACCAGGAGCTGAAAGGAAGGTTATCGCGCTGGCCTGCGTGGCCATTAATGACAAGGTTACGTGATACCAGGGAAGCGACTGTCCTGCCAGCAAAAACGAATCCATGGTGTGCTTCTCTCTGCTCCGGTATATGCCATACGACACAACAAAAACCAGGGTTAGGGACAGGACAATCCAGTCAAGATAGCTCATTGAAAATGGGTCATGAATAAATAAAAGAAACCAATGAGTAGCGCCAGTGTCACAATCAATATGGTATAAAGCTGCGGCCAGGATTTTACAAATGGTGGCAAACCGTCACGTTCAATTGAAGGATGTTCTTTTTTAATCATTCTAAGGTATTTAGGGATTTTTTTACCAGAAATGGTTACAAAGACAAAAATAGAACGCTTTTCAGGAAGGAGCAAATAATTGAGAGGTGACAGTTGGGAATGGAGAGAGGAGAATTGACAGTTGACAGTTGACAATTGAAAATGGAGAATTAATAACGGGTTTGGCGGGAGCAAATGATGATCGATCTTGGCTTGGTCTCCGCAGCCGGAAGGCTTGACCTTTGACCTTTGACCTTTGACCTTTGACCTTTGACCTTTGACCTTTTGACCTGTTAACCCTTTTACTTCTCACTTCTCACATTTCACTTCTCACACTTCTCACATTTCACAGTTAATTAGCTATTTTCGGGGATTATTGCAAGATTATATTCTGACTAAACCTGCCGTTTGTGAAAAAGTACATGACTATTGCCTGCTGGATTTTTTGTTTTAGTTCTACAGTATCTGTCAGTCAGGAACTTCCACCCATTTTTGACCAAAGTTTTGAGGCCCAGAAAGATTCCCGGATCCGGCAATATCTCACTCCCCGACGGATTGTATGGATGTCTGATAAACACGATAAAAGTATTGTCGGGGCAGAAAATTTATTAAAAAAGGGTGGGGGCCAGGCTAATCTGGTGCATCAGAATTTTTGTAAAATGGTAAGTACCGCCGATGAAAAACCCGGCCTCGTGCTTGACTTCGGTAAGGAGATCCAGGGAGGAATTCAGTTGGTTACCGACATGCCCGCCAATCAAAAACCAATCAGGATCCGTTTAAGGTTTGGTGAGTCGGTGAGTGAAGCAATGTCGGATATCGATACAGCCAGCGGCGCCACCAACGACCACGCCATGCGCGACTTTACGATCGAAGTGCCTTGGCTTGGTGTCCTGAATATTGGAAACACCGGTTTTCGCTTTGTTCGGATCGATTTGGTGGATGCACACCGCGAACTCCAGTTAAAGGAAGCCAGGGCAATATTCGAATACCGGGATATTCCTTATCTCGGTTCCTTCAAAAGCAATGACGACCGCCTGAACCAGATCTGGAATACCGGTGCCTACACCGTTCATTTGAATATGCAGGAATACCTCTGGGACGGTATCAAGCGGGATAGGCTGGTTTGGGTTGGGGATATGCACCCGGAAGTCATGACCATAAATACGGTTTTCGGAAAAAATGAAGTCGTGACGAAGAGTTTGGATCACATACGTGACATCACAACCCTGCCCGGATGGATGAACGGAATCAGTGCGTATTCCATGTGGTGGATATTGATACATAGGGATTTGTATAAAAATCAGGGAGACCTTGAATACCTGAGGAAGCAGCAGAAATACCTCGTTGGTCTGCTGGATCTGTTGATGTCCAAGACCAAGGACAACATGGAAAATCTGGATGGAACACGTTTTCTGGATTGGCCTTCGAGTGAAAATCCGAAGGGTATTCACGCAGGACTACATGCCATGATGGTGATGACGCTGGACGCAGGTGCAGAACTGTGCACAATACTTGACGAGCCTGCAGAGGCGGTCAAGTGTAAAGAAGCGGTCGCAAAATTGAAATTATATGTTCCTGACGCTAACAATTCGAAACAGGCAGCCGCCTTGTTGGCACTGGCGGGTCTTATTTCTCCTGAAAAGGCAAATTCCGAGGTCATCTCCGTTGGTGACTGTGAACGTTTCTCGACTTTTTATGGATATTATATGCTTCAGACAAAGGCCAAAGCGAAGGATTATCAGGGTGCGCTGAACTGTATCCGTAATTATTGGGGCGGTATGCTTGACATGGGCGCTACCACTTTCTGGGAAGATTTTGATTTGGCATGGACCAAAAATGCAGCGCCAATCAACGAATTGGTTCCAGACGGTAAGGATGATATTCACGGAGATTTTGGTGCATATTGTTATAAAAACCTGCGTCATAGCCTTTGCCACGGCTGGGCGTCCGGGCCCACTGCCTGGCTTACGGAACACGTTCTGGGCGTGAGCGTGGTAGAACCCGGCGCTAAAACAATCAGGGTTCAGCCCAATCTGGGTGATCTCCAATGGGTTGAAGGAACCTATCCTACGCCACTGGGCATCGTCAAAATTCGTCATGAAAAGCAATCTGACGGGAAAATAAAATCCACCATTGATGCACCTAAAGGAGTGAAGGTTTTGAAATAATTGACAATTGACAATTGACAAGTGAGAATGGAAAATTGAGACTGGGTCGGCGGGGCGATAGGGAATGAGGAGTTTCTACAACTTGAGAGAAGCTTCTTTCTGCGACGAATCTTTTTTTTGGGTTCTATATGATTTGTAGTGGGTAGAAAAAATTTGAATTGCAGATGAATCTGTACTAACAAGCCAATGCAGTTCGATCCGACTCGTCTAGACATAAAAATGACATTAATCTTGGCATGGGGTTGTCCGCAAACTCTTAGTGGATCGAATCGCTGCGGAAGTTGTATGAGTCAATTCAAGGTGTTCATAATCAACATACTGATTGTTGTTAAATATTCAATTCTTACGAA